>Ga0222712_10000513_pt1 | contig 50437 bp, 52 predicted proteins | sample C33_657DmetaG_FD_165043 | JGI IMG/M metagenome (GOLD analysis project Ga0222712, IMG submission 165043) | Estuarine water microbial communities from San Francisco Bay, California, United States - C33_657D | ecosystem: Environmental > Aquatic > Marine > Unclassified | place: USA: California... | reverse complement strand
TTTCAAGTACCGGTAATTTTTTTATATTTTTATTGCACATCGCTCGAGCTGTTTAGCTCGGCCAGACCGGCTCTGCAATAGCTCGGTCAGCAATAGCTAACATGTGAATGTCAATAGCTCAACACCACCGCAGTGCACCTGTTCCCCCCCAGAAAGGTTGGTCTCATAGTACGTCCACCCTGCGCACCACCCGCAGCCAGCTCCAGTGCGTCATCAGAAATATCCATTACAACAACTTCTTCAAGTTCAATGTTCATCGCAAACTCCAAGTGGGTTACCAGTCAGCAATAGCTAACAAATAGCTAACACAGTCGTCGATGGAGCGATGGAACCCAAATAAAAATCCGCAAATTGGGCTCCCCCCCCTGCGCACCACCGGCAGCCAACTCCAGTACATCATCAGAGACATCCTGCACAACAACTTCATCAAGTTCAATGTTCATATCAGGCTCCAAGGTTGGGGTTTACCAGCGCAACTAGAGCTAGACGCACCAAGTTCCAAGTTCAGAAGGATACCCCCCTTGCGCACTACCAGCAGCCAACTCCAGCGCATCGTCAGAAACATCTTGTACAACGACTTCTTCAAGTTCAATGGTCATCGCAAACTCCAAGGTTGAGTACCCACGTCCAAGTGGGTGAGGGTTTGCTGTTAGCAATCTTAATATAGCCCCCCGCACCACAGCGACCATCTATCGTAGTAACCCCCCGCACCACCGGCAGCCAGCTCCAGTGCGTCATCAGAAACATCCAGTCCAACAACTTCTTCAAGTTCAATGTTCATCGCAGACTCCAAGTGGGTTAACGGTCAGCAATAGCTAACACCAGTTAAAGGCATTTTAAGAATGAAATACCAATACTTTGTAAAGCCAATCTTTAATGGGTGTCAAGCAGTACTTCCATTATTCATGTGCAAGTGCAAGAGTTGATTAAGCCTCGCCCATAAAAACTGAGATACCTGAGCCATCGCCTCAGGGCGGAAGTTTTTGCGTGAGTGCCAATAGGACAAGAGTCCCCTTTCACTAAAGTAGTGAAAAGTAGTTAGGCCGACCCCTGGGTCACAGCAGTTGTCAGCATGGCGATGACTGGCGTGTTTTATGTCGCGCGATACGTGCCTGGCTAGACTACAAGCAAAGGGTGCAACCTTATTGTCTCGGTCTGAATCATCGTCACAGCAGATCCCTCACCCTCAATAACCGGTCTCAGACAACGCACCCCACGTTAGTTGAGCCGGCACAAAGTCCTTGAACTTTTGCGTGGCCAACAAATTTAAATGCCGCACCAAAGCAATCGCCCTACCAGCAGGGTCAATTTGCGGAAACTTATTGCTGTCAAAACGAAGCGGCACAAGACGCGACCCGATTAATTTTTTATTCGCATCAAACGCTAACTGAGCGATCGCGGCAACACCCGTTAAGCCCTGGGTACTTAACCCGCCGATACCAAGAAAATTCCCGATCGAGTAAAAGACAGGCCGCCCTGCAATACACTCGGCAGCGCGCAGCACATGCGGGCCATAGCCCACGATGGCATCTGCACCTGCTGCAATCGCAACCTGCGCAAACGCTCGCGAATCGCCACGCGCTTCACCCAAAAAGGTCTCTGGCCCTTCTGGCAGCTCAATATGCGCCTCACCCTCAGCACCGGCATGCATCGCCACGATGACCACGTCCGCCACGCGCTTTGCAGAGGCTATCAACTCAGCCATTGCATCAAGTTCTTTAATATCATTTTGCATTGAGTAAAAGCCCACCGATACCAGGCCAATTTTTATTGCCTCTAAGCTGAAGAGTTCGAACTTGCCTCGAAGATGACCCGAGCCAACGATGCCTTGTTGGGCTAAATGATTGAGCGTGTCGGTCAGGCCTGCGCCGCCGTAATCTAAGCTGTGATTGTTAGCCAGCGTGACCGCTTGAAAGCCACTACTTTTTAATAATCTAGCGGTAGCAACCGGAAAACGAAACACATAAGACACCCCGGGTATGCGCGGTTTTGACGTCTCGGTCAAGGCCGTAATTGGCCCTTCTAAGTTACCAAATAAGAAAGCTGGCTGACTGAGGCCTAAGTCAGCTCCCGTGAGATGCGACATCATCTCTTGCAAACTGCGGGTATTGAGCGCGTCTTCCTCAGAAAAAACCATATCTCCGACGCCCGTGATCACGAATGATTCAGGGGGTAAGGTATCCCTACTCTCGCCCGAGCAGTTCATCCATGAGGCAGCGGCATTCGCAGACCAAGCGAACGACATGACAGACAGTGTGACGACCCGAAAGAGGCGTCTGAAACAAGTGCGCAAAGAGAACCCAGTCGTTACGGTGCATCTCATCGGTGCCGATCACTACGAACCTTTGAGAGGCATCAGCCAATTTGTGCAGTATTTTTACATGTTCTTGCATAATTTGGTCACGCCCAGTGCCAGCGCGGCACTTCGTAGTCAGTCGCCACACTAAGACTTAACGCTAAAGGTGATAAGCTACTTGCCTAAAAAGGGCAAGGCATGTCTGATCTCATCAAAAACATACTCACGTAGGCTGTATTTGTCGGGCAAAGCTTGACTGCATTCAATCAAACCTTGACTGAACGGTTGAACCAAATACTCACGGTGCCATACATGTTACGAACTCGGCTGAAACACCTCATTTTTTTCTGGTTCGCTAGCAATCTTGCCTTCACGAACTTGGCGCACGCTCAAAGCGCCTCACAAGCATTAGCCGCAACAGTACCGCTTGCGGATGTCCATCGACACGTACAACGTTGGGTTAGCCCTGAGCAACTCAAGCAACAAATGCAAGAGCAAAATGTTGGCTGGTCAGGTGCCGTGGGCGCACCTTTTGGGCCCTGGGATACAGCGCCCTATGCTCAACTATTAGGAAAAAAATACATTGCCACAGCTGGTCAAGTTGAACTGTCTGGCATTTACGCGCAACATGGCGCAAGCGGTCTGACCGACATCAATCTAGACACCTACAAAACTCTATTGCAACGATCAGACAAACTTTTTGCAGACGGGCGCATCAAGGGCTTTGGTGAGCTGATTTTAAATAACCAAACGAGTAACCCCCTCGCGTCGTTTCGCCGTAAGGTCAACATTGACTCGGCGCCGATCGAGGCCATGTTCAAGATCGCCACAAAATACAAAGGTTTTGTGCAAATCCACTCAGAGGATGATGCAGACTCAATTGATCAACTTAAAACTCTAGCGGCAAAATACCCAGAGGTCGCGATCATCTTGTCGCATTGCTTGCTGACCGGAAATGTTGAACTGGTCAAATCACTTTTGACTCAGCACCCGAATCTGTATTGCGAGATGTCGGCGCGTTCGAAATCTCATTACCCAAATCTTGATAATGAACGAATTCGCACTCGGGTGATCTACGGCGAAGACTTTGCGAAAGCAGAATGGATCAAGCTGATCGATGCCCTGCCTACGCGCTTCATGGTTGGTACCGATACCTACAACCCCAACGTAAACTTTGAGCAAAATATTGCCGAAATCAGAAAAGGCCTGCTGGCGCGATTACAGCCCATCAGCATCGAACAGGTGGCCTACAAAAATGCGGTCAGAGTGATGCGGTTAGATTGAAACTGCCGACAAATATCCCGCTAAAAAGTTGCTTGCGCAACCCTGTAACGGGATATCTTTAAAACTTACGCCTCTACGCTGCACGTTGCGCAGCGCTTACGGGTTAGATCGCTTTCAACATCGAAGCCGCATCACTCACTTCAAACTTGCCTGGGCCTTCGTTATGAAGAACCTTGACTACCCCGTCAACGATGTAAGCAGCATAGCGGTTTGAACGCACGCCCATGCCGCGTGCAGTCAGGTCCAACTCGAGACCTAACGCTTTGGTCCAGACTGCAGAGCCATCGGCCATCATGCGAACTTTACCAGTCGCTTTCTGCTCACGGCCCCAAGCGCCCATCACGAACGCATCGTTCACAGCCACGCACCAAACTTCGTCAACGCCCTTGGCTTTGATCGCATCGATGTGATCAACGTAACCAGGTACGTGTTTAGCTGAGCAAGTTGGCGTGAAGGCGCCAGGTAAAGCAAACATCAAAATCTTTTTGCCTTTGACCAGATCAGCAACCTGAAAGGCGTTAGGGCCTAAGGTGCAACCAGCGGTTTCGGTTTCGATAAATTCTGTGAGGGTGGCATCGGGTACCCGATCGCCGACTTTGATCGTCATGTGCGCTCTCCTAGGGCATCACGGGCAGCGATGGCCACCGCAACTGATCCCAGCGTGTCGCCTATCATAAGCTACTACGCAGCGACTCGCTAGGAACAGCCTATTTACCCTATTGAGCTTGTGGGTATATCGTGCGCAAGGCCCTATTTTTTGGGCTCGTCTTTGGCGCGATAGACCAGCACGGGGCTATGCGTCAGGGCAAGCACCTTGGTGGTCACGCTACCCAACAGCAAGCGCGAAAAACCGCTACGGCCATGGCTACCGATAAAAATCATGTCGCAGTGGTAATCAATCGCGGCCTGAACAATGCCATCTGCGATATTGAAGTTTGAAACCGCATGGGCACTGAATTTAACGCCCGCCGTCTCAGCGCGATCGACAATGGCTTTAAGGTGCTTTTGCCCTTGCTCGGCATTGGCTTTTTCGTAATCATCGTCGGTAAAAGCATATGCCGCCGACATGCCGTCAAAGCCCATGGTGGCCGCAAAAGGCTGAGTCACATATAGGGCCACGATTTCGGCACCTGTTGATCGCGCAAACAAAATGCCCGCATTCGCGGATTGTGCTGACAGGGCCGAGCCATCGGTAGGAATCAGGATTTTCTTAAACATTGTGCACGCTCCATAACATGGGTTCGAGCACCTATCCTACCCTGTTAGCCCGTCTGACTCCAGCGGCAATTGACACGATTTTGATCTGGATCAAGTTTTTACACTTAAGAATTAGCAGTGGCGGCCCGATACAGAACGGTGCAGCGCGTGCCTGAACGACAGTATGCCAACACAGGGGCCGGCAAGGTTTGCAACAACTCAGCAAAATGAGTGACATCATCGGTGGTCATTTGACCACTCACGACAGGCTGGTAGGCCACGCGCAGGCCAGCGGCACGCGCTGCCTCTGACACGGCAGCCGCCGTTGGCTGATTCGGACCGTCTTCAAAATCCGGCCGATTAATGATGACACTTTTAAAACCGGCCGCGGCAACTGCGGCCATATCGTCGGGAGTCATTTGCGGCGCTACCGCAAAATCAGGGGTCAAAGAGTTAATTGGAGTCGCCACAGTGAAATCCTGCAAAGAGTGAAAAAAACAATCACGCACTGCCCTGACCTTGGCTACGACTTAACAGGCCTTTGCAACGCTTAGACAACTAGTATACGCAAGCGCAGTGAACCAGGCTCAACAAGCCTAGTACACGCAACGAAAGCCCACGTAAACGACATACAGCCCAGCTGACTTGTATTGCATCCCTTCAACTTTCATCTGTGACGGGCCATACCACCACGACCCGCCAGCAGTTAGCCGAGCACCGTCTTGGGCATCAGCTAACCACTCCCAGACATTGGCTCCCATGTCATACAAACCATTGACACCCTGACGGGTTTGACCGACTGGCGCGTGGCGCGGCCAGCCGTCTGCTGCACCTTCAACGTTAGCACCGTCGGGTTTATCGCCCGTTGGGTAGGGGTAAGTTTTGCCTTTCTCAAGCGGTGCTGGTGGGGTTGCACGTTGCTCGGTATAAGCAGCACGTTGCCATTGCGCCTTGGTTGGTAAGCGCCCCCCGGCATCTTGACAGAACCCCTGAGCTTCGGTCCAGTTGACATGAACAGCTGGTTCGGTCGGCTGACCCGGTTGACCAAAAGGGGTGCGCCATGTCCAGCCGGGTCGGCGTTGCCAGCCCATCACATATTCAAAGCCCCCGCCCTCGCGCTCGGCAGCTGTGACAAGACCCTTGCGCCCAGCGTACTCAGCGAACCGGCCAATACTGACTTCGGTAGCGTCAATTTTAAAGTCGCCCAAATCTACGCGCGACAGTGCTACCTCAGGCAAGCCAACAGACGGCTGCGCTTGAGCCTGAGCGTGCGCCAAACCCTGAGCCACCAATGCGAGCGATATCGCAGCAAGCTTGACAATGACAGAGTACATACATCGGGCCTCGTAAAAATAACGGATGAAGGGGCTAAGCGGTCAGAACTAAGCAGTCAGGATGCAAAAAATCGACTCGCTGGCACCAATCACTTGGTGTGTCCTAAATTTTGAGCGATACTCGGACACTTCTAACAACCAACCAAACGTCTTTTGCTGCCGTATTTTAACGAAACGACTGCACAATTAGCGCACAGCGCTTTACAAAACCCCACGCTTTAGGGGTCTTTCACAACATCAATATCCGGAGAAAAAATGATACTAGTTGGCCGTTACGCATCGCCTTTTGTTCGTCGCGTGGGCGTCGTTCTGCACACACTGGGCACACCTTTTGAACATAAGGGCCTCTCAACGGCCACTGATCTGGCCGCTATCAAAGGCTATAACCCGATCGCTCGGGTGCCAGCCTTGATGCTGGACAATGGCGAGAATCTGATGGAAAGCGCCGCGATTATCGATTCGATCCTTGACATGACACCGGGTCAAACGCTTTTACCAGCCACTGGTGCTGCACGTCGCCAGGTCATGCAGCATTGCGCCATCATGTGCAGTGGCCTAGACAAGGCGATTCAATACATCTACGAGCCGCGCCGTCGCCCAGCCGAGAAAGTGCATCAACCAGTGCTAGACGGCCTGGCCGAACAAATCACCGCGAGCCTGACAATGCTTGAGGCGCTCGCAGCAAAGGGCACCTTCAAGGGCGGCGCGCAAGCCAATCTGGCTGATATTACCGTGGCAGTTGGTTGGTTCTTTTTGCACAAAGGCTTGCCACAGATTGCCGTTGCCAGTCAGTTTCCGAACTTAGTCGCGCTTTCAGCCCGATGTGAAACGTTACCCGCGTTTCAAGCCTGCCAACTCGAGGGGTGAAAACAACAGTCTTTCATGGCTGGTGGATGGTGGCAGGCTGCATGATCGTAGCGGTTGTGGCTTGGTCCTTCGCGCTGTACGGGCCAAGCGTTTATATCAACATGCTCAGCCAAGAGCATCAATGGTCAATCGGAGTGATCTCTGCAGCGCTCACCTTATCTTTTTTAGTCAACGCAAGCGTGCTCAGCCTGGTTGGCAGCACCATTGCAAAGTATGGCCCCCGCCCAGTGATGGCCACGGGTGCCGCTATCATGGCGCTCGGGCTAGGGTGCCTTGGTCAAGTCACCAAACTTTGGCACGTCTATGCCGCCTTTGCGTGCATGGGCTTAGGCTGGTCATGCCTCTCAACCACGTCAATCACCGCAACGCTGGCCCCATGGTTTGATAAACACCAGGGGCGTGCAGTCTCGACAGCCATGCTAGGCGCCAGTATCGGGGGCATCGTTGGCGTCCCCCTGCTGCTCTCACTCATTAGTTCACTTGGCTTTGCGATGGCAATGCTCGTGGTTGCATTGATTGTGTTAACGACCGTCTGGCCACTGAGCTTATTTGTCATGCGCCACCGCCCGCAAGACCTGGGTTTACAACCTGATGGCGCTCACGCTGAGCGCTCACAGCACAAGGTCGCCGAACGCGTCTGGACGCGCACCGAGGCTTTACAAACGCGTGCCTTGCGCACCATCATGCTGGCCTTTGGCTTGGCACTGCTCGTGCAAATTGGCTTTCTGACCCATCAAGTCGCGTTGCTCTTACCTGCAATTGGTCAAACAGCGACGGCCTTGTGCGTGACGAGCGCAGCCGTGCTTTCATTTGGAGGCAGACTGTTACTGGCACGCTTTTCTGACCGCTTAGATGTCAGGGTCATCGCCTGTGGCGTATTGATACAAGCCACCTTTGGTCTGGCCATCGCCTGTATTTTTTCGGATCAGGCGTGGGCACTGGTGGTCGGGGTGTTGTCGTACGGATTGACAGCTGGCAACACAACAACACTGCCGCCTGTGATCGTGCGCCGCGAATTCGGTGCGGTCTCATTTGGCGCAGTGTTTGGCATCGCTGCCATGCTGATACAAATCATGTCAGCAATGGGGCCAGCATTTTTTGGTGTTTTGCACGATCTGAGCGGTAGCTATCAGTTACCACTCGGTTTAGCCGCCGTGCTCAATGTCGTTGCGGCAATCGTCATTATGACCGGACGTAAACGATCGCCAATCGCGGCAAATGTCACCACGGCATTTTAGAAATGATTGGATTCATTCCGGTTTTTTGAATAACAGGAGCTGCTGTCGCTGAAGCCAAAAACTCAATCAACTCTTTTGCCGCTTTCATGTGTTGCGTTGTTGAGGTGATCCCTGCTGAAAACGGAATCGTTTGTTGCACTTCTAGAGGGATCTCGCCTAAATAATCTAGGCCGTCAATCGAAAGTAATTCACTCACCTGTTGAAAGCCCAACTCTGCCTCGCCACGCGCAACCACTGAGCCTACACGTTCGCTATAGATCTTTTTTGCAGTGTCTTTTAGCTGCTCGGCTACGCCAAGTTTCACGAACAACTCAGTCGAAAGATAGGTACCGCTTGCGCTCGCCGAGTACGCAATCGACTTGGCTTGCAATAAGGTGTTCTTAAGCGCCGCAACCGTACTAATATCTGGCTTAGGCGCACCTTTTTTGACCACAGCACCAATCGTTGAGTTCGCTAAATCAACGCGTGTGCCAGCGGCCACATTACCTTTCTTGATGAACCCCTCTAGCGCGGGTCCGGCCAAGATCAAAATGTCGAAGGTCTCTTGACGACTCAGGCGGGTCGGGATCGAATCAGGGGCTGCCCCCATCGACGATCCGAAAGAGATCTTCACCGTATGCGTCGATTGCTTTTCGTACAGCGGCACGAGCTCTTTAAAGGCGGTCGCAAAGGCGCCCGAGGTAATGACATGGAGCTCAACCGCGTACGCGGCAACGCTCAGGCCAAGGCTGAGTGCGAGTGCAAGAAAACTACGTTGTAAATTGCGGAATGGCTTCATCCGGTGACTCCTAGTGTATCGGTGTATTTTGTTGCTTTAAGGCGACGATACTCAATCTGGCGTCACAAGACAAACGCAAAGCTTGGGCTTTAGGCCAAAGGGTTTACCCAAATCAGGGAAATCACTAGTGGCATTCGACCGACATAGCCGTGACAATCAGGCTGTTTTGGCGCGGACACCCGACGCCAAATTTTCCTGAACTGCCAAGCTTGCATGGGCTCCAGTTCGCGCATAAAAAAATGTATCCCGGAGACTTCTTTGAAAACACCAGCTTCAATAAAAAACTTTGAATTTGTTACCACCGCTATGATTGTGGCCTCGGTCGCTGTGTTTGTTTATCAAAATTCAACCACAAAGCTTTTTGGTCCGACCGCCGCAGTGTATGTAGCGACCGCGGTGATCATGAATTTATTTCTGATTTACACAATCACACGGGCAAAAAGTATCGTTTCGCGGACATTTTTTGCGATGGCAAACGGCGTAGGGATCGCTTTTTGTCTGGTTTCGTTATTTGGCGTTTCACCCCTAAACGTTAAGATAGGTGTTGGGGTTGCCGCTTATCTTTATATTTATTTGATCGTGGCATTTGCGTCACTGTATTTATTATTCTCACCAGCAACCACCAAATGGTTGCAAAACGAAGACCCGATCGAGTTTGACTAACGCGAGTGAGTTTGCTCGTACCAGCTCTTAGACTGATTGACGACTCTGACCACCAATAGCATCAACGGGACTTCAATCAGCACCCCAACTACCGTGGCAAGCGCGGCTCCAGACTGAAAACCAAACAAGCTGATCGCCGCCGCCACGGCAAGTTCAAAAAAGTTCGAGGCACCGATTAGCGCCGATGGGCAAGCGACGCTATGTTTTTCGCCAAACTTTCTATTTAGCCAATACGCTAGCGCCGAATTTAAGACGACTTGCAGACATATTGGCACGGCCAACAGCGCAATCACCAGCGGCTGCTTAAGCAAGGCGTCGCCCTGAAAGGCAAAGAGCAACACTAGCATCAACAACAATGCCGCCATTGACCACGGGCCGATCGTCTGCATCGCAGCGTCAAAAGCCTGAGTGCCTTTTTTTAGCAGCTGTCGCCGCCAGAGTTGCGCCAACACCAACGGCACAACGATATACAACAACACAGAGGCCACTAAGGTCGCCCAAGGTACAGTGATCGCAGAGAGCCCTAACAACAGAGCGACCAACGGCGCAAACGCGACAAGCATAATCCCATCATTGAGCGCAACTTGCGACAAGGTGAACAAAGGATCACCACCGGTGAGTCGGCTCCAGACAAAGACCATCGCCGTGCAAGGCGCTGCAGCCAGCAAGATCAGCCCGGCAATATAGCTATCGATTTGGTCAGCAGGCAAATACTCAGAGAACAGATGACGAATAAACAACCACGCCAGAAACGCCATCGAAAAAGGCTTCACCAGCCAATTCACAAACAGCGTGACGCCGATACCGCGCATGTGATTACGCACTTGGTGCAGCATCGAAAAATCAATCTTCACCAGCATGGGAATAATCATCACCCAAATCAACAAACCGACGGGTATGTTGACTTGCGCGATTTCAAAGCGCCCTAAGGCCTGAAACACTGAGGGGGCAAACTGCCCGAGTGCAACCCCCACCACGATGCAAAGAAACACCCAAAGGGTCAGAAATCGTTCAAATAGGTTCATGAGCTTGCGCTGACGCGCACTGTTGGAAGTAAAAGGGTCACAAGCCAACACACAATTAGCATGACGGCTGACCCGAGTAAGGCATACAGTAACCCACCCCATTGATACAACAGCCCCGACAGTAGGGTGCCGAGTAGACGCCCGAAGGCATTCGCGGCGTAATAAAAACCAACGTCTTCGGCGGCCTTTTCAGAGCCTGCATAGGCCAAAATGAGGTACGAATGCACCGAAGAGTTCACAGCGAAGGCAAACCCAAAGACGCCCAGGCCGCCCACCACCACCCACTCTAAGTGGGGCACATTGAACCAGACAGACAGCACAAGCCCAAGCGGCACAAGGGCCAGCAGCAATGACCACAACCTTGCCGCCGGCACTTCTGTCGTTAAGCCATCTGTGCTGCGACGCACGAGCGAAGGTGCGATGGCCTGAACCAGGCCATAACCAATCGTCCACAAAGCTAAAAATCCACCAACCATGGTGAAGGTCCAGCCTGAAGCGTATAAAAATACCGGCACACCCACCACAAACCAAACGTCACGCGCACCAAACAGCGCCACGCGCGCTGCCGCCAACAGATTAATCGCACGACTTTTGGCGAACAACTCTTTGGCTGACTTAGACGCTTTGCTTTTGCCCATCAGGGGCGGCAAACTCAAAACGACGGCCACAAAGATGACAGCCAACAGCGCTGCCATCGCCCATAAGGCACCGCGAAACCCCAACAGATCGAGCAACAGCCCACCAATAAAGAAACCGACCCCCTTCATGGCGTTTTTGCTGCCGGTAAACCAAGCTACCCATTTAAATAGCTGACCGCTGGCCTGGCCCGCGGTGATTTTGATGGCTGACTTACTGGCCGTTTTAGTCAAATCTTTTGCGACACCACAAACACCTTGCGCCCCGATGACCCAAGCCACTGACATCGCCGCTGTCCAGTCAGGCGACAAAAACGATAACAATAAGAAACCGAGAATTTGCGTCGATAACCCGACTGTCAACATGCGCGTAATACCGTAGCGCGTTGCAAGCCACCCACCGATCAAGTTCGCTAACACCCCTGCCGCTTCGTACAGCAAAAACAAAAAAGCAAGCGTAAACGGTGAATAACCCAGGCGATAAAAGTGCAACAACACCAACATCCTTAACGCGCCATCGGTCAGCGTAAAGCCCCAGTAGGCGGCGGTTACGATGCCGTAGTTTCTTGCAGCGGCAGGATTGGGGGTCGTCATCTAGGCCTAGATTCCCTGACGATGCATGTGACAGGCCAAATCCACCATACGGCAGGCGTACCCCATCTCGTTGTCATACCAAGCATAGACCTTGAGCATCGTACCGGCGGTCACCATTGTGGATAGGGCATCAACAATTGAGCTGCGTGTGTCGCGTGCATAATCGGCGCTCACTAAGGGGCGGGTTTCGTATCCCAGGATACCTGCTAACGCACCTTGAGCCGCTTTGGCAAACAACTCGTTGACTTCTTGCGCGGTGGTTTCACGCTGCAATTCAAATACACAGTCAGTCAATGAGGCATTCAAGACCGGTGCGCGCACGGCGTGGCCGTTTAGCTTGCCTTTGAGATCTGGGTAAATCAGCGCGATCGCCGTTGCACTGCCGGTGGTGGTCGGTGCCAGGCTCAACATCGCACTACGGGCACGACGCAGATCTTTATGCGGCGCATCGACCATCAAGTTGGTGTTGGTCGGATCGTGAATCGTTGTGATCTGACCGTGCTTAATGCCAATCGACTCGTGGATCACTTTCACGACGGGCGCCAGACAGTTTGTCGTGCAAGACGCTGCAGTCACAATGGGGTGTTGAGCGGGGTCGTACAAGTGTTCATTCACACCCACGACCACGTTTAAGACATTGCCGACCTTCACTGGCGCCGCGACAATCACGCGTTTGGCCCCAAGATCAAGGTGTCCTTGCAGGGTTTCAGGGGTTAAAAACTTACCTGTGCACTCAAGTACCACCTCAACTCCAAGGTCACCCCAAGGGATTTCGGCTGCCGTAGCGTGAGATGAAAACGATAGTTTTTTATCGTTGATGCGTATCGCGTGTTCATTCTCAACTTGAATATCGGCACGCCAGCGGCCTTGCACGCTATCGAACTCAAGCAAATGTGCAGTGGCTAAGACGCCACCTTTCAGTTCATTCAGGTGCACAACCTCAAGTCGATTGCCTGCACGCGGATCATCACCTTGTCGCTCGGCTGCACCCATCGCTGCTCGCAGCGCCAAGCGCCCAATTCGTCCAAGGCCATTGATGCCGACTTTCATGATGCTTCCTTAAAAAGGCGTGACCGTGAAGATTTAACCCGTTTGTTTCGAACAGGCTACTGATATGGACACCCACCCTATACCATCGGCCATCTTGCACGCATCGATTCATTTCATTTTGTCTTTGAAGTGTAATGGACTGATATGACACTTTGACGACTCGAACTTTGCACTGAAAGCCGAGACGTCCGCTAGGTGAAGCATGCTCAACGGGAAATTCACTATCTTTTGCAAATATGACCATAGATAGTGACTATAGTGTTATAATGCGCCTTATCTTGATCATTCTTAAGTTTTTAATCCTATGACCACCTCACATCAGATCGGTGCTGGCGAATTTAAAAGCAAATGTCTCAAGCTCTTGGATATCGTGGCAGAAACGCACGAACCCTTGCTCATCACCAAGCACGGCAAGGGCATCGCGCAGCTAGTGCCCGTACCTCCCGAGGTAGACCTCTTTGGCGCACTGAGCGGCAGCGTGCTCTTCGAGGGTGATATCGTGGCGCCACTTGAAAACACTTGGGACGCAAACCGTTGACCTTCATTCTGCCAAAAACGTCTGCACCCCTGCTCGACACTCACGTTTTGATTTGGTTATTGCAGGGCAACCCTCGCCTGGGGCCTCAAGCGCGCAAAGTCATACAAACAGCCGCCCAGCATCAGCAGTTGTGCCTCTCTGCCATATCTCCCTGGGAGATCGCCATGCTGGTCAACAAAGACCGGCTCGCGCTTGATCGCGACGTTGGCGAATGGCTGCACACCGCCCTGAATATTGCAAAGATACGACTTGAGCCTGTTTCGGTAGAGATCGCAGTTGCAAGCACACGTCTGCCAGGTGAACTTCATCCCGATCCGGCAGACCGCTTAATTGTTGCGACCGCCCGGCATCTTGGTGCCACGCTCATCACAGACGACCAAGCCTTACTGGCCTATGCGGCTAAAGGCCACCTCAAAGCACAAGCGGCAGCCCACTAATGATGCAAATCGAAACTGAACAAGACAAGCGTCTCACCGAACTCGAAATCAAAGTCGGTCTGGCTGACGACTTGATCGATCAACTCAATCAGACGCTTTTTAGGCAACAACAGCAAATTGAGTTTTTAGCCAAAGAGCTTGCCAGCCTTCGGCAACAAATGCCGCACGAGCGCAACACACAACTACCAAGTCTGCGCGACGAATTGCCGCCGCACTACTAAACGAGCGAACGCGCCGCCAGGTTCTTATCCATCACCCGTTTAAACAACGCACTTTGCAGCCAGCCCTCAAGCCAGGCTCGCGTCGCTGGCCACAAGTCTTGCGCAAACCAAACCGGATCAACCGCGGCAAACTGTCGCACAAACGGAAAAATCGCCACATCGCTTAGGCAGGCCGTTTGCCCCCCAAGATAAGGGGTCAGCGTCAAGCGCCGTTCAAGCTCAACCATTAAACAAGCGAGCGCCTGTTCGCGGTAATACTCAGCACCAAACTCTGGATAGCGCTCGGCATATTTATAGCGATCAAGCCAATGTTTAAAGTCAGAATCATTGAGCTGAACCAACTTCAACTGCTCGGGCTGATCGGCTTGCAGTAACCACCCTTGCGGATCATGCTGCCCAAGCGCCCAACGCATAATCGCCAAGCTTTCTTCTAGCACTAGGCCATCCGCACAATGCAGTACAGGCACCGTGCCCTTCGGTGATACCTTGAGCATTGCAGTGGGCTTATCGCGCAAACTGATCTCGACCAAATCAACCTGCATACCCGCGCACCACAACGCCATGCGCGCACGCATCGCGTACGGGCAACGGCGGTATGAATACAGCAGGGGTTTAGAAGTTGCTTGCATGGCAGAGAATTATGCGTAAACACCAACGATTAAAGCTTCAGGCACGCAACCATCACAGTCGCCCGCCTGAGCTCTTGCGCGAGCGCTCAATCAATCTTTAACTGATACGCTTTAGCCGCAGTGCCAAAGAACAAAGCCTGCTTGTCGGCGGCTGAATATTTGGCAGCGACGCGTTTGAAGGCGTTCCAGATCACATGGTAGTCAACCGAGGCACGATCGGGCGGAAAATTGCTTTCAAACATGCAGCGTTGCGCACCGAACGCTTCAATACACGCGTCAAACAACGGGCCCCAGGCTGCGGCGAGTTGGGTCGAATCGGCAGGTTTAGAGAGGCTTTCAAAACCAAAACCCAAGTAAGGCATCCCTAAGCCGCCAAGCTTGACGTACACATTGGGACACTTAGCCAGCTCACCAAGCAACATGCGCCACGTGTCGGTCGCCTCTTGTTCTTTTGCAAGATATGTACGCGTCTTGGCGAGCAGCCCGCCAATGTGATTCAAGATAATTGTCGTATCGGGATAGGTACGAGCAAGATCGATCACCTCAGGGATCTGGGGATGATAAATCATCGCATCAAAACTTAGATTACGCGGTCCGAGTTCAGCAAAGCCTTTACGAAAATCTGGGTCTGACATCAACCTTGGCGGGATCAGGTAGCGTCCGTTATTCAACTGCTCATCCGCATCCCATTTGGTGATCAAACGAATGCCACGAAAACGCCCGCCAGCCGCAGCAATTTGTGCATCGAGTAATTTGCCGATTTCGGCACCGTAAGTTAGGTCAGCCGAGCCCACAATGCCGGCACACACCTGCGTCTTGCCGTACATCTGGCTCGCACCGATCGCAGCGATGCCATTGGCAAACTCAACCTCACCCAAGCGCTCCATCATCTCGGGGCCCGTCTTACGATAATACGCACCGCACTCAACAAATACCGAGCCCACGATGTTGTGACCCGACTGAGCTTCAGTCATAAATTCTTTTAGCAAATACGTTTGACCATTACGGTCCCACAAATGATGGTGTGCATCAATGATCGGCAAATCGGGTTCGATAATCGCTTCGCGGTGCGAGGAACGCCAAGCCGAGTTGTCGGGGGCAGCATGCACAGCAATCGGCGTACCGTCGGGTTTGGTCGTTGGACGCAGTATTAATTTTGAAGGCATTTATCTCTCTCTTTTTGTGTGTAACGCTCTGGTTGATCTAAATCAGCGCAGTATTTACGGACTGTCGCCTTGCAAGCACCAACTGCCGAGTTCATCGTTGGACGACTCTCTGTCCTCACCGCCTGCTACACAAGTCCTCACCGCGCCAATTCTTGCTGACGCTGCAAACGGCGTATTCTCAACCACTCAATTTATCAGAGAAGTGACCCACTGCAAACTCATGCACGGCAATGCTGCCGCAATTGGCGTGGCGAGCCTTCAAGCAGCGTAATGGTGCGCCGCAGCGTTATGCTGGCTGTTATCCTATAAAAATTCAATGCATCTCGAACAGGATTGACCCCCAACCATGAAAATCACCGCCATCGAAACCTCTGTGATCTCGCTGCCTTTCACCATGGATGGGCCACATAACCGGTTTGCAGGGCAACTTTGGGATCACCTCGAGATCTTGCTAGTCAAGGTCGAAACAGAAGATGGCTTGGTGGGCTGGGGCGAGGCCTTCGGTCATGCAGCAATCGCCTCGACCAAGGCGGCTATCGATTCAATCATTGCACCACTGGTACTTGGGCGCGATGCCACAGATATCAATGGGCTCACGCGCTCGGTACTGCACGGCACACATTTGTTAGGACGCAACGGCTCGTTTGTCTACGGGTTTTCAGGTATTGAGATCGCACTATGGGATTTGGCTGGCAAGCGTGCCAAGCAACCTGTCTGGCAACTTTTGGGCGGCCCCGCGCGCAAAGAACTGGATACCTATGCAAGCTTGCTTTGCTACACAGACCCGGCGCTCGTCGCGAAAAACGTCTCTAAAGCAGCAAAGCAGGGCTATCGGTTTATCAAATTGCACGAAGTCACGCGTGAAGCAACCCTAGCTGCCATCAAGGCCCCAGGTGCCGAGCATGCCAAAATCATGCTCGATGTGAACTGTGCTTGGCTACCTGTTAAGGCGCGCGAGATGGCGCAATCACTCGCAAGCGACGGCCTGCTTTGGTTAGAAGAACCTGTCTGGCCGCCCGAAGACGTACAGAGCCTGGCCAGCGTGCGCGCCAAGGGTGTGCCCATTGCTGCAGGCGAAAACGTCGCAGGCTTGTTTGGTTTTAAGACTCTGATTGAGGCCAATGCCATCGACATTGCACAACCCAGCGTTACCAAAGTCGGTGGGATTGGCGAGATGGTAAAAGTCATTCATTACTGTCAGGCAAATGGTGTTGAAGTGTATCCACACTGCCCATACTTTGGCCCTGGCTTGCTAGCCAGCTATCACGTCGCCTCGGCCTTAATTGAGCAGCCGTTGATTGAAATTTTGTGGATCGAAATGCAAGCTAACCCATTTGATCCTTGGGTACGCAGTACAGGCGGCAAAGTGCAGTTGCCGCAAGGACCTGGTTTAGGTGTTGACCCCGATCCGGTGTTACTCAAGCGCTACTTGAAGGGAGATATTGTCCGTACGGCCTAGCGGATCGTTAGCAAACCAGTCGCGCCAAGCGTAGCCCCTGTCAGCAACAACCAAAACATATTGATCTTGGTACGCGCAACAATCACTGTGGTCGCGGCTGTCAACGCCCACAAGGGCCAATCTCGCGTCGCCTCGGTATTACCAGTTGCAAGCATCCAACCCGACGCAATCAACAGTGCAATCACGATTGGGCCCATGCCCAGCTTAAAGGCACGCACAGCGATCAGCTCACGATTTTTATATACCCACTTCGCTGTCACAAAAATCAACATGCAACTTGGCAACAACATGCCCACCATGCATAACACTGCAGAAAACATGCCAACCAACAAGCCACCAGCGTTAAAGCCGATATTCCAGCCAAGTAACGCCACAAACAACACATTGGGCCCAGGTGCAGCCTGTGCAATCACAACTGACGCACTAAACTGCGAGCTAGTTAACCACTGCTGTTGCGTCACAAGGTAGTGATGAATTTCAGGTAACAGTACCAGCGGGCCACCGATCGAGCTCACCGAGAACAAAAAGAAATGCGATAAAAGTTCAAACCAGTCTGCCCATTGCATCACAACACTTAACGGCGCGTTCATGGGTTGCCCCGCAGCTTAAGATAGGTCAACAGATACCCCAACCCACCCAAACCAAACATGACGTAGACCAAGCGCCAGTGCAACAAGGCAACACCCACAAAACTTAAACACGCCAGCACCAAGCACAAGGGCACGCCCAGAGGATTCGTTTTTAAGGCCGTTAAAAGCTTGAGACCCGTGGCAATAAATAACCCTGCCGCGACCGCCCCCATCCCACGTAAGGCATCGATCACATGAGGATCAGTACCAAAACGCGCATAGGCCAAGGCCATCAGAGCGATCGTAAAGGACGGTAAAAAAAACATACCGGCAACCGATACGATAGCGCCACGTAAACCAAAATAGCGCGACCCCACCATGATGCTTAAATTCAAGGCGGGAGGCCCAGGCATCGTGCGGGCAACCGCCCACTCTTCAACAAACTCGGCGCGCGTCAGCCACTTTTTACGCTCAACTAGCTCGCGCTCCATGTAGGCCAATACGCCGCCAAAACCTTGTATGGCCAACAGAGTAAAAGAGAAAAATAGGTCTTTCAGCGACTCAGGCTGTGGTCGCGCAGAAGGTGTTGTCATTTGCTATTCACGACCTAACGATGCAGTTGCCTCATCAGGTCGGCCAACTCAGCCACCGAATGATTTTCAAACGACAATAAGAGTGAAAGAATCGCCTCAACTAACTGCGGCTCTTGCCCCTCGGCGTTATGACGAAACTTCGCGATGATGTCTTCGTCTGAGGCCGGATTTTCAGGCTCTCCTTTCGCTAACGGGACATCGACTTTATGCACGGCGCCCGCTTTACTTGTAATGACCATCGTGGCACCTCGCTGGCCGGGGTAAGCCTTAGTCCAACCATCATCCAGTCTGGAAGTGATGCGCGAAGCCAAACCTTGAATGTCGAGGTTTGTGACAACGGAGGGTACATAACGGTCTTCGCCAACGTCGCCATAATAGGCCGCCATCGCAACCGAATACGCAATACTAAACTTGGCTCCCTCAGCGGTATCAGGCGTCTCAGTTGTGCCACAAAAACTCACCGCCACTGGGTAGGTCGCCACATCGACACTCTCTATGTCGGCAAACGCCAACTTGTGGTCCTTCATCACCGCTAATACACCGTCAGCAGCTGGGTGGATATGGCGACACGCCGCGTGCAATTTGATGTATTGGTCTGCTAAATAGAAATGTTGTCCGAGCCCTTCGAATAAGGTTTCAGCGTGCACCTCATCGGCCATCGCATGAAAGAGGCCTTTTTCGGCTTCAATCACCGTGACCGGCCCTTTGGCACCACGTTTCGCCATGTCAACCGACAGCACACCTGCCATTGCGGCCTTGCCCGGGTGCAGAGGCTTAACCATTGAGCCTTCAATCAAAACCTGCAGCAAACCAGCACCCTGCAAAGTCGCAAGACTTAAGGCGCTACACATTTGTTCTGAATTCAAGTCTGCAAGCACGCCGCATGCAGCAGCCGCACCTAAACCGCCCAACGTGCCTGTCGTATGAAACCCACGAGTCAAATGCGACGGATTCATCGCCTTTGATACCCGATTGACGATGTCGTAGCCCAAAATCATCGCCAACAAAAAAGCCTTGCCGTCCGCCTTTTGTGCCTCAGCGTACGCTAAGGCCGCGGGGATCACTGCGACACCCGCATGCACACCGCCAAAGCGATAGCCATCATCCATATCCAAGGCATGCGCGGTGACGCCATTGCCTAGGGCAGCATGAATGGCGGGCACCTTTTCTTTAAAACCAAATAAGGTTGCCTGCTCAGTGCCCCGCAAGCTCGACAGATAATCGATCATCATCCCCGGGAAGTCCATCTTCAAACCAGCGATCGACACGCCGATTAAATCGATGGTTAACAGCTTGGCCTTATGCACCACCTCGGGAGGGACATCCTTGAACTGCGCCTTGCAAAAAAACTCAGCAAAAGTCTGTGCAATTGTCTGCTCTTTACTCATGTCTTGGCTCCATGCTGTATTTGTATTGAGTTGACCCGAATACGCCCTGTTCGTGCAACTTGTTTCTGGCGCCGGGCCGCGTGTTTGGCATATTCAACGGTTGCTGCTGCAAGAGGGCCAACGACTCGCCCACCCTATCGGTCATTGCGCTTCGCGTTTGTCCAGTATTTTTGCATTTCGATAAACAAAAACGAGGCAGACCACGTAATCAGGATCAGCCCTGTTAAGGCCTCGACACCCGTCAAGTAGCGCACATAACCTTGTGCAACGAAATCACCGTAACCCACCGTCGTAAAGGTAATAAACGACAGGTACACACAATCAAGAAAAAAACCGTGACCTGCGGTGGCACCCACGATGGTTCCCATGCCTTCGACCTTTAACGATAAAAAATAGCCTAAGGCAAACAACCAGATCTCAACCACATGCGTCACAAAAATCACGCCTACCCCAACCAACACTCTGAACCTTGGTGCCAAATGTGCAATCCTAGGGAGTTTTCGATCGAGCAAAAACAGAACCTCGTAGTGAATCAGGATCGCACCTGACACCAAGAGGGTGTTCAATACAAAGGCGAAGAGCAGCAGCATGAACTCATCTTACAAGATTCACACAAAGACAGCGTTCGGTCGGGCGCAGTTGGGTGTCGGTGGCTCTACGCGACCTCGCCTGCCTGACAACCGCGTCTTAGTCAGACATATCTAAGGCGCAGTCTACCGCCCGAGCATCAAGCAGCGTGACACACACCGCTGGATCAATCCCAACCAAGTACCCACGCCGACCACCATTAATGCAAATGCGAGGTAGCGCGAGAATACTGCGCTCGATGTACACCGGCATCTTGCGGCGAGTGCCAAAGGGCGAGGTGCCCCCTACCAAAAAGCCACTATGGCGATTGGCGACCTCTGGCTTGCAAGGCGCCACCGATTTGGCCCCAATTTGCCTGGCTAGGTTTTTAGTGGATACCGTTTTGTTGCCATGCATCAAAACAACCAACGGCTCGGCCGCCTCATTTTGCATAATCAAGGTCTTGACCACCGAAAACGGATCAAGCCCCAATACCTGCGCGCTGTGCTGGGCTCCGCCGTGCTCTAGATAATCGTAGGGGTGCTCGGTAAAGACGATGCCTTGAGCCTTCAAAAAAGCCGTCGCAGGCGTTTCACTGACGTGTACTTTTTTTGCCATATCGTTACTCTTCTGCCCTCAGCTCATTCTACTTAGGCTTGGCGGCACGCAACGCCTGCAACACGCGCTGCCCAGCACGCCCATCGGGCTTGACGCCAATTGAAGTCTGAAACTCACTAATTGCCAGACGACTTTTTGTACCGATCATGCCATCGATCTCACCGATGTCATAGCCTCGGGCGGCTAAACGTTGCTGCACTTCGCGCCGCTCGGCGCGACTGGTACCCGGGTCGTCTGTGGGCCACGGGGTACTGAAGCGAGCGCCACCACGCAGTCGATCTGCAAGGTGCGCGATAGATAAGGCATAAGACTCGGCAGCGTTATAGCTGTACATTGCATCAAAATTTCGAAACACCATAAAGGCGGGCCCGCTTGGGCCTGCTGGCAACAACAAGGCTGCTTGCGTGGTCTCGCTTGGTACGGTCTGGTCAGACTTGATAGGCTTGATGCCTAACTTAGTAAATTGAGCTAAAGGCTGACGTGTGGTGCGTCCCGATGGCCCCGCGTAGCCCTTGGGTAACTGCACTTCATAGCCCCAGTTTGCACCACTCACCCAACCAGCTTGTTTTAAATAGTTTGCAGTCGATCCTAAGGCATCTGGCACAGAGTTCACAATGTCGCGCTTACCATCCCCATCAACATCCACCGCAATCCGTTGATAGGTGGTGGGCATAAACTGCGTTTGACCAAAGGCACCGGCCCACGACCCGACCAAGTTTTGCAAAGGGATGTCACCACTTTGAGCGATCTTTAGGGTGGCCCATAACTCACCTTTAAAAAAAGCCTGGCGTTTATTGGCACAGACCAACGTGACTAACGACCGCACCAATGCGCGAGTTCCTTGTATCCGCCCAAAGTTCGATTCAACCCCCCAAACAGCGACGATGGTGTAACGATCGACTCCATATTTTTGCTCAGCCTCGGCAAGCGTCTTAGACCACTCTTTGAGCTTGGCTTGCCCATCTGCCACGCGCTCGTCATCGACTAAACCCGCCAAATAATCCCAAATGGGGGTTCGAAACTCTGGCTGAAAATCAAAAGCCTTCAGTACCGTTTCATCTGGCTCAAGGCCCTTAAAGACCAAGTCAAGTGTTTGGGCACTGACACCCTGCGCACCGGCAGCCTGCCTCAAGCCTGCAACACAGGTCTCAAAGGTTTGCGCGTTTGCAGAAAGGGCTGCGCAAGATAAGGCAAGCGCGGTCAAGGCGTTTTTCATGTGTGTTGGTATTCTTTACAAGTTATCGTAATCGGCATTTTAGAGTCTCGCCACTCTCGTCAAATCAAGTTTCAAGCGCTTTGGCACGAGTGCTAGCGTTCTCGTAAATGTACACGGTAACAGCGTCGCGCAAGTGCCAAATGACAAGGACGGGTGGCAGGAGGCGAGCGGCGAGATGGGTGTCGGGCGCAGAGCAGGAGCCGATCGTGGGGCCAGTCGGCGGTCCGTTAGCCTTGCCGCAGTCGCCGCGACAGGCCGGCGACGCGCTCCATCACAATCATCATGATCAGTGTGAAAATGATAATGACGCCCGACAATGCGGCAATTGTGACATCGAGCTTGCCCTCAAGGTCTTGCCACATTCTGATGGGCAACATATCCGTGCGAGCGTCACGCAAAAACAAAGAGACCGGCACGTTATCAAACGAAGACATAAACGCAATAAACGCCCCTGCCATGACGCCGGGGCGGATTAAAGGCAGGGTCACAAAACGAAAGCTATACCAGCGACTCGCCCCCAGGCTTGCCGAACTTTCTAGCAAGGCAGGATCCATCTGCGCCAACGCGGCAGACGTCGTGCGAATCACGTACGGGACACACACCGCGGTATGCCCAATAATCAAAGTGGTGATAGATACAGACCACCCCACTGCGCTAAACGTCATCAGCGCAGCAAACCCAAACGCCAAGGCTGGCAGCACTAGCGGTGACATGAACAATGAATCAAGGGCGCGCGCCCACCGGCTCTTTGATCCCACAATCGCTAACGAGGCTAACACGCCAAAAACCACCGAGAGCAAGGTCGTGGCCAAACCGACTTTGATACTGTTCATCGCGGCAAAGTGCAGATGGCTGGCATTCCACAACTCAACATACCAACGCGTTGAATAGGATACTGGCGGAAATTTCAACGAATAACCATCTGTAAAAGACACAATCAACACAACCGCTGTGGGTGCAATCAACAACACAACCGTTAAAACGGCCAGACACCCCAGAGTGCCTCTGAACAGGATGGTTGACAAGTCTTTTTGATGGGCCATAGGAGTTCTCTGTCGCTAGCCGTTCGCGTAGCCACGCGATAAGCGGCCAAGCATATTAAATACTGACACACACAAAATAACAGTCACTAAAAAAGTTAAAGAGATCGCAGCAGCAAACGGAAAATTCGATAACGCAGACACTTGCTGATACAAATACATTGGCATAAATAGCATCTGCCCACCTCCGATCAAGGACTGCGAAATGAACGCTGTGATGGCCGCCGAAAACGTCAGCAGGCAGCCCGCGATGACGCCAGGCAAGGCGAGTGGCACAGTAATTTTTTTAAAGGTCTGCCATTCGCTCGCGCCCAACGACGCCGACGCATCGGTCAGGTTCATATCAATACGTTGTAGCGCCGTAATCAGGGGCAACACCATGAGAGGCAACTGAACATTTGCCAGCGTCACCACTAAACCTAGCCGCGTGTACAGTAGCTTGATGGGGGTCTCAATCAAACCAAGATCCATCAAAAAATGATTAACGATCCCCTGGCGCCCTAAGATTACAATCCAGGCAAAGGTTCGCACAACCACACTAGTCAGCAGTGGCAACATGACAATAAAAATGATCAGCGGCTGCAACCGAGCAGGCATTTTCAAAAAGCTCCACGCCAGGGCAAAGCCAAGCACGAGACTCAGCGCGGTCACCTGCACCCCCAACCAAAGGGTGTCTAACAAGACAGTTAAGCCAAAGCCATCCAGCGTCTTTGCCCAGTTTGCAAACGACCCCCACTGAGTCATGGCCGTATCGCTATAAAAACTCACCACCCCAAGCATCAGCAGGGGGGTGAGAAAAAATAGCAGCATCGCGAATGCGAGTGGTGAGGCCAACCACAACGGGTAAGCTGTCACCGGCAAGCGTTTGGTCGCACTCATTATTAGAGCTTGATCTCGCGATTAAAGCGCTCAATCCACTGCGCGCGTTGCTCGTTAATTTTTTTCCAGTCTTGAAACACAAAGCGCTTTTTCATGTCAGCCTGGTCTTTAGCCAACACTTTTGAGATCTCACCTTCCATCTTCACTTTTGAATTGGTCGGCACGACTAGGTAAGGGCTTTGCATCAGTCGCGTCTGCACCTCAGGTGACATGGCCGCCTCGATGAGCGCCACGGCAAGTTCACGATTTGGTGAGTTCTTGACGATATGGATCGTGGTCTTGAAGGCAATCGCACCTTCTTTGGGAATCACGAATTCAACCGGTACGCCGCGTGCTTTCAAAATTTGAATGGCATTGAAATTACCGGGGCTAATATCAACCTGACCTTGTTGAAACAAGGTTGCCAGGGCGCCAGGATTTGCGGCCACGGCAGCTAGGTTAGGTTTCAGGTCATTCAGGGCTTTAAAGCCCGGCTCAATATTCGTCTCAGAGCCACCAAACAGCTTCGCAATTTCAACCAAGAATCCTGTTCCTAAGGTTGAGTTCAAGTTTGTGATTCCAGCACGACCTTTGTATTCAGGCTTCCACAGGTCTTTCCACGATGTCGGCGGTGTTTTGATTTTGTCGGGGTTATAGGTCAAGCCCACAACTTGAAAGAAAATCGCGGGGCCCATCTCTTCTTGCGCCTCAGCGATCAAATCTTTGTAGTTTTTGCTGGTTGCTACTGGATAGTTTTCAACCAAGCCCTGATCAATGGCAGTCAACGCTGGGCCCGGGTCATGCAACATCACATCGATCGGCGGATTGTTTCTCGCAGCAGTGACTTTAGCGATTTGATCAACCGATAACATTGGATCAAGAATAATCTCTGCATTGTTAGTGGCTTTTTTAAAGGCAGGCACCAACACCGCTCGGTGCGCCTCCTCCCAACTGCCGGTAAAAGTCGCAAACACCAAGCGTTTGGCCTGGGCATGACTCATCCCAGGAAACAGTTGCAAGGCACCGAGAGTAAGACTTGCTTGTAGTAGTTGACGGCGAGACGTCATGGCAAAGCTCCTATTGAATGCACATCAGTAAATGAAAATCATTGAAGAGAAAATAAAACGCAAGACACTATGTGAGAGGATGGACATGACAAACGCTTCCTGCTCGCAACGTGGCAAATACCGCAGTACCCAGACCGAGCATCGTTTGGTTCGAGGCACGTGCCTGCGCGACCTTGATCGCAGAGCCGTCATCGAGCCGCACCTCTTGAATCACCTGAGGGCCTTGAGGCAGGCTGAGGGTCAACACACCCTTAAGGCCCGGCTCTTCGATACCCTCAGTCGCAGCACATAATTGGAGTTGCTCAGGCCGAATACACGCCCAAACTGTGTCACCCACCTTGAGCGACCGAGATACCAGTCGCGCCGGTAACGGCACCCCAGCTACCAAGACGGTGCCCGATTGACCGTCGGTTTTGCTTGTCACCGTACCCTTGAGCGAGTTGGCGTTACCCACAAACTGATTCACAAAGAGAGTGCGTGGGTAGTCATAAATCTCGTTGGGCGAGGCGTACTGTTCAAGGCGGCCCTGATGGATCACAGCCACCCGATCCGCCATCGATTGCGCCTCTTCCTGATCGTGCGTCACCATCACACAGGTGATTCCGGCCAGGCGCTGAATTCGCTTCACTTCGATCTGCATGTCTAGCCGCAAGCTCTTGTCTAACGCGGCAAAAGGCTCATCTAGCAACAAGATTTGGGGTTTGACTGCAAGTGCGCGAGCTAATGCGACCCTCTGCTGCTGGCCACCCGACATTTCGCGCGGCAACCTTTTTGCCAAATGTGTCATCTGCACAAGTTCGAGCATCTCTTGCGCACGCGCAACTTGTTGCTCTTTGGGCGCACCTCGACAGGCCAACCCATAAGCGACATTTTCAAGTGCGTCCATGTGCGGAAACAGCGCATAGTTTTGAAACACGACGCCAACCTGACGCTTGTTAGGCGGCAGACTGTCGATCGCGGCCTCACCCACGATAATGCGGCCCTCTGTTTGCGCCACAAAGCCCGCGATAATTCGTAACAACGTAGTTTTGCCACAGCCACTCGGGCCCAGAAGCGCAACGAGCTCGCCGGCATTGATATCTAAACTGATTCCATCGACGGCGGCGCTCGTCGCTTCTGGATAGCGCTGCACAATAGACTCAAGCTTCAGGCCAAAAGCGCGGGCGGACACCGCTTGACCAATTTGGGCCGAGTGTAGGGAAACAATTTCAGTGCTAGGCGACATTGAGGGCTCTGTAGGACTCGAAACGGATCGAAATCCACTCTTTTTGTTAGTCTGCGAGAAGAAGTTCTATGCCTTCCCTCAAGCAATTTTTGTGCCAGAGACCTCAAAAACTACGGTAATTACGCCCCTCTTTTTTATTTACTAAATATTATTTATTATTCTATTGGCCGCGATAGGTCGAGTACGACCAAGGGGTCACGGTTAGCGGCACGTGGTAGTCACCTTCAGGATCAGACACGTTAAACAAAACCGGCACCACCTCTAAAAAGGGCCAATCACCGAGCGCCACACCCGACGACCGAAAATAATCACCCACGTGAAAACGCAATTGATAAGCGCCCATGCGTAATGGCGCGCCACTCAATAAAGGCTTCAAGGTGCGCCCCCGAACGTCAGTGATCGCCTCAACCAAGAGGCGATCCTGCGTCTGGTCACCACTCAGCTCATGCAACGTCAACCGCACACCTGCGGCCGCGCAACCTCGACTGGTATCTAGCACGTGGGTCGATAACGCCCCAGTCAAACGAGTGAGGCCATGGTCGCTAATCCGCGCGGCCAAACGTAGCCGTGTAATGAAACCAATCTCTGCCAAGGCGTGGGTCAGTTCAGTCGGGCGATCATTGAGCAGACGCTTTTCAAACACCCTAAGGACTGAATCACGCGTGTGACGGCTGACGCACAAGATAAACGGAAAACCAAATTTCGCACGATACGCTGCATTAAGCGCCTCCCAGCGCTGCGCAGCGGCTGCGGTCAACACATTCAACGCCAGCGCTCCTTGCTCACGCACAGACTCTGCCGTCATCTTGCCCAGCCGAGCATCTGCACCACCCAGCTCGGGGTGACCGGCCAATAATCCTACTAAATCATGCTCTGGCAGGGCTCGCACCTGAGCAAGCATCGCTTCATGTAGTGCCTGCGCAGTCTTAAATGGGCGCTGGCCAACCACAGCCTGAGCAACCCACGACGCATGTTCGAATACCTCACCCATGACTTCGTTAAACAGCGCACTGTCGCACGCATCAAGCGCGTGCATCATCATTGGGGTTGCCATGAAAGATCCTTATTGTTCAATATCAAAAATCTTACACGATCGATATTCGCTTGAATATAGTGCGACGCAAATCAATTGGGTATAGGCCGCTATCACTTGTAGACGTTGTTTTGCGCTAGCATGATCGTCAACACAAGTGCGTAGGCCATGCAAAAACGATGAAAAAGAAACAAAAACCAGTTGTCGAAACCTTAGCCAAGCCCAAACCTCTAGCAACACGCACCGCCAAATTATTGCGTGATGAAGGGCACGCTTGGTATCACGTCTTGCGTTACGACTGGTTCTACCTGGTGATGCTTGTCACAGGCGTAGTCTTATTGATATTTTTTTGGCAACCTTTACCCCCCAAAACTTTAGGTATCGCAGTGGGTCGCGAAGGCACTTCGGATGGAGTTTACGGCGAAAAATTGGTGTCTTTTTTTGCCGAGCATGGTGTCAAACTTAATGTGACGTATACAGAAGGCGGCAAACAGCCAATCGCAGCCATGCAACGCGAGGACTCGATTCAAAGTGCCCTAGTTTTAGGCGGTCTACATAAAAAGCACGAGCTCGATAACTTTTGGTCTTTAGGTAGCTCTCAGTACGAACCATTGTGGGTTTTCTATCGCGCAAACGCTTTCACAGGCGATGACCCCATTGTTCATTTCGCAATAACTGGCATGGCAATCGGTGAGTCAAACTCTGGATCAAACACGATTGCTCACCAAATCCTAGCGAGCGGACGCAGGGACACGAATGTCAAAGTCAAATTTTTTGAATGGCCTTATTTGAAGTCAGTCGATGCACTCTTGGCCGGTGAAATCAATGCTTTAGCTGCAGTCGATGGCATTGACTCGCCAATCATAAAAAAGCTTTTGGTCGACCCCAACATTAAGATTGCTAATTTTTCGTTCGCTCCGGCCTACGTTAAGCGTCTTCCGCATTTGGATCTTGTAAGGATCCCTAGAGGCTCGTTTATGACTGCGCCTACATATCCAGCAACTGATATCAACATGGTCGCGACGAGCCTCACCTTAGTCGTTCAAAAAGATCTTCATCCCGCACTGCAACTGCTGTTTTTAATGGCAATCGATCACTTAGGCGATTCACGTGATCAATTCTTTGCCAAGCCCGGTGAATTTCCGTCTTATAAAGACACTAGTATCTCGCTTGCTCCACTCGCCAAACAGTATTTTTCGAATGGGCCACCAACAAGCCTGCAGTACCTGCCTTTTTGGGCAGCAAGCTTTATCGATCGAATTTGGTTTTTTGTTCTCGGCAGTCTGGCAGTCATCTACCCCTTGTATCGCTTGATTCCAAACTATCGAACGACGCTTGGGCAACTTAAAGTCAACGATGCCTACGATATGCTGCACGCCACTCAATTGCGGTTTGCGCAAGCGCAAACTCAAGAAGAGTTTGACCACATCATGCAGGATTTTCTTCAACTACAGCATGAGATTGAAGATTGGATTCCCAAACTCAATATTCCGGCCTACTATGGTTTACTTCGCCCGATTGAGTTGATCAAAAAGGTTGCGCTTGAGCGGCAAGATTTTTTGAAAGGGTGAAGACTTCATCACAAAAGGCATGCTCGTCGCTCGATTTTTTACTGCAGATCAAGCCAGCACCACCATCAATCATGCTGGCTGCATCGCAGCTCAATCAAGCATCAGGGCCTCTCGACGAATCACCTCACCCCACGCTGGCACCTCTTTGCTGATGAGGCTGGCAAAGCTCTTCGGATCCAGCATAACCGGATCACCATTACTTTTTAAAACAGCCTCAGCTTTCGGGTTTGTTGTAATCAACCGAGCTGCCTCAAAGAGTCTTGTAATGATAGGTTCGGGTGTCCCTGCAGGCGCCAACAAACCCATCCAAAAAAGCACCTCAAAATTAGTAAAGCCCGCCTCAGCCATTGTGGGCACGTCAGGCAGTTGAGCAATACGCTTTGACGAAGTCACCGCCAACGCCTTGAGCTTGCCCGCCTGAACATTGGGCACCGTGCTTAAGGTATCAAAGCCGGCGCTCAGTTCTCCACTGATGATTGCCATGCCAGCCAACGCGCCGCTTTTGTAGGGCACGTGCGTCGTTTTGATGTTGACACGGTTGCTGAGAGACACAAAAATGAGATGCGCCATATTGCCTTGCCCACCTGAGCCGTAAGTCAATTTTTCGGGCTGTGCCTGAGCGTAACGGATTAGATCTTGGGTGTTATTCACTGCATTTTTTTGTGCCCACTCTGGATTTACCGCCAAAATGAACGGTGCCTCGATGATCATCGTAATTGGTGCAAAATCTGACGCTTTGTAGGTGATCTGTTTGTACAGTTGTGGGTTGATAGTGATGCTGCTCGAATTCGTGACAAGCAAGGTATAGCCGTCGGGTGTTGCCCGTGCAACTTCGCCCACGCCAATGGCACCATTCGCGCCCGGCTTGTTCTCGACCACAACCGGCTGTCCTAACGATTTTGCCAATTGCTCAGCCATCACTCGCGCCACAGTGTCAGTCACCGAACCCGCTGGAAACCCAACCACAATGCGAAGCGGTTTACTGGGCCACGACTTTGCCAAGTCTTGGGCATGGGCTGTCGTTAGTGCCAAGCAACCAAAGGCGATCAAGGTACTGAGTCTACGGATTAGGCTTATCATTTTTTGTCTCCGGAAAGAATATCAAACCGATCTTAGTCTATACACAGGCACGTTGTCTTAACCCGTATTTCTTAAACCAGCTGAAATGCCATTGATCGACAGGTGAATACCAAGTCGTACCCTCTCATCAGATTTACCTTCGCGATAGCGCCGGATCAACTCAACTTGCAGATGATGCAAGGGGTCAATGTACGGAAAGCGATGACGAATCGAGCGGGCTAGCGTCGGGTTATTGGCCAGCCGGTGCTTTTCACCGGTGATCAATGAGATCACTTCAGCGGTTTTCAGCCATTCGGCTTCAAGGATGGCGAAGACCTTTTTACGCAACTTGATGTCAGGTACCAATTCACTGTAGCGCGATGCCAAGGCCAGATCGCTCTTAGCTAGCACCATATCGATATTAGATAAAAGAGTTTTAAAGAAGGGCCATTGCTTCACCATTTTTTGCAACAACGCGATCGCTGCTTTGCGCTCTTTGACATTTGAGCGGTTCAAAAACTCTTGTACCGCAGAGCCAAAGCCAAACCAACCTGGCAAGGTCAAACGACTTTGACCCCAACTAAAGCCCCAAGGAATCGCTCGCAAATCTTCAATTTTTTGAGTGGCTTTTCGCGAAGCGGGACGTGAGCCAATATTCAGTTCGGCAATTTCTCTGATCGGTGTTGCAGCAAAGAAAAACTCTTCAAACCCAGGCGTCTCGTAGACCAAGCGCCGATAGGCATCCATACTGGCTTGAGACAACTGAGCTGCAGTCTCTAAGAAATTAGTCGGTGCGCTCTTGGTCGGCTGCAACAAGGTAGCTTCTAAGGTGGCGGCTACAAGAGTTTCAAGATTACGGCGTCCGATTTCTGGGTTGGCGTACTTTGAGCCGATGACCTCACCCTGTTCGGTTAAGCGGATCTGACCGCGCACCGTACCGGGCGGTTGCGCCAGAATCGCTTGATAGCTTGGCCCACCACCACGGCCGACCGTACCACCGCGCCCATGAAACATCCGCAACTGAATATTGTGCGTTGTCGCTAAGCGCTCAAAGTCTTCGACCAACGCCACCTCGGCTTGGTACAGCTCCCAGTTACTGGTAAAGATTCCGCCGTCTTTATTGCTATCCGAATACCCCAACATGATGTCTTGCTCGGCGCCAGACCGTTGCATCATGTCTGCAACGCCAGGCAAAGCATAAAACTCACGCATGATACGAGCAGAGTTGCGCAAGTCTGCAATTGTTTCAAACAACGGGACTGTAATTAAATCAACAACGGCTTGGTCGTCAAGGGTGCGTCGCAACAACCCAACTTCTTTCTGCAGCACCAACACCTCAAGCAAATCACTCACATCCTCTGTGTGACTGATGATGTAGTGTCGAATCGCCTCTACCCCGTAGATTCTTCGCGACTTGAAGGCCTCTTCAAAAATCGCCAATTCAGCCTGCGTGTGGTCAGAATACGCGAAGCCATGAATACGCAAAGGCCTAGGGTCTTGCAAAACTCTCAAGAGCGCGGCGCGTTTGTCGACTTCATTCAAACTTGAATAGGTTTTCTCAAGGCGCGCCTGGTCAAGCAACTCAGCAACGACTTTCTCGTGTTGATCTGAACTTTGACGTAAGTCAACAGAAGCCAGGTGAAAACCAAACACCTCTACGGCTCGGATCAGAGGACGCAGGCGCTGCGCAGACAGCGCTTGTGCGCTTTGGCTATGCAGCGATGCTTGAATCACCTGCAGATCACTCAAGAATGTTTGAGCGTTTGGATAGGGATTTTGCGGATCCACCGCATGCCGTGCGGCATCACCACCAGTCAAATATTTTAAGGTAGCCGCCAAGCGAGCATACATTCCGGTCAACGCACGTCGGTATGGCTCATCGAGGCGATGAACACTGGCATCGGGCGAGCTTTCTGCCAAGGCCTGCATCTCGGCCGGAAACTCAACTAGCATGGACGAAAGCGATAACTCGCCGCCAAGATAATGCACTTCAGTCAAGTAATAGCGCAAGACCATTTCTGCCTGTCGCCTCAACGCCTCGTTGAGTGTTTGCGCATTGACGTTTGGATTGCCATCTCGGTCACCACCTATCCACTGGCCCATACGCAAAAACGGCGCGACTGGTTGCGGCCCAAGCGACTCTTCAAGCGACGCATAAATTTTGGGAATTTCAGGCAAAAACGTGGATTCGTAATAGCTCAGTGAATTTTCAATTTCGTCTGAGACGGTTAGCTTCGAGAGCCGCAACAAACGTGTCTGCCAGAGCTGCATCACACGTGCGCGCATGCGCGCTTCATTCGCCGCCAATTCGCGCGGCAGCAGCGCATCTTTGGATGCTTGAGGATCAGAACCACGCGCCTTGATGTCATCGCGTTCGTTTAATAATTGAGCTAGGCTGCGCTCGGCACTTAAGATACTTTGACGCTGAACTTCAGTCGGATGCGCCGTTAACACAGGCGACACAAAGCTGCTCGCCAGTGTTTGAGAGATGACTTTATTTGTAATGCCCGCAGTACGCAGCCGTTGTAACGCGACCTCGATGCTCCCTTCTTGCGCGTTACCCGCACGCTCATGAATCATTCGCCGCCGGATGTGGTGCCGATCTTCGGCAAGGTTCGCCAGATGACTGAAAAAAGTAAATCCACGAATCACGCTCACAGCACGATCGCTTGGCAAGGTTTTCAAAAGTTTTTTTAGCTTTTTATCTGCCTCATCGTTTGCGTCAAGCCTAAACGAGACCGAGAGTTGACGAATATTCTCGATCAGTTCGTAGATCTCGAGACCCTCTTGTTCACGAATGACATCGCCGAGCAAACGCCCAAGCAGGCGAATATCTTCAACGAGTGGGCGCTCGTTATCGCGCGATCGAATTTTTGAAAAGACAGCAGTGGCTTTGAGCATCGCGATCCTAACCAGATTAAGGGTTTCGAAACACTCGCGAGCGCTGTATGCCAAAAGAGAAAACCGCAATCCATGGCCCAGCGGGCATCGCTTGTGTGGAAAGGGTCGCTTGTTAAGCTGCTGTCTCGACAGCGATACAACCTCTATAGGGTAAATACTACAGGTCTTAGGGGATTTTTCCAAACAAAAAAAGTAACCGTGCACCCCAACTGGAATTACATCAAATTTTGACAAGTTTATGTTAACCTTTCGGCGTAGCAAAAAAGGTTAGGCGTAGCAAAAAACGTTCTCTTGACTGCACATGCTTCTTTAGATCAGTCAATGATTTTTTAATCTAGACGAGTTCTCACAAATGACCCGTGTAAAAGCAATCGTAGCCATCTGTTTGAGCATGGCTTTCGCCAATTCATGTCTTGCTGCCGACCCCGCAGCCCGCGCGCAAGTCGCTGATGCAAACAAGGCAGCAGCCTCTGCACCCTTAGATAAAGAAGAGATGGCTAAGCAGTTGGCCAATCCCATCGCGAATATGATTTCGATGCCAATTCAGTGGTCGTATGGTGGCAAGATGGGCGCGGATCAAAAAGGTAGTAATCAAACACTCTTGCTTCAACCCGTAGCCCCCATTAATTTAGGTGGCGGAGACCTTTTCATTGTTCGGCCGATTCTCGCGTCAGTGGCAATGAATGACATCAACGGTTTTTCTGGCAGCGCCGTCGCCAACATCACCCTAGAGTCTTTCTATGCCCCTAAAACAGGATCCTCCTGGATTTGGGGTGTCGGGCCGTACGCCACTGCGCCGCTTAATCAGACTGGTAATTTTGGCTCACTACAAACTGGCGTGGGCGTAACCGGAGTCGTTTTAAATCGAGACGGCCCTTGGACGTACGGCATCTTGGGTTATCGGTCGTGGAGTACAGGCGGCAACGCAACATACGGCACACAAAACAATCTGTACGGACAGCCATTTATTGCCTACACCACCAAGAGTGCCTGGACGTATTCCACCAACATGCAAGCGCTCTACAACTACGACACCGGCCGAACCACGAATCCGCTTTATGTCGGCGTGTCTAAGCTAGAGGTCTTTGGCAAGCAACCTGTGCAGTTCAGTCTTGGGGCAACTTATTACCTAAGCTCAACACCCGAAGGGCCACAGGGCTGGGGCGCACGGGCAACACTGACGTTCGTTTTTCCTGAGTAAAGCGCTTATCGCCGCTGTTTAAACCAGTTGATTTTTTGGGTGCTGGCATTGAGAGTCGGCACAGCCTCTACTTTTCACACTTGCCTAGTTTGCCTAGTGTGAGCTCTTCCATTTTCCTGCAAAAATTATGCGACTCGCACAACAAATTCTTAACTGTTTTTTTCCCTTTTTTTGCGTGGCAGCTTTTGCAAATCCTTCAACGGTGTATGTCAATGGCGACATTCTCACCATGCAAGGCGACAGCCCTCACTACGTCGAAGCGCTTGTCGTGCAGAATGACAAAATTTTGTTTGCCGGTGACAAGGTGCAAGCGTTGGCCCAGGCGGGCGCTAACCCGACGCTATATGACCTGAACGGTCGCACGTTAATGCCAGGCTTTATTGATAGCTGGGGGCATTTTTCACTGATTGCCCAAAATACACTTGGAGTGAACTTAGGTTATTTTGCGCAAAATCCGCCCAAGACAAAAGCTCAAGCGATTCAAAAACTGCTCACCGAGGGCAAGCTATTTAATGGCTGGATTGTTGGGTCTGGCTACTCAGAAGCCATGTTATCCGACGGAGGCCTGTCGTTAGCAGATTTAGATAAGGCTTTCCCAGACCAACCACTACTCATCCAAAATATTTCAACCCTGACAGGCCTAGTCAATACAGCCGGCCTGAAAAAACTTGCGATCACCCCGGCAACTCAGGCAGTCGGAGGATTCATACCCAAAGACCCCAAAACTGGGGCGCTCACCGGAGAACTCGTGGGCTCGCCCTTCATGGATGCGGTGGTGCGCGCGGTCGGCACATACTCTCAAGACATCACCTTTGACACCTACCGCAAGGCCGAGCACGTCTATCTTTCAAATGGCTTCACCACTGCACAAAGCTATGAAGCGACTATCGATGATATGAATAAGATGCGTACAGCAGTCGAGCAGAAAGTGATTTCACTTGATCTGATTGCACTGCCAGCGTACGACGTAGTGGATGAGATTCTTAAAACTACGCCAAGTTTCCAGTTCGGCGCTTATAGCCAAGGGGATAGGGGTTTTAAGGTAGCAGGCATTATGGTCGCCACCGATGGCGCACCACAGCTACGCTTTGCCTACTTCACCAAGCCCTTTCTGGATACGACTGGCTTTAGCCCAGACTGGCGTGGCTTTCCCTTCACGCCTCAAAGCACGGTAGACCGCTACGCGAAGCTCGCTTATGAAAAGAACATTCAGTACTTTGGCTACAGTAACGGAGACGCGGGAATCGACATGACCCTTTCGGCTTTGAACAAAGCCATGAAAGAAACGGGTGTCACTGAAGATCGAAGACCGGTCATTTCCCATTCATTCTTTGTCCGCGATGATCAACTGGCGCAATACAAAGACAAAAAAATTATGGCCATCACTCTGCCTAATCACATCTGGCTGTATGGCGACGTCTACCTAAAGATACTAGGTGACGAGCGCGCCAAAAACATTAGTCCTTTACGTTCTGCAAGTCAGCTGGGTGTCAAAATTGGGATTCATAATGACACGCCCTCGTCTGGCCCGAATGCTCTATTTTCGGTATGGAGTGCAGTCAATCGTAAAACCTTCAGTGGCAAAACACTGGGTGAAGAGCAGAGGATTGATGCGTATAAAGCACTGCAAGGCTTTACGGTGAATGCTGCCTATCAATACAAAGAAGAGACGTCTAAAGGTTTGCTTGCAAAAGGGATGCTGGCCGATTTAGTTGAGCTTGATCGCAACCCCTTAAAAGTCGACACCGACGAACTAAAAAATATCCGTGTGGTGCAGACCATTAAGCACGGTAAACAGTTGTACAAGGCCCAATAGTCGCTCGCTTAGGATAGGTAACATCCGGACCTGAACATCTATGAAAAAATTCATTGCTATTTCCTCGTTACTCCTCTGTCACTTCACGGGTGCGCAGGCACAAGACAGTCTTACTGTTTACGGAATCATTGATCTTGGCCTTCAATACGCGACGGTCAATCAAACAAGAAACAAGGTCTTTGAACGCAATCAGTTTGTCGGGGTCTCTAGCGGCGTGCAAAGCGGCTCGCGGTTTGGCCTGCGTGGTACCCATTCAATGGGTGGTGGTTTTGAAACGGTCTTCACTTTAGAGAATGGCTTTAACGCCGGTACCGGAGAAGCTCAACAAGGAGGCAGATTATTCGGACGCCAGTCGACCGTTGGCATTAAACACAACGATATTGGGCAACTAGATGTAGGCCGTCAGATCAACCTAGCCTCTAATTATTTTTTACCGATCGACCCTTTCATCGAAGGCTTTGGGCAAGCCAACATAGGCGCCTCGTTTGGTTCAGCGAACACTGTGCGCTATAGCAACATGCTGATGTTACAAGCTCAAGCGACAAAATCCTTAACCATCGGTGCGGGCTACTCCTTTGCGACCGAGCTGACCGGCATCTACGCGAACAACGGCCTCTGCTCGAGCGGTATATGCCAAGCGATCAATCAAAGTTCTCAATTTCAAACGAACAACAACCTACGCGCCCTCACACTGGGTGCCAAATACGCTAACGGCCCGCTTCTTCTGGCCGTTGCGTACGATCAACTATGGGGTCCTGACAATATTCCGAACGGCCCACCTAAGCCAAACCCCACAGCCTGGCTGGCGGGCGGGGCCTACGACTTCAGGGTTATCAAAATATCATTCGCCTACGGCCAAACACGAAACGGCACTTGGAATGGTCAACCCGTGGGCGCAGGCACAACGCCCACTAGCCCGCTTTCAGATGGCTCGCTAGGGTCAGGGGCACTCTTCTTGGCTGGGGCCGCTGCCAGTTCAATGATGTTAGGCATGACGGTGCCGATTGGCGAAGCAAGCATTCTGGCGTCGGTACAACGCTTACAACAGCAAGGCGATGCAGTGCCCAGTACGCTAACAGGGCCACAAATGGTCTACAGCGCTGCTTACCTATATAGCTTTTCACGGCGCACAAACCTCTATACCTATGCGTCATACGGAAACAATTACGCAGCCGTTCGAGCAGCACAAAGTACCGTTGTCGGGGTCGGGCTTCGGCATCAGTTTTAGAACAACTTTACCCGTTTCACCAGCAGCAACAGTAGGCGTTAAGTACAAAAAAGTAGTCTAACGATGTATCCTTTTTAGGAAAACCATGACAAACGTAGTTGCTCCAAAAATACTTGATTTGCCCATCGGCCTGACAGCAACCGGCCTGCGCGAAGAGTTCGATAGCATTGGTAAAGTTCAAGTCCCAGCAGATCACTACTGGGGAGCTCAAACACAACGCAGCTTGATCCATTTCAATATCGGTCACGACAAGATGCCCAAAGAGGTGTATCACGCCTACGGCTATGTCAAAAAAGCTGCTGCGGTGGTCAACACCAAGGCCGGGCGTCTTCCCGCCTGGAAAGGAAACTTAATTCAGCAAGTTGCCGACGAAGTCATCAGTGGCAAGCTCGACAGCGAGTTTCCGCTTTACGTCTGGCAAACAGGTTCGGGCACACAATCAAATATGAATTTGAACGAGGTGATTTCAAACCGCTGCATTCAACTCGTGGGTGGCACCTTAGGCGCGCAAGAGCCTATTCACCCAAATGATCATGTCAATATGGGTCAATCGAGCAACGACACCTTTCCGACAGCTATGCATATTGCTGCCTACAAAATGGCAACAGAGAAAACAATCCCTGCGTTACAACGGCTTCGTGATGCCTTGAATGTTAAATCGCAACAATGGTCAACCATTGTCAAGATCGGCCGTACCCATCTTGAAGATGCAACGCCGTTGACGGTTGGACAAGAATGGTCTGGCTATGTTGGTGCGCTGGATGATGCGATCGCTGATGTGACCTATGCCACTCAAGGGCTTCTGCAAGTGGCAATGGGCGGCACCGCGGTTGGCACCGGGCTCAATTCGCCCGTTGGTTTTGGTGATGAAGTTGCGGCTGAGTTGACTAAGATGACCGGCTTTGCCATCAAGACCGCCACAAATAAATTTACAGCCCAAGGCACACTCGATCGTATGGTCCGTGCCCACGCTGCACTCAAGTGCGCCGCCGTATCCCTGTTTAAAATCGCGAACGATATGCGCTGGCTCGGTTCTGGCCCACGCACTGGTTTAATGGAAATGACCTTTCCGTCGAACGAACCAGGCTCGTCGATCATGCCCGGCAAAGTCAACCCCACGCAAGCCGAAGCCATGCTCATGGTTTGTATTCAGATTATGGGTTCAGACGTTGCTGTGCAAATGGGTGGTTCAGAGGGCAATTTTGAGCTCAACGCCTTTCGACCAGTTCTCATCAGTAACTATTTGCACTCAGCATTGATTATGGCGGATATGTGTGATCACTTCCGCGAGTTCATGATCGAAGGTGCTGTTGTCAATGAAGCGCAACTCAAGTCAAATATTGACCGCTCTGTGATGATGGTGACAGCTCTCTCGCCGGTCATTGGTTACGACAAAGCTTCAGAGATTGCACACTATGCGATCGATAACAACACGACACTTAAGCAAGCTGCTCTTGCCAAAGGTGTCGACGAAGCTGTGTTCGACCGTGTCGTGGTGCCTATCAACATGACTCGGCCAGGCTCTGCAGACGTACCTGCTGCTAAAGCATAACCAGGAGACGATTGATGAGCGCCAACCTTAACTCGACCCTTTCTGGGCAACAGGCCTTACGCCAACAGGTTGGCGATCGCTTCAACGCCGACTGGAAAAGTAATGATCACCGCGCTCGGCGACTCGTCGCCGAGTTCATTGGTACCTCAGGTCTGACGTTTGTCTTGTCAGGCGGTGCGGCAATCTTAGCGGGGTACGGGGGCGCGACCCTTGCGCCCTATCAGTTCGCCTTCATTCTCTCGGCTTGTGCAGCACTCTGGTTGGTCGCTGCGGTTTTCTTTCTGGGTGATATCTCTTCGCACTTCAATCCCGCCATGACGCTCGCCTTTGCAATGCGTGGTGACATGGGCTTTCCGATGGCTGGTTGCTATATCGTTGTGCAAATGATTGCTGCAGCAACGGGTTCTTGTGTCGCAGCGATGCTCTTTGGCACCGGCGGCAACCTGGCCGCCACAGTGCCTGCAGCCGGCATGATTTATCAGTCAGTTGCCTTCGAGGCCATTCTGACCTTTGGCATGGTCTTGTTGGTACTCAGTATGACAAACGGCCCAAAACTTGACAGCAGTTCTGCTCCGCTTGCCGTGGGGGCCTATGTCATGGCAATGGGGACAATGGGCGGGCCCTTTGACGGCGCGGCGTTTAATCCTGCCAGAGCCTTCGGGCCAGACTTTGCCCGCTGGGATTTTTCAACGTACTGGGTCTATGCTTTGGGATCGTTGATTGGTGTACTTGTAGCAGTTGCCATTGCACGCTTTTTACGCGGGCCTGCAAAAGCCTCTGAGGCCAATGCTGCGATGGGAAACCCTCTGGATCGATAAGCAACATGACAAAAATAGATAACGATCTGCAAGCCAACATTCCTATTATCGATGCTCACCACCACTTGTGGGATCTTCAAGGGCATATCAACTATGCTTGGTTGGTTCACCACGAGCACAATTGGCTAGGTAACTATTCTGCCATTCAAAGAACCTACCTCGCGCCAGAATATCTGCGAGATACCGCTCTGCACAATGTCATCGGAACAGTGGCGATTGAAGCCGAATGTGACCGCTCACAGCAAGTGGCTGAAACAAAATGGTTTAGCGAAGTCAGTGAACAGTACGGATTACCTACCGTGATTGTCGCCCATGCGTGGGTCGACACACCCAACGCAGAAGAGATACTGGCTCAGCAGGTTCAATACAAACGCGTCAGAGGGATCCGAACCAAACCAATTATCGCGGCGACCCCAACAGATAGTGTGAGAGGGCAACCTCGCAGCTTGCAAGATCCGAAATGGATTAAAGGTTTAGCCTTACTTGAAAAATACAACCTGTCTTGGGATCTGCGACTACCTTGGTGGCACCTGAAAGAAGGCGCAGAGGTAGCCGCCTGCTATCCAAACATGAACATTATTTTGAATCACACTGGCTACCCGTGGCATAGAGACGCTACGTCGATGCAAGTTTGGCGTGAAGGCATGCAAGCTTTGGCTGACTTACCGAATGTCTCTTGCAAGATTTCAGGGTTATGCGTCGCAGACAGGCCTTGGACCTTAGAAGAGAATGGTCCAATTATTCGCGAAACGATTGATATGTTTGGCGTCGACCGCTGTATGTTCGCGTCTAATTTTCCGGTAGATAGTCTAAAAGGAAGTTGGGACTACATTTATACGCAGTTTAAACGCTCAGTGGCTGATCTTCCGATGGCCGATCAGCTTAAGCTGTTTGCCCAAAATGCGATACGCATCTATCGCATCGAGCTCTGAGCTTACGCTGGCTGCGCTATACCTTGACAGTCTAGAGCACTGACCTTAAACCTGATGAGCTGAGGTGCCTCGACCGAATGACGCAGGCCCTCAACCCTAGAGGGGTTTGCTGCGTTGCGTCGTTCTCGCTGCAAATATCGCCGACGCTTTTAAAACCAAACGCTCACCCACTTTAAGCTCGCAGTTGCCAAAACGAACGCGACCACTGACTTTGCTCAGTGTCGCGGTCGCCTCAACCCAATCCCCTAAAACTGCCGGGCTAATAAAGTCGACCGAGAGGTGCATCGTTAACACATCGTTTGATTGATTGTTAGCATGGGCAACGTTGATCCCAATCGCTTGATCGGCAACGGTAGACAACATCCCTCCGTGCACCACACGCTCAATATTCAAGTGCGACTCGTCAACCAAAAAACCTAGCTTGAACTGATTGGCACCATCGGGCTTTGAGTAGATCGGGCCAATTCGCTGTGTAAATGGCTCGACCATAAAAATAGGCTCAAAACCTTCGGGTACGCCGTGAGGAAGTGTCATTTCGCTAAACCCATCAAGATCGCCCCCTTAACGCTTTGCCAGTGAATCTAAGACTACCCGAGGCACCATACTGAGCGTAGCCAAGCCTTTAAACTCTGGATGGCCCTCAGCAGCAAACTTTGTACGTAGTGCTAAAAATGCCTCGCCGCCACTCGTTTCAAACCAAAACCAGTCTTGCAAAGACTTTGCACTATGTTGGCCGGGCTGGGCAAGCTTAGCCTCAAAATAAAATGACTTCAGCTCGTCGGTTGCAAACTTTACGTTCACAGCTGCAGCCTGCTCAGGATCAGACAAAATCTGCTCGGGCTCTGCACCCAACCACGAGGTCACAAAATCTGCGAGCCGTTCAGGCGATGCGCCTGTGACGCCCAGAGTGGTTCGACCTCGCGCCTGAAGGCTCACCTCATGCCAGGCCTGCAGCTGTGCAACCTCGCTGATTACCCTTTCGCGCAGCGTACCAACCTTGCTTTGGGTCGGGAAGCTAACTGGGCAGACCAACTGTTGATCGTCATAGCCTAGCTGGTCAGGCGGTGCATCGTCTTGAAAATCTTGAATGATCGGTTCGCGATCAGATTCAAGAAGCCCAAGCGCCTCTTTTAACACTCGCTTCTGAAACCCAGCGTCACTTGGCGCGCCAAACGGGCGCCCCAACATAAACGGCACCCAAAGCGCTCTGGGGGCTTTAAACGCGACTGTGTGCTCTCTGATCAAACTGATCTGCACAGTTGGGATCCCGAACTCTTCTAGATAACGGCCGACGGCGCTCACGGCGCACGTACAAAGCGGTCAAACTGGCGACAGAACAACTGCGTCGACGTTGTCTCGCTTAAGCAACTCGGCTAACTCTTTTGCTTTCGCTTCGTACTTAGTGGTTGGCCAAATCGCACCCATAAAAGAGTAATGAAACTTTGCGACAGATCCCACAAATTTTTCTGCGACAAGTTCTTTAAGTCGCTGCAGCGGAAAGACCACATTGCAGTCTGATTGAAAGCCAGAGCGATCAAAATTAACCGATACATGACTCATCACGAGGTCGGCAGCGTCAGACCCCTCAGGGATCACTCGGTAATCGGTTCCGGTACCTGTCGAATTAAAAGGCATGTCAGTTCTGGCGTGCAGGCCAGCGGTCGTGACTAACGCCACTCGACGTTGGCTAAGCGGTGGCCCAGAGACCAAACGCGGTGGTGACATATTAGGTATTTGCTTGACACGATCGAGGTGATGCCCTCGCTCAATCTCAGGCAAGTCAGCTAGGCGAACCATTCCACTCTCCTGTTATCCAAATAACCGCTTGATATTAGCTGAAACAGTCGTAAACAAATCCTCTGAGGGAGAAAATTTGATGATATCGATTGCGAATCAGGCGACACTCATTGAGAATAATGACGGGTTTTCCCTTGGTTTGCGAGCCACCCATTCATTATTTTTTGTCGTATAAACGTTCTGCCGTTCTTGGGCTGAACGCTGCCATTTGGCGGCAGTAAATGAATAAGCAATAGGGCAAACACAAACCAAACAACACCCTACCTAGGATAACGACAATGATCATTCCAGAAAAATTGGAAAACAAAACTGGGGTTGTACTTTTTAGTCGTTCATTACATGAGGCTAAGCACGAAGCCTCACAGTTAGAACTGATTTGTCATGATATTAGCGTCAGTCAATACACAGATATTTCAGTCGAAAAATACGCTGATGATTTTCTAGTCAATTTAACTGTGAATGAGTTAATTTGGGAGTCCAATCCTGAGTGCGACACCATACAAATGGGTCGAGATTTATCGCTCGACTCCGAACATTCAAGGCGTGACTGTTTGATTGAAGCCTTGCTCAGCATGGCGATTAGTCCGATCGCTTATATTTTTCCTAACCATCAAGAGTTACTGTCTAACCTAAGAATGCGTCAAGATATTGTTGCGACAGCAAAGCGCACAGAGCTCTTATTCGACGGAGATTCAAGTGAGAGACCAAAACAATTCTGGCTTGACGATGCAGATATCGGGCCAGTCCTGCGCAAAGACTCATCCCTCATTGATGCCTTAGAACACGCGCTTTGCCCTGACTTGTCTGGCCGCCGCTATGGGTTTAGCTGTCAACGCGCGTCTGAGTATCTGATGCTCACCGGGCTAACCAAAGAGCTAAAAAGATCGAACAACTCATTGTTATCAAAAATTGAACAACAATGGTGTCAAGCACCACTCAAAAGAGACAATTTTCTACATTCCTTTTTGTTCGAACGCGGGTCAGTTCACCAACCATTTCCCGTGAGATTTTATGTGCCAGGCAGTCGAATCTGGTTTAAAAATCCAGACAACTATTCTTCTGACGTCGGAGGATTTGAAGGCTCTTGGGTCGTCTACTTGGGATCGGGGAAATTTGTCAATTTATGGGATAGAGCCAAGCCCTATACCTTAGAGTCAAAATGTATAGAGATTTATCACTGGCGCGATGGCGCTATACGACAGGACTCTGGCGCTTTGGTGATGAATGAGGATATTGTTCAAGAGCGCGTGTTGAAAACACTTGCAGCCCCAGAAGAATATGACCGAATCTTAAAAAGAATGATGCGTTATCGGGATCCCACTGGCGTGTACGCCGACGGTGGCTGCATAGATAGCACGCGAGACAGTTTGCGCTGGGTTCAGCCTGACACTACAAACATACAGATTTGTACTTCGTACACTTGATGAGTTTCGATTCATCGTACGATTGAGTACCACGCCGTGTTGTGTAACAATGATCGGCATGCGGACTGACTTGTTTGAACCAACCCCAACTGAACTCGACTTGCCGAAAGTTGCTCTTAATCTTCTGCCCAAAGATGGCAGTGTGACGTATATTTCTAACGTTTTCGATTCAAACAGCTGCTCGACTTTATTTGCCTCGCTACGCGCTTCGGTCAACTGGCAACAAGACCAGTTATTCATGTTTGGAAAACTCATCACCACCAAAAGAGAAGTGGCTTGGGTGGGGGATGCAGGTTGTTCGTATACGTATTCTGGCGTTAAGAAGTTTCCGCTAGCTTGGACGCCCGAGTTGTTGCGCATTAAACAGGCTGCTGAGGCGCTAGCGAACCACACGTTCAACTCGTGCTTACTTAATCTGTATCACGACGGCGATCAGGGCATGGGTTGGCACAGCGATGATGAAATAGAGCTTGAGCAAAATGCCCCGATCGCCTCAATCAGTTTTGGGGGTGAGCGTAAATTTTCGTTTAAACATAAGTTTGAAAAACTCGGCACCTCTATCGTCTTAGAGAATGGTAGCGTGCTGCTCATGCATGCACCGACGCAACATTTTTGGCAACATAGTCTGACTAAGACCAAACGTAGCGTGCTACCTCGCATCAACCTAACCTTTAGAGCCATCAGGCAAGAGCAGCAAATAACATGACCAACAAGACGTTCGCGATTATTGGCGCCGGCCTCGCAGGCTTAAGCTGTGCGGTTAGGCTGACTGAGCTTGGCCATCACGTCGAGCTTTTTGAAAAAAGTCGTGGCGCAGCCGGCCGTATGAGCACTAAGCGCGGCGAAGGTTGGGCTGCTGATCATGGCGCCCAGTACTTCACCGCGCGCGACCCACTGTTTATTGAACAAGTCAAAAAATGGTTAGCCAACCAAGCGGTTGCCTTGTGGACACCTGAAATCAAAGTCTTTGAGGCCAATCAATGGACAACTTTTCAATCACAAGATCTGCGCTATGTCGGCACACCTGCAATGAATACTCCCGCCAAGCAGTTGGCAAATGGGTTACTGCTTCACACCAGTCAAACGATCGATGCGTTGTCCCACAAAGATAGTCAATGGTTTTTACAAAGCGCAGAAGCAGGCGCGATCGCTCAAGGGTTTGATGCGTTGATCCTGGCAATCCCCGGGCCTCAGGCTCTTGCTCTGGCACAGCACCTTGATCCCGACATCAAAACGATTGCAGGGCAATCCAACATGAAGGGTTGCTGGACGCTCATGGCGCGCTTTCAACACAAACCAACGGTGTCATTTGAGGCCGCTTTTGTGAACCAAGAGATCATTAGCTGGGTTGCAAGAAATTCGTCTAAACCCCAACGCACAGGGCAAGAGTCGTGGACAATCCAAGCTAACCCACTCTGGAGCCAAGAGTTTATCGAGCTAAGCAAAGAAGACGTGGCAGATCAGCTGTTGGCGTGCGCCAAAAAATTAGGCTTAGATTGCACAGGTGCTGAGATTTCTATGCATCGTTGGCGCTACGCCAGCGGTTCGACAACTGCGACGCTGGGCTTTTATTCGAATCCCGCGCTACACCTTGGCATGTGCGGAGATTGGTTAAATGGCGGTCGAGTTGAAGGTGCATGGTTAAGTGGCTACCACCTCGCGAATCAATTTGCTGAGTGAGAACTCACCGGACAATCGGAGCAATGCTGCTGAACTGGTCCGTCCACAACCTCAACCCTGGTTGATCATAAGGCTCTTGTCTGAGCACACGGCCCTGATCGTCTCGAATGTCGCGATTGACCGAGGGGTACGCCTTTAGATAGGCCTGATCATGTGTCATGATGAAGTGCAAATTTCTTCTCACGTTGCGCACCTGATCCACCGCCTGATACTTATGACGGTAGGCCATCCCCAACACCTCGGCTTGGGCCTTCACAATCGGGTAAAGATTCAAATACGCGTTGGTGATGTTGATCGCGATGTGACCATCCGGTTTCAGGTGATCGCGATAAATCTGAAACGCCTCACGTGTCAACAAATGGATAGGCACTGATCCGCCTGTGAAGGCATCCAACACAATCACGTCGTACAACTTGTCTTTAGGCAGCTGTTCCATACGCAGCCTGGCATCACCCAACAAAATATTCTGCTCACCTGCTTTACACGTCGATAAGTTGTCAAACCACTCCTGCGCAATTTGCACGGCCGCAGGGTTGATTTCATAAAAGTCATAGGCATCAGCTGGGCGTGCATAGTTGGCCAAGGTGCCAGCGCCCAAACCAATCAACGCAACCGAAAGCGACGATTTTTGGCTCATCGCCCACTGCAACGTCTCGCCGATACCGCTATCTCGCGCATAGTAAGTGGTCGGCACATGACGCAGCTTATCAGAGAGAAACTGCTGACCATGGGTCACATTACCGCTGAAAAAAACGCGGTCATCGCGCTCGGGCTCTTTAGCAAATCGTCGCTCTTTCACGGCGACCGTACCATAAAAATTTCGGACTTGGTCGAGTAAAACCTCCGTACGCTCACCCTTGTGGACGTTACGCCAAGACCATGGGTTTTCCATGACAAACAACAACCCCACCATGACCACTGCCGTCAAAGCACCCGCCGCCTGACGTACACGATCAGGGGCTTGCCCCGCAAAGCGAAACAACACATGACACGCCAACAAGGCCACCAACACTAACGCAATCAGCCACTCGTAGTAATCGTCAAAGAATTGGGTGGCCACGAGGGTCACGAACAAGCCCCCGAATGCCCCACCCACCGACATGCACAGGTAAAACTCAGTCAATCGACGCGTATCCGCCGGCCTGCGGCGATACAACTCGCCGTGGCACAGCATGCACACCACAAACAATAAAGCGTAGTGCGACCAACGCACTTCATTAACGCCGTATTCCCATTGAATACCGAGCCAACGCGGTATGTCGTTCAAGCCTGAGGACGCTAACAACAACACCAACGTGAGAAACGCAAACAACTTGGGGCGGTACCACCGAGGGTGGTCAAACGTCAGAATGAAAGTGACCAAATACAAGCCCAGCGTCGCCACCCAAAGCCCAGGCTCAGGTGCCACATCGTGGCTAATCTGATCAGTGGTCGCAATAAACACCAGTGAAGCCAAGGCCGGCAAAGCTACCCACGACAGGCGCTGGGCCAACGAAGGCTTGAGCGAGCTGACCACGGCTTGCTTGGCAGGCACACCGTCTGCAGCCCCAGAAGGGGCTGCGCCAATCGGAGACTTGTTTTGCCACGCACCCAACGCCACGGGCAAACAAAGCAAGGCAAACACCCAAAAGCCAGCTGTCCAAAGGCGACCCATTTCCTGCTGCTCAAGCCAAGGCTCTAGCACATACGGAAAAGATAAAAGAGCCAAGAACGAACCCACATTAGATAACGCGTACAAACGAAAAACTGAGGAGGAGTGTTCCGTGCTGGTGAACCAGTGCTGAACCAAAGGCCCGGTGGTCGCCAAACAGAAGTACGGCAACCCCACACTGACTCCCAAAATCAGCAATACCTGAAAAACAGGTGAATCGGGTGACTCAGGTCGAAGGTCTGTGCCTGGCAACACTCTAGACGCCAACAAGGCCGCCAGCACCAACAAGACCACATGGATACGCGCCTGCGTTTTGCGCGAGGGCAAGGCGGCCAACGCATGGGCATACAGATAGCCCAAGCACAACAGGCTTTGAAAAAACAGCATCGCCGTGGTCCAAACTGCTGGGCTACCGCCAAACCATGGCAGGATTTGTTTGCTCAACAGGGGCTGAACCTGAAACAATAAAAAAGCGCTCGTAAATATGGTCAGCGCAAAGGGCAAGAAACTCCACGGACTGGAGGATTGACTTGGTAGAGTATTGGTCATGATCACGGGTTGACTAGGGGCTGTCAGTTAATTTTTTTTAGTTTTGGCCGCCTATTCACCTCTTTTTTGAGGAACCGTCATGCTAGGCGCAAGTCGGATCGTACCAAACTTTAACTAAGTCTGGATTGCCAGCGAACCAGGCACTGAGTCAACCTGTTTAGTCATGCCTAAAGGGCTCCTGTCCACACGCTGTCGCTTGATACCCTTCTCGTCTTCGTCAGCGGGGGCTAGGTAGTTTTAAAACCAAGCCAGTTTTGGCAGCAAAAGTGTTTAGATCCTCAAGGCTATCCACATCAAACACAAAGTGCTCGTTGTCGGTCTCGTAAGGTGTCACCAACTCCGGGTGTTGATCCATGAAATTTCTGCAAACCGTGTTTCGAGCAGATTCAATAATCTGACCCATGACAGCGCCACTTAAGACAATGGGGTTGCCCCGTTGTCCGTTGACAACTGGCATCAGAATTTCACCACTCGGGCGATTTTTAAAAACCGCAATTAATTTTTTAATATCGTTGGCATTGATCAGAGGCTGATCTGACAAGGCCATAATAATCGCGTCAAAATTACTGCCCAAGGCTTCAATACCCAGTCTGACTGACGAAGCCTGGCCATTTTCAGGATTAGGATTACGCACGATCTTGACGGGAAACTCTGCTACTGCGGGCTCAACTCGCTCATGGTGATAGCCCGTGACAACAACAACTTCGTCAACCTCCGCGCCGCTAAGCGCGATCAGTTGCCGATTGATCAGGGGCGCACCCTCTAATTCGAGCAGCGATTTCGGCACGCTACCCATACGGCTACCTTGGCCCGCCGCTAATAAAATTGCCCCGATCCGGGCGCGGCTAACAAAGCCGCCTTGTTTTAAGTCGCAAGCCATTAAGCCTCCGTTTACCCACTCGTCTGTGACGGATGCTGCTCTCTCTATGTGTAGACTTTACAGTGAAGTTCTAATCCAACTGAATATTCAAATCCTTGACTAAGGCGCCTAAACGGATGGCTTCTGAGTTAATCAGATCCGCGAATTGTTGAGGTGTACCCGCCACGATTTCGCTTCCGATAGCTTCCCATTTTTTTCTAAAATCGGGATCATTGAAAATTTCAAGAAGCGTTTTGTTGAGTTTATCGATGACGGCAACGGGTGTCTTTGCAGGGACTGCAATGCCGTGCCAAGCAAAGTAATCAAAACCTTTGAGACCCGCTTCATCCATCGTGGGCACGTTAGGTAAGGCGGGTGAGCGCGTTGCAGTTGTGACCGCTATTGGGTGTAATAAGCCCGCTTGAATGTATTTCATTGAACCGGCAGTGATGTCGACCATGCTGAAAATCTGACCACCTAACAAATCATTCGCCGCAGGCCCAGCACCTTTGTAAGGCACATGCTGCATAGATATCCCAGCCATTTTTTTAAGTAACTCGGGCCCTAAATGTTGTGGCGAACCACTACCTGCCGAACCGAAAGTGACTTTATTGGGATTTGCCTTCGCATAGTCAATAAATTCTTGCAGTGTTTTGATCTTTGAATCTGCCTTCACTTCAAGAACCAGCGGAAATTTCGAAATCTGCGTAATGGGTGCAAAATCTTTGACTGGGTCGTAAGCGAGATCCTTGAAAATCACTTTATTGATCGTCATGTTGCCGCTTGCCGCTAGCAAAATCGTATAACCATCGGGCTTCGCTCTGGCAACCTGAGCAGTACCGATATTGCCGCTTGCCCCAGCTTTGTTCTCGACAACAACCGACACCCCAAGCTTGGCACTCATCGGCACCGATAACAATCTGGCCATCACATCTGTTGGCCCACCCGGTGGGTAGGGCACAACAAAACTGATCGCTTGCGTCGGCCATTTATCTTGAGCATGGCTCGCTGGCGCTAAAAGTATGAATGCAGCTGCAAGGATCCCAAGCAGTGGAAACTTCTTTGGTAAGGTCATTTTGTATCGCTTGTTTTTAGTGATGGTTGGATGTGTGAAAGATTTTTGCCATATTAGGCGATTTCAATTAGTCTAGACCAACTACCAGTCACCAATTATCAACATTTGTACCAAGCTTGATTGACCTGTCGTCTCTGAAAATACTAGAAATTTCCAAAAACCGTTTTATCTCGCCTATGCGGGATATCGATTTCAAGGCAACTACCGTGAACCTTCTCAGCGCAACAGCACTTGAACTTGCCCAAGCCTATCGCGCTCGAACGCTGTCGCCGGTTGAAGCGACCCAAGCGATTCTAGAAGCCATCCCTGATTTCGACAGTCTCAATGCTTTTTGTCACCTTAGCCCAGAACAGGCGCTGAGCGCGGCAAGCGCCTCTGAGCAACGCTACAACGCGGGCGCACCGCTTTCTGGCTTGGATGGCGTACCCATCGGCATCAAGGATTTGATCGTCACAAAAGGCATGCCCACAAGGCGAGGGTCGCTGACAACCTCGGCCGATGACCCTTGTGACGCAGATGCGCCATCGGTTGCACGCTTGCGCGAGGCTGGCGCGGTGATTCTAGGCAAAACAACAACACCAGAATTTGGCTGGAAAGGTATTACCGATTCTGTGCTCACTGGTACGACACGAAATCCTTGGAGGCCAACGCACACACCCGGTGGTTCTAGCGGTGGGTCTGCTGTACAGGTTGCTTGCGGTTTAGGCCCCATCTCTATTGGCACGGATGGCGCCGGTTC
>Ga0222712_10000512_pt1 | contig 50581 bp, 43 predicted proteins | sample C33_657DmetaG_FD_165043 | JGI IMG/M metagenome (GOLD analysis project Ga0222712, IMG submission 165043) | Estuarine water microbial communities from San Francisco Bay, California, United States - C33_657D | ecosystem: Environmental > Aquatic > Marine > Unclassified | place: USA: California... | reverse complement strand
AACATATGATAACAGATGGACCACACCAGGACAGATTACTTTCTTTCCTCGTTATCATGTCTCAGGTACAGAATCAAAAGGTTCAAGTGCTCAGAGTGGAAGCAGAACTTTCTTCAAGGCTAATTATGTTCGTTTGAAAAACGTATCTCTTAACTATAACTTGTCTCCTTCTATTTTGAAGAAAAGTGGTTTGAGCAGTGTACGTTTTTATGTTCAAGGCACCAACCTCTGGACTGCAAGCGATTGGTTTAGCTATGACATTGAATTCGTAGGGTCAGCCACTGGTATTGTTCCTCAAACGAAGAACTACACCGCGGGTGTTCAAGTTGGATTCTAATATTAACAACACAAACGAATAAAATATGAACAATAAAATAATATTTAAAACAGGATTGGCGCTGGCTTCCTTGCTGTTTGTTTTTTCCAGTTGCAAAAAACAATTGGAGATTTCACCAAGGCAATCTATAGAAGCAACCACCGCACTTTCTTCAAAAGATGCTATTGATGCATCTATCGCTTCTATTTATTCTTCTTATAAATCTGCCCGTTTATATGGTAGAGATTTAATAGCAATTCCAGAAGTGTTGGCTGATAATGGTTTTGCTACCAACAAATCAGGAAGGTTATTAAATGAAGCAAACAATGTGCAAGGTGCACATTTTACTGGTTCAGTATGGTCTATAGCCTATGCATCCATCAACCAAATTAATAATACCATTGCAGCAATTAATACCGGTGGTATTACTCCGAAACCTGTTCAAGCAGATTTGGACCGTTGGATGGGGCAATTGTTATTCTTAAGAGGTTTATATTACTTCAACCTAGTTGAGGTATATAGTTATATCCCTGGTGCAGAAGTAGCTGCTAATGACAAAGGTGGTGTTCCACTATCCATTACAGGTATTGCTACTTCCACGGATGCCCTGGCCTGGAAGCCTTCTAGAGCTCCTTTAGCCGATATATATGCACAGATTGTAAAAGACCTGGTTGATGCTGAAGCTAAATTGACTTTCCCTGGATTAGGTGTAAACCTTGCCAACAAAGCAGCTGCTCAAGCATTATTGTCTCGTGTTTACTTGTACAATAAAAACTATAGTGAATCAAAAAAATGGTCTGATGCCGTAATTACCTTAGCTAGTACCAGATTGACTACTACTTCCAATTATGTAACTCAGTGGAGAGGCGAAACCAATGGTGAAACTTTGTTCCAAATCCGTTTTGCAACTCCAGCAGAAAATATTGGTGTAAACGAATCATTACAAACTTCCTTTACTACCTTAGTTACTCCTGGTAACCAAGCAAGTACTGGTGGATTTGGTGATGTTGTTCCAACGATCAGTATGTTGAATGACTTAGGTATTACACTATCAGGAGGTAACACTACTTCAGTGTTTGCTTTGAACCATATTGTTGCTTCAAGGTCTACCGACGTTCGTAACTTATTGTTTGAACCAGGCACTGCCGGTAGAGGTAATATTAAAGTGGAGTGTACCAAGTACATTGGAAAAAATGGTACCATCAATTTGGATAATATTCCTGTTTTGCGCATTTCTGAAGCATTGTTAAACCGTGCTGAAGCACGTGCTACTGCTGGTTCACCTGTATTGGATCTGGCTGGCGCTTTGACAGATCTAAAATCTATCAAAAGTAGAAGGTACACAGACTACACAGGCTCTGCTGCGGAAACTTTAGATAACGCCATGACACAAGCGGAATTGTTGGAAGAGATTTTGCGTCAACGCAGAATTGAATTTGCCTTTGAAGGACACCGTTTCTTTGACATGAAGCGTTTGGGTAGGGATTTGTCAAAAGGACCTCATTATAATAATGTGGCCTTCACAGATATCCGTATTCTTCCTCCACTTCCACAAAGTGAAATTGATGGAAACCCGAATTTGAAACAAAATGTTGGATATTAAAATATAGAAACATGAAAAAAATACTCACATCCTCCATATTGTTGTGCATCTTGTTCCTGACTGGTTGCGTTAAGAATGAACTTACCGTGTTTACTAGTTCAGTTGTTGAATTTGATGCCGCTTCATGGAATGCAAATGCTGCCGGTCGTACCTATCCAATGATGACCCGCGTACCTACTTTTAATGCAGCAACACCATCTAGTCAGCCTGCTTTGACAAGGGCTACTAGTAGTGTAACCTTGCGCGTAAATTTAGTAGGCGCTCAGAGCAACACACCTATTAATTTTAACATTGCAGTTGTAGCTGGCGAGACCACAGCCGTTGATGGCACTCATTATTCTGCTATCACTGGAAGTGGAACAATTCCTGCCAATAGCAGTTTTGGAACAGTAACGATCCAATTACTCAATTCAGGAGTGGCTTCATCAACTCCAAGAGATTTGGTTTTGGAATTGGTGGGCAATGCAACCACCAAAGCTAGTGTAAACTACTCCAAAGTTGGTTTGAGGATTTCTCAACTATAATGTAGCAAATTACTACTCTTTTATAGCCGCCCCTCTAATGAGGGGCGGCTTTTTTGTGTAACATTGAACTGTGGTTATTAATATATTTTGATGTGATTGAGCTTGCTATTTTTTACTTTAATTGGTCGATACTCAAAAAGTAGTAAACGCAAGTTCTGCGACGCCCTCGAATAAAAAGTGCTAGAAATATTTAATGTCAGCCATTAAAAAATCACGCTCATTAAAGTAAAGATTTGTTCTAAACTTAGCCTTAATATAGTTTATCCCCAAAAAATTGTAAACGCAAGTTCTGCGACGCCCTCGAATAAAAAGTGCTAGAAATTTTAAATGTCAGCCGTTAAAAAATCAAGGCTGTCTGATCCGGCAAACCCATTAAAGTAACTTACTCTACCGGCGAGTTCCTTGATTTTAGGCTGGTATTTAAAATTTCAGCCTTTTAATTCGCAGGCTTGATTTTTTTTGTTACTTTTTTGCATCAAGGCAAAAAAGTAAAAGCACTCTACTCCGAAGGAAATTTCAGAACTAAATACAGAATTTTATAAAAAAATAATATCTATTTGGAATAGAGAATACCTTGCACGAAGTGAGGTTACCAGCAATCTAAAATTGGTTAAAATTTCTCAATCACGCCTAAGCCAAACAAGGCAAAGTCATATTTTACGGGATCAAGTGGGTCAAAACTAGATAAGACTTTATCTAACTCAATTACAGCCTTTGCATCATTCTGATTTCGAGATAGTATGCCAAGTTTTCTAGCCGTATTGCCAGAATGAACATCCAATGGACAGGATAATCTTGAGGGTGAGATATGTTTCCATAATCCAAAATCTACCCCTTTATTATCACTCCTTACCAGCCACCTCAACATCATGTTGATTCTTTTTGCAGCAGAACCACTCATTGGGTCAGATACATGCTTTACTGTTCTTCTCTCATGGGGTAATTCAAAAAAAAGCTCTTTAAAATGCCCTATGGTTTCTTGAATAGTATATCGGTTGGATAATTTGTTAAATACAATTTCTAGTCCACCATGATGTTGATAAATGTTTCTAAGCGAATGGATAAAATAGGTAAAATCAGCGCCGTTAAATGTGCGGTAATAGAATTCGGCAGTTTTAATAAGTTGTTTTTTATTTGCATTGATCACAAAATCGTATGGACTTTGTCCCATGAGAAGCATCATCTCGTTAGCAGCCTTTAAAATAGCTTTACGATTACCCCATGATATGGTGGCAGTAAGAAATGCGGAAATTTCAATATCTTCTTTAGTGGTAAATTGATGCGGAATACTAATGGGATCTAAATCGATGAATGCTGGCTTATTAAACTCCTCCACCTTAAAGTTTAGAAAATCTTTGATTTCATCATTTAACATCATTCCCCTTCTATTTACATTATTTTTATTTCCTCAATTAACCGGTTCAAGTTATTAAATATTTAGCTATCTAATTGCCTGTTGGGGATATATTGTAGGCTATCTAATTAAAGAAAGGATAAATATACCCTTGCAACACCAAAGAGATTGGCAAAAGATATTCGCTATTCAATAGGACTTGCTAACTATTTACGTAAATTAGATAAAACAGATGCGGTAAAATACGATTTTACTTTGTTAGGGTTGATCCTAATGGTAAACAATGAATGTTAAATTAATTAAGTAAAAATGGTAAATGCGGAGCTGGTAAAAGAGATCAATAAAAATTTGGCAATTCTTTTGCCCAATGAAATTTCTCTAGACGAATTACACATTCGGCTGAGCGAATTTTTGAATGAACTGATTCAAAAGGATTTTCAAAAATTAATTAGGCTCCTTTATCGAATCGATATTAGTGAAGCTAAATTAAAGCAACTACTTCAGCAGCCGCCAAAAGAAGATGCAAGCAAAATCATTGCACAATTAATCATTGAACGACAATTACAAAAAATAAAATCTCGTCAACTTTATCGCCCATCCAATGATAATTTTACAGAGGAAGAAAAATGGTAGTCTTTTTTCATCACCTATTTCGAGAGGAAAGCTTTATATCCTATAGGTAACAATTAACCTTTCCTTGGTTATTGAAGAATCGGTTGCATATGGTATCTTCGTAAAAATTTTCAGTAGTAGTATGAGTACACATCATTTATCCGAACAAGAGATTATTCGCAGACAGAAATTAACAGAGCTAAACAATTTAGGGATTGACGCCTATCCTGCGGCGCTTTTTCCAGTTAATACCACTTCGGTTTATATCAAGGAAAATTATAAAGGAGACTCACCTGAAACTAAAGAGGAAGACAAGCAATTATTTGCCGAGGTTTGTATTGCAGGGCGTATCATGAGTGTGCGTGATATGGGTAAGGCAAACTTTGCTGTATTGCAAGATGGGGTAGGCAAAATACAGTTTTATATAAAGCAAGATGACATTTGTCCAGATGAAGACAAAACATTATACCAAACCGTTTGGAAAAAATTGGTAGATATTGGTGATATCGTTGGCATCAATGGATATGTATTTACTACTAAAACTGGGGAAACCTCGATCCATGTAAAAAGTTTTACGCTGCTCACTAAATCACTTCGTCCGCTGCCAATTGTAAAAGAAAAAGATGGTGAATCATTTGATGAAGTAACCGATCCTGAATTTCGCTATCGTCAGCGCTATGCCGATCTTATAGTTAATCCAGGAGTAAAAGAAACCTTCATTAAGCGCACTAAAATGGTGAATGCCATTAGAGATTTTTTAAATGAACGAGGTGCCTTAGAAGTTGACACGCCAGTATTACAAAGTATTCCAGGAGGAGCCGCAGCAAGGCCATTTAATACGCATCACAATGCCCTAGATGTGCCAATGTATATGCGCATTGCTAATGAACTCTATTTGAAAAGATTAATTGTTGGTGGTTTTGAATGGGTCTATGAATTTAGTAGAAATTTTCGCAATGAAGGTATGGATAGAACCCATAATCCTGAATTCACCGTATTAGAATTTTACGTAGCCTATAAAGATTATGAGTGGATGATGGAAACCACCGAACAGTTGTTGGAAAAAGCTGCATTGGCTACCAATGGAAGCGCCAGCGTGTTAGTAGGCGATAAAGAAATTAATTTCAAAGCTCCTTATAAAAGAATTTCCATGTACGATTCTATTGCAGAATTCACTGGATTTGATATCAGCGAAATGGATGAAAATGGAATTAGAGAAGTATGCACAAAATTGGGTATTCATGCAGATGCTAAATGGGGTAAAGGAAAATTAATTGATGAAATTTTTGGATCAAAATGTGAAGGCAACTACATTCAACCAACTTTTATCACTGACTATCCAGTAGAAATGAGTCCCCTTACCAAAAAACATCGCAGTAAGCCTGGTTTAGTAGAGCGTTTTGAATTGATGTGTAATGGAAAAGAAATTGCTAACGCCTATTCTGAATTGAATGACCCAATAGAACAAAGAGAGCGATTTGAAGAACAGGTAAAACTGATGGAACGCGGAGATGATGAAGCGATGTTCATTGATCATGATTTTTTAAGAGCCTTAGAATATGGTATGCCTCCTACTAGTGGAATTGGATTTGGAATAGATAGAATTGCTATGTTATTGACCAACCAGCACTCTATTCAAGATGTGCTACTTTTCCCAATGATGCGTCCAGAAAATTTTGAATAATTTGTATTAAAAAAAAGCTATATGCCTTCCCATCAAGTGATCCTTGATGGGATTTTTTTAGTTTTGCCATCTATCCATTTCGTGTTCAAATTTCAATCAAAAAAACTACCTTAGTTCTTCACTATTAAATACAATTCTATATGCTGTCAAGGTTAAAATTTTTAAATACGCTGTTTATAGTAGCAATAGTCAACCTTAGTGTTCAAGCGCAGAAAAAAGAACTGGGAAACGACCAGTATTTCAAAAATAATTTTACTGATATCATTCAGCCGCTTCCAGTTTTCAATAAATGGATTGATGATACCCATTTCATTTTATTAAGAAAGGGCAGCCGATTCACAGTAAATGCTCGAACAGGAGAAGAAGTGGCAACGATAGATGAAAGTATTTCCTCAAAATCAATGGACACTACAAAAGGAACTATTTCCACCAAAGAGGGCAATTTGTTTTTTAAAATCAATGGAAAAGAAATTCAATTAACTAACGACAAGGAAAAAAAATCAAATGCTACCCTTAGTCCGGACAATAAATATATAGCCTTCACTAAAAATAATGACCTCTATACCATTGAAATAAATTCTAAGAAAGTAAATCGGCTAACCACCGACGGCAGTAAGTTAATTTTAAACGGTTATGCAAGTTGGGTTTATATGGAAGAAATATTGGGAAGAAGTAGTCAATACCGTTCTTATTGGTGGAGTCCTGATAGTAAAAAAATTGCATTTTTCAGAAGCGATGATACCAAGGTGCCTGAATTTGTCATTACGAATGCGAAAGGATTGCATGGTGAAGTAGAATATACTCACTATCCAAAAGTAGGCGACCCCAATCCTTCAGTAAAAATTGGCATCATTAGTCCAAAGGGTGGTGCAGCAGTATGGACAAAAATTAATGAGCAGCAAGATCAATATTTTGGAATGCCTTACTGGAAGCCCGATGGAAGCTCATTACTTGTTCAATGGATGCCTAGAAGTCAAGATCAATTAAAAATTTATGAGGTAAATCCTACAACAGGAAATATAAAAGAATTTTATTCTGAAGAGCAGAAGACATGGGTTAAATTAACGGATGATGGAGAACGAATCTCATTTTTAAAAAATGGGAAAGGCTTTATTCTGATTAGCGACAAAACAGGCTGGAAACATTTGTATCACTACAATATGAATGGCAAACTATTGAATCAAATTACCACAGGAAATTTTACTGTAAATAAAATAGAATTTGTAGATGAAATCAATCAGTTAGTTTATTTTTCAGCTAGAGGAAAAGAGAATACTGCTCGGAAAGATTATTATAGTGTAAGGCTAGATGGCACAAATCTTCAGCGATTAACTTTTGGAGAGTACAACCACTCTTTGATTAGCTTATCTCCTACGGCTGACTATTTTATTACGACTTATAGCAATTCATCAACACCTGAAAAAATGGCCTTAGTGAATAATCAGGGAAAAATTATTAAAGAATTGGGCAATAGTAAAGCTTCCGGATTTGAAGATAACAATATCGCAAAAACAGATTTCCTTCGGGTAAAAAGTGACGATGGTTTATTCGATTTACCGATGAAGGTAACTTGGCCAATTAATATGGATCCAACAAAAAAGTATCCGGTACTAATTTCAATATATGGTGGTCCAGATGCAGGAACCTGCTGGGATAGTTGGACACTGACCGGTGCACAACAATGGTACGCAAAAGAAGGACTGATTCAAGTGGTAATGGATCATCGTGCTAGTGGTCACTTTGGTAAGGTAGGGGTCAATTATATGCACCGTGATTTAGGGCATTGGGAGTTAGTAGATTATGCTACCCTAGTAAAGTGGTTGATTACAAATAAACAAGCAGATCCAACAAAAATTTGTATTGCTGGATTTAGTTATGGTGGATATATGGGAGCGCTCGCTTTAACAAAAGGAGCAGGGGTATTTACGCATGCCTTAGTGGGTGGGCCAGTTACTGATTGGACCTTATATGATTCACACTATACAGAAAGATTTATGGACCTGCCATCAGAAAATCCTGCGGGATACAAAACAGGCAATGTGATGAATTATGTAGATCAATACAAAGGAATGATGCAAATAGTGCATGGCGAAATTGATGATAATGTACACATGCAAAATAGCCTTCAGCTAATTAGTAAATTACAAGATGCCAAAAAAGATTTTGAAATGATGGTTTATCCTGGTGGAAGACATGGATGGCCAGGAAATAAGGCTATGCACTTTCAAAATTTAAAGACTCAATTTATCTACAAACATTTATTAGAAAAACCTGTTAACCCATTAATCCTAAAATAATAGGCTAGTCTAAACAAATAGATCTGTATACAACTGTGCGCCAGGCACAACAGAATATTTACTCAAATCAACAATGCCTTCGCTAGCTAATACTTCTTCGTCAATAAAAGTATTGCCTGTACATTGGGTAGAGGCTTTTGTTAGAATATAATAAGCTGCATCAGCCATTATTTCAGGTGTGCGACTCATGTTCATCAGCATTTGTCCGCCTAATAAATTCTGAACAGCAGCCGTTGCAATAGTAGTTTTAGGCCACAAAGCATTAGCAGCAATATTGAATTTTTTTAATTCCGCCGCAAGACCTAATGCCATCATCGTCATATTATACTTACTCATGGTATAGGCTAAATGATTAGAAAACCATTTCATATCCATATTAATAGGTGGCGATAAATTAATAATATGTGGGTTAGTTGCTTTTTTCAAAAATGGTATACAAGCTTTAGAAACAAAAAAAGTTCCTCTCACATTGATGTCATACATCAAATCAAAACGCTTAGGTTCGGTTTGTTCGGTATTGGTTAATGAAATAGCCGAAGCATTATTAATCAACATATCAATGCCGCCAAAAGTAGCCACTGCTTTGTCAACGACATTTTGCACCTGGTCTTCAAATCGAATATCGCATTGTACAGCAAGAGCCTTGCCTCCAGCGGCCTCCATTTCAGCAGCGGCAGTAAAAATAGTGCCTCCCAACTTAGGGTTTTCTTCTACACTTTTTGAAGCAATAATAATATTAGCACCCTCCTTAGCAAGTCTTAATCCGATTGCTTTACCTATTCCCCGAGATGCACCCGTAATAAGGACCGTTTTATTTTGAAATGACATAATCGCTATTTTTAAATTGAAAGGATATACTTAGTTTAAAGGTACTAATGATTTATTTTACAATCTACTATTAAATACCGTTTTCAAATTCAAACAAAGAATTTATTTCTAAATAGAAGGCTGAATGGATTTGGATGATAACCAAATACAAATCATAGTAATAGCAGTACTCTCGTTAACAAATTAGCTGTTAACTATCCTGCTGTTCAACAAAGAGTGAAAACCATACAGCATAGCTTTATCAGTAAGGGAATTAATTTAGATGCCGCTTAAAATAAATAGTTACTCAGCGATGAACCATAACGTCTCCAAGCAGGCTGCAGTATTAGCTTATATGGATGTATTCTTTTACCTAGGACTTATATTTTTGGTCTGCGTGCCATTTGTTTTAATGGTAAAAGGAAATAAAAAAACTGCTAGCGCCTAGTAATAATTATTATAGGCTAAAGTAATCCTCATTAAGTCCGACTACTAGTTTGCCATTCATTTCTATTACTGGCCGCTTTATTATGCTAGGATATTGTATCATCAATTGAATGGCTACTTTTTCATTTTTTACCAACTGTTGTTCCTCAACTGATAAACTTCGCCAGGTAGTACTTTTTTTATTTAGTAAAACTTCCCATCCTACCAAATCACACCATTCCTTCAGCTTTTCAGCTTTTATGCCATACTTTTTGTAGTCAACAAAATCAATTTGAATATTATTTTTCTTATACCAATCTAGCGCTTTTTTTACTGAGTTGCAATTAGGTATTCCGTATACGGTAATGGTAGACATTCTTTAAAAGGTTGTACTATTTACAATAAATCAATTTTCTAATTTGGAAACTGAGCAGCAGGAACTTTCAAAAATCCTACTGGTTGAATGATGTGCCACTCAGTAAAATCTTGCTTTGCTTCCATTCCAATTCCATCAATAATTTGAGTTCTAGTTCTTATACGAACCGGCTTATCGGTATAAAACTCAGCGCCAGTTTTTTTAAGGTCCCAATTTAATTCGTTGCAATAAAGAGTATCTCCTAAAACATTAATTACGCGAACGCTGTCTTTTAGAAAAACATTACTCTCAGTTTCTTTATATTTTGCATATTTAGCATCTAGCATACTTTCTACCTTTCCTTCTACACTATAAAAATCAACATGAATAGTATTTGGAAATTCAATAAAAGGAACCGCTTCTTGCACGCGCAACATCAATGGACTTGCCAAGATTGCTTTTTTCCTGCCACCTAGTGAGTAATGAATAACTACCTTTTTAGCCTCTTCAACGCCTACTTTTTTAGCATCTAAATCTTTAATTGCTTTCATATCGTTCTCACAGCCATATAAAAAAAAGCAGCCCATAATAAAGGCTGCTAAAAATTTTATATCAGATTGAATGGGCATATTGTAATAAAAATAATTATTGATATTTAGCTCTTCCAAACCAAAGGTCACTCAACGACAAGCCTACACTAATGCGAACAGTGTTTTCACGAAAATTTGTTTTGCTGTCTCCGCGACTTCCTAATTCAATGGCTGCATTTAAAATAGAGTTTTGCGTTTCATAATAACTTTTTCTCAGCTTTAAAGGAAAAGCGCCACCAAAAGACAATCCGAATTCTGGAAGTGTGTTAGTTATTTTTACGTAATCTGGGCCATAATAAAAACCAAAACGATATCTCACGAAATTAAAATACTTTTTATAGGGAGTGTTTTCTTTTAAAGGAAAATATTCAGTTCCAACTCTCACCTTCCAACTATTTTGTACGGATTCACTCTGGCCAAAAAATCTATAATCTTGCCAATGAGTATTTTCGAAATCAAGTCCAAACAACCAATTCAAAGTTTGATAAGTAACTCCTACACCAAGTGATGCTGGATAAATGACTGTTCCATCGGTATGTTTTTCATAAACACTGTCAATTCTGAATTTTTCTCCATTAGGATCATAAAAAACTGTTTCAGCCATCACGTCTCTGGTAGCTTTCATTGATTGTTTCAAATTGCCATAAGCTCCAAAGCGAAGAATACTTTCACGCTTGGTTTTTTTATTTTTTAATACAAATTCATATTGAATCCCGCCATTGGCAAACAACCCTGCAAAATTAGAATTAGTTTGGTTATTTGACTTAGCATACTGAACTGAATCACTGATAAAACTTAATTGAGAGCTAAAATCTTTATTGCCAAACATATAGCCTCCATTCACACCTATGCTAAAATGTTTAATATTTAAAGATGTACCTAAATAAACTTGATTAAGTCCTCCAGCACCTTCAAAATTCTTTTTTACACTATCTAAACCAGGTAATTTTTGTTGCTCAGAAATTTTATAATTTACTTTAGATACCGGGCGAAGACCCATATTCATTGCCCAAAAAATACCTTTCTTATTAGCATTTTTCAGTTTTATGGGAAAGCCTAGCTGAATGTAAGATATAATTGTATTGGTTGCAGAAAATTTAGCCGCAGGAGAAATACTCTTTAATGTTCTGGTATCCGTTTCAAGTGCAAATTCAAAGATGGTCGACTTTAGATTACTATAACTAGCTGGATTGATAAAATTGACGCTCTGATAATCAGAATAAGCTGCTGCGATTCCTCCCATTCCTCGAGATACAATATTTGCTTTAGGAACGATATCGCCCAAGCCATAACGAGAATAAGGTGAATTTTCTTGAGCAAAAACCCCATGCTGCAAGCCACAAGCCACAATAAGTACGGGTAAAATTTTAGTAATTGTTAGTTTCGCTAAGTGCATACAGTCCTTTGAATAAGAAATTTAAGTCCGCAAATATCCTGTTTTTAAGTTGACGGGCAAAATAGCCAGCATCCCCGCCGGTTAAAACCACGTTAAAGTTGTCATATTTCTGGGCGTAAAAGTCAATAAAACCGCCTATTTCATAGGTAATTCCTGCAATTACACCACTTTGCAAATTAGTTTTGGTATCGTAGCCAATTACGGGAAAATTCCAGTCTTTTTGAACCAATGGCAATAAGGCGGTATGTTGATTCATGGATTTAAACCGCATCTCCATCCCTGGTGAAATACCCCCTCCCATAAATTCATGCGCTTGATTGATGAAATTATAAGTAATACAACTGCCTAAAGCAACGACTAAATTATTTTTTTTAGGAAAATAATGAACGGCTGCGGCTACCAATGCCAATCGATCCGCCCCAATCGATTCAGGCTTACCTACCGGAGTAGTAAAATTAACCTTTGTTAAATGAGATAATTTATGAAAAGAAGTTTGCCCGGAAAGTATAGTTTCTATTCCCTCATTGTGCTTTATTACCGATGATAAAATAGATTTCTGAGGCTTATATTGATCTAACAATTTTTTAATCGTCTCATTACTATCATCTGCTAATTCCAATTCTACTTTGAAAATATCATTTTCAAAAACAGCCGCTTTTAAGCGGGTATTTCCAAAATCAAAACAAAGGGTTGTGGTCATATATTAGTAATTGAATGATAGTGATAATTCAAATTTAGAATACGCTTCAATAAAATAATTTCAAGAAGCTCCCTTTTAAATGGAATCTAATTTTAATTTAAAAAACATCATAGATCAAACCCACTCAAATTTTTAAAATGTCCATTTAACTGTATCCTATCTTTTAATGTTTCCATTTCTGCTAATACTGGCAATACTTTTAATAGATGTTGTCTTAAATATTCCTGCCTTTGTAATTCTTGCATTATTTGCAACAATTCATATTCTTCATTCAAGGACAATCCTGCATGATGGGCTACGTCATAGCTTCCAAGGGCTTCATCCGATTGTTTAAATACTTTATTAACTTTTAAAATAGCATGAAGTTGCCTAATCCCTTCAATTACTTTTTTCATCAAAATACTATTGCCATTATTATAATTTTCAATATAATTTACAATGGCTCCTCCATACAATTTATCAGGTATCGATTTCACTAACTCCAAAATGCGAAACAATTTAACTCCTCTTGTCTTTATATCCATTTCCCCATTATCATAAATCTCTTTTATTTCAACTAGCTCCATCAATGTTCCCATTTCACTTACCTGGCCTGCGATGACAGAAGGAATACCAAAGGGTTTTTTGTTTTCGTTTATTTCAAGGATTAACTGTTTGTACCTTGGTTCAAATATGTGCAGGTTTAGCTCCTCGCCCGGATAAACTACTATTTCCAGCGGAAAAATCGGTACAAAATTGGTCATTTAGTTCAGCTAAAATTTTATCGAAGATAATACTCAAAATTCAAACAGTTTTCAATGAAATAGTGACCCCTAAATAATTCATATCTGTTTGCTAAATTGGTTTTGTAAAAAGGTCACTGATTATTTGTTCGAAAACTTGAAACATCTTTTTGGAATTTGATTTAATTACAAGCAATTTTGTTTTATGTGGCAGCAATACCTCGAACAAATTCAACAAGGCGATGTGAAAGCTTTAGCCCGCAGTATTTCATTGGTAGAAAATGAAGTGCCTGGATATGAATTACTATTGCGATCTCTTCCGTCCAACTCAAAAACTGTTATTGGAATTACTGGCCCGCCAGGCGCTGGCAAAAGTACCTTAACAGATCTACTAATAGGAGCAATAACCCAAGAAGGAAAAAAAGTAGGAGTACTTTGTATTGATCCTTCTTCCCCCTTTAATCTAGGCGCCTTATTGGGAGACCGAATTAGAATGAGTAGCTGGTACAATAATCCGAATGTATTTATTCGTTCCCTAGCTACTAGAGGGGCTTTAGGAGGACTGCATCCAAAGATTATTGAAATTACCGACCTAATAAAAACGGCACCATTTGACTACATCATTATTGAAACAGTAGGAATAGGTCAAAGTGAAATTGACATTGTTGGCTTGGCAGACATCACCGTTGTAGTGGTGGTTCCAGAAGCAGGAGATGAGATTCAAACGATGAAAGCGGGGTTGATGGAAATCGCAGACATATTCGTTGTGAACAAAGCAGATCGTCCAGATGCTGATTTATTTGTTAGCAATCTTTCAACGATGCTTGCACCTGCTTTTCATTCAAAAAATACAATCATTCCAATTATAAAAACGGTAGCATCTGCCAAACAGGGTATCGAGGAATTATACGCTGCCATTTTGAATCAAATCGATCATCCAAAATTGAATGAAAAACGATCATGGCTTCTTGCTGAAAAAGCCTACTATTTAATCGGGCAAAAAAGAATGAAGGGGATAGATAAAAATGAGCTGAAAGATAAAATAGCTGAAGAAGGAAAAAACTTTAATTTGTATCAATTTATTAATGCCTATTGATACTAGGTTTTTAGGCTTGCTCCTCAGCCGCTTTGTTTTGTTTCCACCAGCGAAAACCTATAAAACCCACAATAGCAAAAGGCATCATCATTAGGTACAAAATACCACTATTCATTCCCTGAGCAGGTTTTTCTCCCATTTGTTGCGCAGTTTTTGTACATAAAGAACACTGGGCATTAGCAGTAAACTGTGAAACCAGCATAATTTGTAAGAAGAATAAAATAATAAGGGTGCTCTTTTTCATTGAGGCACAAAGTTAATAACCTTTTGATAATAACTTTTAATTTTCAGTTGATTTTAATTTCAAAATTTGGCTCCCATTTATAATCTTTACCCCAAAATATTTAGTAATCAACTCATTCACAAGGCATAGTTGATATTTTTAACTGCCGTTTTATCTACCTTTGTAAAATATATTTTTTTACCAAATTTTATAGTTATGCCCGGTTTTGAATTTTTTGGTGATGAAGAAAGAAAAGAAGTAAATGATGTACTAGAAACTGGTATCCTTATGCGATATGGTTTTGACGTTGCTAGAAAAGGAATTTGGAAAGCAAAAGAAATGGAAGAAGCTGTTTGTTCCACCTTTGAATGTAAGCATGCGCAACTAGTTAGTAGTGGAACAGCTGCTTTAACGGCAGCATTAACAGCACTTGGCGTAGGCTATGGCGATGAAGTGATAATTCCTTCTTTCACTTTTGTTGCAAGCTTTGAAGCAGTTCTTAGCGTAGGCGCTATTCCGGTATTGGTAGATGTAGATGATACGCTTACATTAAATCCTCTTGCAGTAAAAAATGCAATTACCCCTCAAACTAAATGCATCATGCCTGTTCATATGTGTGGAAGCATGGCGGAAATGGATGAACTAATGGCTATCTGTAAAGCGAACAATCTAGTATTGCTTGAAGATGCCTGTCAGAGTATTGGTGGAACTTATAAAGGAAAAAAATTAGGTACGATTGGCGATGCAGGAACTTTTAGTTTTGATTTTGTAAAAACAATTACCTGTGCAGAAGGCGGTGTGGTGATGACTAACCGAGAAGATATTTATGTGGCCTGCGATGGCTTTAGTGATCACGGCCATGATCATAAGGGAGTAGATAGGGGTGCCGATTTACATCCTTTTATCGGTTACAACTCACGCATCAGTGAATTACATGCTGCAGTTGGACTTGCGCAAATAAAAAAACTTCCTCAATTTTTATCTATTCAAAGAGCTAACAATAAAGCATTGAGAGCTATTTTATCGACAATACCAGAAATATCTTTTCGTCGAGTACCAGATGAAGCAGGTGATAGTTGTACTTTTTTAAGCTGGTTTTTACCTTCGGCCGAAATTACAAAAGCAGTAGTAACCGAAATGAGATCGCAGGGAATTATGGGAGGTCATTTTTATTGGTTCGATAATAACTGGCACTATATCAGTAAATGGGAACATTTAAAAAAATCAATCACGCTAAATAAATTACATCCCGAACTTAAAGCAGCAGTTATTCACCATGCAAATAAAGATTTTTCAGCCAGTGATGCAGTGATGAGCCGATGCGTTTCCACCCTGATTAGTTTATTGTGGACGCCTGAACAAATTCAAGAAAAAGGCAGACTAATGACTGCCGTGATAAAAAAGGTTTTGAATAACCACGCTGTAACCTACTAAATACAGAACTAAAAAACTACATCCTAGTTAACTGCAATTAATAAATAAATGATTTCGATTGATCGCGCAACAATAGAGGATTACAAAATAATTGTTGATATTGGAAAAGTGTCTGTAGAAGAAGCACACCGAGATAGCAGTCCGGCAAAAGACTTAAACGAATTCCTAGAAAAGAATTACAACCACGAAGCGATTAAAAGTGAGTTAAGCAATGAAAAAAACATTTATACTATTATTAAAGTAGACGGCAGACCAGCTGGCTTTTCTAAGCTTATTTTTAATTCAGAACATGCAAATATTGAGCAAAAAAATGTTGCGAAATTAGATCGGATATATTTACTACGTGAATTTTTTGATCTTAAATTAGGGTACGAACTTTTAAAATTCAATATTGATTTATCGAAAAATAATAATCAAAATGGCATTTGGTTATTTACTTGGACTGGTAACAATAGAGCTATCAAATTTTACCTAAAAACTGGTTTCGTAATTATAGGGAGTCATAACTATCAGGTTTCGAAAACACATTCTAATCCTAACCATCAAATGTTTTTGAAAACTGTTTAGACTAAAAAAGCAGCGCTTTCTAGGTTGGGAGGCCGAGCTTTTATTGAAATAATAATACTTTACTAATTTTTCTGAAATTTTCCTTCCAAACGATCACAATCAGTGATACTACCCAAACGAAAACGGAGGGGTATTCTGGTGTTTTTTTCAAATTTTATTTCCTGCTTACAAAAATATCCTAAACCTTCTGTATAATAATTGGGTGGGATCACCTGCAGTGCAACAGGGGGAAATTTTAATATTGGTAAGCCATCATCGATCTGAAGAGAAAGCCTTTTACTCAAACTAGATGGGTACACTTTAGTCTCAACATTTCGAAGGTGTTGTGAAAAAACATTAGTCACTCCGAATACCATGCAAAAAAATATAATTTTAGCTTTTTTATTCACCTTTCATTGTTGATTGTTTGTAAATTTACGCCAAATTGTAATACTGCATCATGATGCAATCTACAATTGATACCATCAAAACTATCTCTTTAAAGAGACTCCTAAAATAATTATGGCTTTAAGTCAAGGTTTATATCAAAGGCAATTACAAAAATTATCTCCTCAGCAAATTCAATTAATGAAATTACTGCAGGTGCCGACTGCCTTATTGGAAGAAAGAATAAAAGAAGAATTAGAAGAAAATCCTGCTTTAGAAGCCGGCGAAGAAGAAGTAACGGAAGAGTTTGAAAATGATCCTACGGAAGAATTTGAAACGAAAGAGGATGAGTTTGACCTAGATGGAAGTAAAGATGAATATGAAAATATAGATATCAGCGATTATGTTCAAGATGGGGATGATGATATTGCAGATTATAAAATGAGGGATGAAAATTATCCTGAAGCTGATGACAATAAGGTAATTCCTCACAAAGTAGAAACTGGATTTAATGAACTCATGCTTGAACAGTTGGGACAATTAAATTTAGATGAACATAAACAACTAGTAGCAGAACAGATTATTGGAAATCTAGATGATGACGGATACTTAAGAAGAGAAATTAGTGCCATTGCTGATGATCTTGCCTTCAGACAAAATGTAATGACTACTGAAGAAGAGATTTTAGAATTAGTAATTCAAATTCAACATTTTGATCCGCCAGGAGTAGGTGCAAGAAATTTACAAGAATGCTTGCTTATTCAATTGCAAAGAAGAATTGAGGAAGGTGGTTCAGTAGAGATGGCCATTAAAGTTTTAACTAAATACTTTGAAGAATTTACCAAAAAACACTACGAGAAAATTCAAAGAGGATTAAATATTTCTGATGAACAGCTTAGAGAAATTATTCATCAGATTGTTAAGCTAAATCCAAAGCCTGGTGGTAACATTGGAGGAACTGGAAAAGGAGAAGGCTATGTGATTGCAGATTTTTTCATTGTAAATAATATGGGTAAACTAGAGCTAACCCTTAATAGCAGAAATGCTCCTGACCTTAGAATTAGCGAAGGTTACCGTGACATGTTGAAAGATTACGATCGGGGAACAAAAAAAGATAAACGACAAAAAGAGGCGGTATTATTTATCAAACAAAAAATAGATTCAGCAAAATGGTTCATTGATGCAATTAAGCAGCGACAACATACGCTGCTCAGCACAATGGAGGCCATTATGAATTATCAATATGATTTTTTTGTTACAGGAGATGAGACAGAAATGAGACCAATGATTTTAAAAGATATTGCCGAAAAAACAAACCTAGATATTAGTACCATTAGCAGAGTTGCTAATAGTAAGTTTGTTCAAACAGAATTTGGCACCTATCGATTAAAGTTCTTTTTCAGTGAAAGTTTACAAACTGACAGTGGAGAAGAAGTTAGCACAAGAGAGGTAAAAAAAATATTAAGTGACTTAATTGGAGAAGAAAGTAAAAAACATCCATTAAGCGATGAGCGATTGACAGAGTTATTACAAGAAAAAGGATATAATATTGCAAGAAGGACAGTAGCAAAATATAGAGAGCAACTCAATGTGCCTGTAGCAAGATTAAGAAAAGAATTATAAATTAGACTCAGCTCAAAAAATTACTCATGCAGCGTCAGGCTTTAGAAAACAATGAAATACTATCGAGTACAACCGATAAACATTCGCCAATTATAAGGCTATTAGCTAATTTTTTTTCGTACGCTTTTCACCCAATCTTTATTCCGCTATATGTAACCTGGATGCTAGCTTTTATTCATCCTACTTATTTTATTGGATTTAGCTCCATGAGTAAAAATAAAATATTCCTTTTAGTGGCTATTAATGCTTTTGCATTTCCAATGATAGCAGTTTTGCTTCTTAAAGGGTTATGGTTTATCGATTCAATTTTCTTAAAGACACAAAAAGACAGAATCATTCCCTATATCGCGTCCATGACATTTTTCTTTTGGACACAATATGTTTTGAGAGAGCAAAGCTTTGTACCTAGAATATTAGTAGCATTTATGTTCGGAGTTTTTATTTCCTCCTCGGCAGCATTAATAGCTAACATCTATTATAAAATAAGTATGCACGCCATAGGGGTGGGAGGAATGGTCGGATTGTTTTTAGTTATCATGCAACAAAACACAATGTTGATGACAGGCCCATTAACTTTTGCTTTATTGATTACAGGAATTGTCTGCACTTCTCGTATGATTGTAAGCGACCACCGACCGAAAGAAATTTATGCGGGGCTGGTAGTAGGCTTATTCTGTCAATTCATTGGAGCAGCGATTAATTTATAATTGATTTAATGCCAATTTTAAAATTTTATATTTCCCCATGCTAATCACTGAAAAAATAGGTAATATCAATTTTTTTAATGCTAATAATCGAAAGGTTGATTATATCCTATTGGAATGGCATGAAACTAATAAAAGAAATTTACAAAAAAGAACGGTTGGAGGGATTGAGGTGAAAATAGAATTTATAATTGAAAACCCATTATTATCTGAAGGAGATATCGTTTACGAAGATGATTTTAATGTTATTGCAATAGATGTGATAGAATGCGACACTATTGTATTGAGACCAAAATCGATGATAGAAATGGGTAGGATATGTAATGAAATTGGAGAAAGTCATCAACAAGCCTTTTACCAATCAGACGAAATATTGATTGCATTTGAAGACTCCCTTTTTCGCTCTTTCTCAGCAGCAGGCTATGATATTAGTATTGAAAAAAGAAAACTAGTTACTCCATTGCTAAAATCGAAGGATTAATTATTTAATCTTTAAAAAGTAGGGACATAGATTTGATATAATTGTTATTTGAACGCCCTTTAATAAAAAGTATTAGAAATGTGAAATATCAGCCGTTAAAAAAGCACTCTATTCCATAGAAAATTTCAGATCTATATAGTTAGTTAATCCTCAAAAAATCAGATTAGAAAATTTGACATAATTGTTGTTTGGACGCCCTCGAATAAAAAGTGCTAGAAATTTTAAATATCAGACGTTAAAAAATCAAGGCTGTTTGAGCGAGCGGGTCCTTTAAAGCAACTTACTCTACCCGCGAGTTCCTTGATTTTAGGCTGATATTTAATATTTCAGCCTTTTTATTCGCAGGATTGATTTTTTTTGTTACTTTTTTGCATCAAGGCAAAAAAGTAAAAGCACTCTATTCCAAAGGAAATTTCAGATCTATATAGTTAACTTTATTTTACAAAAAAAGGAGAAATTATTAATCAATCAATTTTGATCAAAAGCTTTACCAAATAATCGCTTGCGATTTTTGAGGATCAACTAGCTAAAAAGGTACTCAACATCTGCCTTGCTCAATGCTTTTACAAAATTGATGTCGTCAGATATTAGTTCGCTTGCAAGTTTACGCTTACGCTCTTGAAGTTGTAAGATTTTATCTTCTATCGTATCAATACAAATCATCCGATAGGCGAAGATGTTTTTTGTTTGGCCAATACGATGTGTCCGGTCAATCGCCTGCTGTTCAACTGCTGGGTTCCACCAAGGGTCTACAATGTAAACGTAATCAGCTGCCGTAAGGTTTAAACCGACACCCCCTGCTTTTAATGAAATTAAAAACACCCTACTCTCCTCCTTATTTTGAAAGTTATCAATAGCGGTTTGTCGATCATTAATACTGGTACTTCCATCAAAATATTCAAATGGCACCCCAGTATCTATTAATTTATCTTTAATTAAGGAAAGCATTCCCAAAAATTGGGAGAATATCAATGCCTTATGCTGACCAATATTTTCACCTATTTCCCGAGTTAACTCATCCAGCTTAATCGAATGGTTAGGGTATTTTTCTTCTTCATTCAAAATTGCTGGACTATCGCAAATCTGTCTCAGTTTCATTAAGCCCTGCAAAATGGTAAGCTGCGATTTGTCAATACCCTGTTGATCAATGACCCCCATAATTTTATCTCGATAGCTATTGCGATAAGCGTCATAAATTTTTCGCTGCTCCTTGTCCATTTCACAAAATAAAATAGTCTCTGTTTTTTCAGGTAAATCTTTTGCTACTTGCTCCTTAGTCCTTCGCAAAATGAAAGGATATAATAATTTTCTGAGATGCTCTTTTTGTTCCTGCTCTCCAAATTTGTCAATAGGATTGGCAAATTCGTTTCTGAAAAAATCCATGCTTCCTAATAAACCCGGATTGAGAAAATTCATTTGTGCAAATATGTCAAAGGTGTTATTCTGAAGAGGAGTACCGCTCATGCATACTCTATTTTTAGCGGTTAAAAGACAAGCAGCTTTTGTTACTTTTGAGGCAGGGTTTTTAATTGCCTGACTTTCATCTAACACCACATAATCAAACTCCATTTTCATCAGCAATTGTATATCACTTCGTAAAGTGCCATAAGTCGTGATAATAATATTTGCCTCTTGCAATACTTTCATTTCCTTAGCACGTATACTGCCGTGATGTATTCTCCAACTAAGTTCTGGAGTAAATTTCTTTATCTCATTTTCCCAATTATATATCAAGGTAGTTGGACAAACAACAATAGCGGTTAGTTTTCCTTCCTGTGATTTATAATGTTGCAACATGGTAAGCGCCTGAACAGTTTTACCCAATCCCATATCATCTGCAAGTATGCCTCCCCAACCTACCTCATTTAAATAATTAAGCCATTGATAACCTGCCGTTTGATACGGTCTAAGAATAGCTTGTAAATTTACAGGCGCATCAATTGCTGGTATATTTTTAAACTCTCTAATTCGTTCAAATTTTTCATCTAATGCAAAACTCAATTCTGTAGCATCGCGATTTTGATACAACTCATCAATCACACTCATGTGATATTTTGATAAGCGGAGCTTGTCATTTTTTCCGTCTCCTACTTTAAATAATAGGGAGTATTTTTTTAGCCATTCATCCGTTAATATTCCTAAAGTGCCATCACCTAATTGAACAAAGGATTGTTTGGAGGCTAATGCTCTTTTAATATCGTTGATCCCTACACGCTGACCCTCGAAATCTAATTCCACCTTTGCATCAAACCAATCGAGTCCGCTACTTACATGAATATGAGTAGACGGCCTTGCTGTATTAAAACGAAAATTTCTGAGTGCCTCAAAACCAAAGACAGGAACTTTAGATTCCTTCATGGAGTCTACAAATAAGAAGAACCAATTATTTTTTAAAACCTCCGGCCCTTTTAATATTAAACTATTTCCTTCCTCAGGACGTATAAACTGAGAGTGTAATGAATTGAGCTGGTCAATAAACCGCTGTTCCGCTTCTTTGTTTCGATGGACAATTAAAATTTTATCTCCATCAGGTATGGTAATTGTATCCTTATCGGTAGCTTTTGTCTCAAAACCCTTGTACGTAAAAATGGGTTGAAATACAAGGTACTCTCCCTTTTCCTGCAACATTAATTTTACTTCTGGCTCGCCACTCTTTATTTCTTTGATAAGCGATTTATCAAACTCAACAAGATATTCTTGAGTCAATGGCATGATAAGCTTTTGCATTTGGCTGGACCAATTTTCTTTGGTAAGTTTTATGTTGCCGCTTTTTATAAAACTTTCAGCTTGTAATGCATCTTCAGGTCTTTGCCAGAGATAAAAAGTATGATTGTATAAAAAAAGAATACTGTTACTGCATTCATTATCAGTAACTGGCTGAGTAGCTCCGTTGATATTTAACAGGCACTGCAGTTCAAACTGACTGCCCTTTGATGCAATCTTAAACTGGGGTGCAATGCAATTTGCACTTAAAGACACTTCAACCAAATTGTCGGTTTTGAAAACCTTTTTTTCTGGCAAAAAATAGATGAATGAATTATTTTTTTGCTCTTCAAATATTTTTTTAAGTTTAGGCTGAAAGTATTCTGTAATCAATAATCTGGTTTCTTCTGGCAATTCCTCTCCATCTGTTTGAATAATATTTTCCCATATTCCGCTAAAAGGAGAATTTCTATTTAGATATTTATTTACTTCCGAAGTCTGCAATTTTCTGATTTGCTGTAATAGCATTTTATCCTCCTCGCTATATAAATCAGTGTTGACATATTTCGTGAGGTCTAATTTTTCAGCTTTTCCAACTAAGGAATATCCCTTTTCATCCGCATCGCCTTGTATGGCATCGATTATAAAATAGGGATAGGCTGTAGCATTAAAATTAAAAACTACTCCCAGTTTTTTGGTAGCAGGAGCAATTACCTCTGCCTCCTCTAATTGAATTGGACTATCCTCCTGAAAATACGCTGGCTTTGAAGTAGGGAGCGTTGTCTGAGCCACTCTTTTAATAGACGTGTCTAGCAAAATAAGAAAAGGCTTTCCCTCTTTATATACAAACTCAAACTTTCCAGATAAGTCATCGGTTAAACTATACCCATAAATCTGTAATAGTTTATTCTTTTCCTTATCCCAATTGCGAATAGTATCAAAATAATATTGGCCGTATTGTCTAAATATTTGAAGAAATAAAATCGTCTTGTGAATACATAATGGATAAGAAGATTCTTTACATTTACAAGAGGTGTCAAAATTTCTTTCGTCGTTTTTTTGAATTACAACAGGATAAACTTGGCCTTCAGTTTTCAATTCCGCTTCCACCCTTTCATTTGCCGAAACTAATATATCGGCTTTAGTAGTTTCTAAAAATTCATCAGCTGCTTCATAAATTTCTGGCGAACAAAGCATCCGAATTGTTTTAAGCTCGATGGACTTCATCTTTGCTACAGTATGCCTTTGATTATAAACCGTATTACTACTGCCCAGCATATTTTTATCAATCAATTCTTGCAGTTGAAAAAGTGCAGCTACTTCGTGGCGACAAATATCGCCTACATTATAAGGACAGGTACAGCGAAGTGATAAAGATTGAGGATCGGTATATTTTTGAAGATTAACTTTATAATAGGTGCTGTATACATCATCTTTTATTCTAAATACTACACTATTAAGCAACTCATCATGTTCTAACAATTCAACAGTTCCGGCTCCGAAAATTTTTTTTCCTCTCCGGATTACATCATCAGAGCCTGTATTATAAATATGTTTTATTAAATGAGATAGCGCCAAAATAAAGTCCGGTTTAACTGTACAAAGAGAAAAATATCTCCTTTCTTAGGAATGACCCATTCAGAAAAGAGCAATTTGCAAAATTAAAGGAAACTGCTTGAAAGAGGTGATATCTTTTGAACTTTCAGCTAAATAGACTGCTTTATTAATTTACCCTCTTTATATAGGCACAATATGTTGGCTACATCCACTGTTAGACAGTAACGGATATCTTTTTCAAGTCCAAATCGGGAAAGTCGGTGGTAATGGGAAGCGTTTTTTGACTTCATGAATTCATATAAATCCTCTTTAGCATCATTGTACATCGTCTCTGCCATTTGTGAAGAATCGCAATTAATATGAAAATGATCTTTAATACGACTAATTACCGCACCTGCAAATAAGGTGTCTTCAATATTAACCCTGTCTTTCCAAGCGGCACATCCCAATATTACTGGCATTTTCATAGCCACTAGATAATCGCATACTGCTGAAAGATTAGAAAATGAACCAGTAACGATCTCCTTTGCCCCCTTATCCAATGCCATATGCAATAACTTTGTCCCATTAGTAGTAGTCAGCACTAAAGTCTTACCGCCAATAAATTCTGCTGGATATTCAAAAGGGGAATTTCCATAAGACAATCCTTCTGCAATTAACCCATCTCTTTCTCCGGCTGTAATTCCCTCAATTTGCTTGCCCAAACGAATACATTCGGTAACACTATCCACTGGTATGATAGCCTTCGCTCCATTATGAAGAGCAGTTGCAATAGTAGAAGTAGCTCTTAATACATCTATAATCACTACGATACTACTGCTCACATCATATAGATTAAGTAATGCAGGTGACAATGCAGTAAATAAAGCGGGTTTTTCTACTTTCATTTATTTTATTTAAATCAAAATTGCTTTCCACTTGCTTGATTCAGCATATTGCTTAATTACCTCATTTCGATGTAAAAGCAATTGATGCAAATAACTAGTAAGAAATAGTTGGTTGGTTAATTGCCCAATTATTCCATAAGGACTTTCAAATTCAATGATATCAATTAAAAAAGTACCATTATCAATTGGCTTAAAATGATGTTCGTGACGGAAACTTTTAAAGTCGCCATGTACCATCTGAACTATAAAATGATCTGGAAAATTCATACTAGTGATTTTAGTTTTAATCTTCCTGACTTTATAGAGATGTTTGGCCTGCCAAGTTACTGTTTCGTTTTCATTGATAAGCCCTGTGGTAATGCCTTCTATTGCTTTTTCATCCTTACTAGAAAAAGCTATTCTATGTAAATTAATACTGCGACTTAGGTCAAAGACTCGCTCAACTGGTGCATTGATTAGCGTAGTGAGGTGAATTTTTGCCATAGTAATAAGTAGCTAATATTTTTAAAATTGTAGCGGCACTACAATAATCCTTTCATAAAATTTAATCAATTATAATGTAAAGCATGAATTACAAATTTCATGAATCAACAAAGGTTGCTTTTTAAGCAAAAGGCATTTTAACCACTTTTGCTTTCAATAAAGAATTGCGAATACTAATGTATATCTCCGTTCCAATCGATGCAAAATCATTTGCTACATAACCCATTCCGATCGCTTTGCCCAATGAAGGAGATTGTGTTCCAGAACTAACTTTCCCAATCAACTTTCCATTTGAATCCATTATTTCATGATCATGACGAGCGATACCTCTATCTATCATTTCAAAACCTACCAATTTTTTTGTTACACCTGCGGCCTTTTGATTTTCAAAAAAAGATTGATTGGTGAAGTCTTTGGTGAATTTAGTTATCCATCCTAATCCAGCTTCTAGCGGAGAGGTGGTATCGTCAATATCATTTCCATATAAACAAAAACCCATTTCAAGTCTCAAGGTATCCCTTGCGCCCAGGCCGATTGGTTTGATGCCATGCGGAGCCCCCGCAGCAAATATTGCATTCCAAATAGTATCTGCCGCGTTGTCCTTGTCCTCAAAATAAATTTCAACTCCTCCAGCACCTGTATATCCCGTGGCACTAATAATTACATTCTCAATACCAGCAAAATTTGCTCTAACGAAAGTGTAATACTTTAAATTTAAAATATCCGTGGTAGTCAACGACTGAAGTATTTTGGTTGCGTTAGGTCCTTGAACTGCTAACAAACAAGTTTTATCAGAAATATTATGCAGCTCAACATTTTTATCATTGAAGCTGCTTATCCAATTCCAATCTTTGTCTATGTTACCAGCATTTACCACTAACATATACGACTTGTTGGGTTCCAAACAATAGACTAATAAGTCATCCACAATACCACCTTGTTTGTTGGGCAGACAACTATATTGCGCCTGGCCAGCAATTAATTTTGAGGCATCATTAGTCGTAACTCTCTGAATTAAATCCAACGCATTTTCACCTTTTAGAATAAATTCACCCATATGACTTACATCAAATACACCAGCATTATTTCTAACTGCCGCATGCTCATCGTTGATGCCTGAATAACTAATAGGCATATTAAATCCTGCAAATGCGGCCATCTTTGCGCCTAGGGCTTGGTGTTTTTCGGTAAAAGGAGTGTTTTTCATGAAAGGTTAATTATTTTATCGCTATTTAAATTGAGAAGACAAATGTAAAATAAAAAAAATTGGCAGCGCTATTTTAACATAGGCTGCCAATAATTATATTTTCTAAAAGCATTAACACCCCGGCTTTTTCAAGTCGGAATATGCTTACTATTTATTTATCAATAAAAAATACGGTTTTACTAAATAACCTCGCAAAGATTCTAGCTCAGTTTCATTATATGCTATCTTTTCAATTTTTTGTTGAATTTCCTTTTTTGCTTTTTGCAAAGAATCCCTCATCCGCATTTTATCCATCTCTATTTTCATTCGAATTGAATCCATACGCCTATCTATTTCCTTTTTTATATCATCCCCTTCTATAATTTGAATGCCATTCACATCAATTGAAACTTTATTGCCATTTTCATCAATATAAATTCCTTTGCCGTTAATTTTAATCTTAGTTTTCCCGCCATTTTTTGAGTTATCCGCTGGCTCTCCATCTATAGTATACAAACCATCTGAGTTCATGATATACTCTACATTTTGTCGCCAACCTCTTTCTTCTCCATCATTTACAAAGTCATCATCCCAATCATCATTAGCAGAATTGTCAAAATGCAATGCATCATTCCTGTTTAAACTACGGTCAACCTTAATTCTTTTTCCCACAGGTACATAAATGTTTATGATTACACCCTGATTGCGAAATTTATTTTTTTGAGAAATGCCAATACCTTTATCCAGTTGTAATACTGAATCTTTTTGTGTTACACTGAAATTGATAAGGTTCGCTGTTGTGTCTGCAACTCTTCTATTTCTTCCGTTTGCCAACTTTACTATAGTAACCCTAAAACTATCATTAGCAGATTTTAGAATTTTAATTTCTATATTTTTTATAAATAAAGTATCGTCTTCCAAGCCAATATTTTCAAATGGCGATAGATGAAAAATCTGGTTTCGTTTATACTTATTCTGTAACGTTTGAGCCGTTATTTCAAGTTTGTTTACCAAAGGGTTGGTTAAAGTAATTTCTTGTTCATATAAATGATTAGTACTCTTGAAATCTCTTACTATTTCTGATAGTAGGCTAATAAAACAAACCCATCCAATCACCCAAAGACTAATAAAAGTGAATCGCAATGCTCTTCGGTTAGACTTCATCTTTGCCAAGCGACGAATTATCCACGTAATCACTCCGATTACAGGTACTGCAATAAAAAGTATAAGCGTTCCCCAAGCAAAAATATTTTGCCAACCATCTGTCAATAAAAAATCTTTCAATGGAAAAACTCCTATAGAAAAAATGGCAAAACTAAATAAGGCTATTACTAAAGCAAAAGCAAAACAACCTATAATTAAATAAGCAAAAGCTTTAACCAGCAGTACAATAATATCTCCCAATGATTTGGTAGATTTTTTCAATAAGGTAGTTGCTTCTGCACCCACCACTTTTCCTTTTTCATCTGCTATAGACTTAGCTTCTTTGCCAAATTTTTCAGCCCTTTGCTGTACTTCTTTCATTTCGCCTACCACCGAATTCTTAATAGAATTCAGGTCGACTTTTTCGCCTTTCATTTCTAATTTTTCCAAAGTATTATTAGCTTGTGGTATTACTAACCATAAAATAATATAAAGAAATAAAGACCCTGAACTAAAGGAGAAACCAATAAAATTAGGAAAATCTAAAAATTCCCAGTGGGTTATACGAGACATAATACTTAAGAAAGGAATTAAAAATAATACCCTAGGAATCCAGGGACTTATTCCGAAGTAATTTCCAATTCCACTGCATACGCCTGCAATTATTTTTTCATCTGGATCTCTAAACAACTTTTTTCGAGAAGCTCCGATCACTGCTGATGCACTGCTAGGTAAGGCTATCCATAAAATCAGATAGGCTAATAATCCAGCACCTGTAAAAGCAACTACTACAAAAATGATCCTTACTAAAATAGTGTCTATTCCAAAATAATTGGCAATTCCACCACAAACACCTCCAATTAATTTATCATTCTCATTTCTAAATAACCGCTTAGTATTACCTGCAATGGGAGTTGCTTGGTCGGAAGAGGTAGAATTTTCTTTAGAAGAAGATTTACTAGATCCAACTTCTTCAAGCTCATCTAATTCTTCAGGCCTACCCATACTTTTAATGATGGCATTTACATCCTCATCGGTGATACAGGTAGATCCTTTTTTTAGTCTTTCCTGAAATAGTTCTCCAATTCGACTTTCAATATCATTAATAATTTCTTCCTTCCCTTCTTCGTTAGCAAAATAACGAGAAAGGCTCTCCGTATAATTTTTAAGTAATTCAAAAGCGGTTACTTCTATTGGTACAACTTGTCCGTGGAAGTTAATATTGATGACTTGCTTCATAACTATTTTTTTATGATTGGAAAGTGGATTAGCCACTTTATTTTATAGAAGGTTTTTTTATAATTGAATATGAAAAGTTTATTCGGTTGGATTCTCTGGAAAATTTTGATCCTCTTTTGAATCCTGCTCCTCAGTATGGGCTTGTTCAGCATTGGAAAGTTCTTTTACTGCACTAGCCAGTTCATTCCAGGTGGTCTCTAATTCTTTATAAAAAACAGCCCCCTTTTCTGTCAAAGAAAAATATTTACGTGGGGGGCCGCTATTACTTTCTATCCAACGGTAAGTAAGGAACTCCGCATTTTTTAACCGAGTGAGTAAAGGATATAATGTACCTTCTAATATGTTTAAATTGGCTGATTTCATTCTCTCAATAATATCCGAGGGATAAGCCTCCCCTTGCTTGATGATGGAAAGGATACAGAATTCTAAAACTCCTTTCCGCATCTGACTAGCCGTATTGTCTATATTCATACTGTCAATTTTAGTTATTAAAATACACCTCAACTAACTGAAAAGCAATCTTGCCAATTGCTTGTATAAGGTTTATTGATACTTTTTAGACTGCAAATATATAGAATATTTAGTACTATGCAAAACATACTACTGTATAATTAATAGTACTGCTCAACAGAAAGTCATACTCTTTCTTAAAACTCAATGCTGTAAAGGCTTACAGAAAAGTTTAGGTAATTTAGAATGGGATGGATGGTAAAATAACTACCTAAATGGTGCACTATTTTATCCCTAGAAATTGGTTTTTATGCCATTTTCCATCAAAATAGAGTGGCCAAGAAAGGATAGGCTAACTAAAAATAGAAGAAATTGACAGGTAATTATTTAGCTAAAAATAAGGTAGGTAATCCAGCTTAAGAAATAAGCCAATGCAGTCATATAGGCCAACTGTATGGCGGGCCATTTCCAGCTGCGAGTTTCTCTTTTCACTATGGCTAATGTGCTCATGCACTGCATAGCCAATACATAAAATACCAATAAGGATAAACCAGTGGCTAGATTGTATACTTTAGTTCCATCTGCCCTTACAGCAGCTGACATTTTCTGGCGAAGGGTATTATTATTATCATCGGCATCATCACCCACACTATAAAGAGTAGCCATAGTACCCACAAAAACTTCTCTTGCTGCAAAAGAAGTAATTAATGCAATGCCTATTTTCCAATCATAACCCAATGGGCGAATGGCAGGCTCAATCGCCTTGCCTAAAATTCCAGCAAATGAGTTTTCCAACAGCTCCATCTGACGCTTCTTATTTAATTCTTTTTGCTGGTTAGGATTATTTTGAATGAGCTGTTCATAGCGAGTAGCCACTGCAGACATTTTAGAAGGTGGTCCATATGAACTTAATACCCACAACAACAAACTGATGACCATAATAATTTTACCCGCCTGAAAAACAAATATTTTTGCCTTCTCCACCATCGTCGTCAATGCATTTTTCCATCTTGGGCTTCGATACACCGGTAGTTCAAGTATAAAAAAACTTCTTTCTTTGATATCGATAAACCACCTCATTACAAAAGATACTAGCAGTGCCATTATTGTCCCCAATAAATACAATGCCATCATGACTAATCCCTGCATACTTAAAAAACCAAAATACAATTTAGAGGGCACCACTAATGCAATTAATATGGTATACACTGGAAGTCGAGCACTACAACTCATTAACGGGGTAACCATTATCGTTAGTAAGCGCTCCTTTCGGTTCTCAATATTTCTGGCACTCATGATAGCAGGTACAGCGCAGGCTAATCCACTAATCATTGGCATCACACTTTTTCCATTTAGTCCTACGCTACGCATTAGTTTATCAGTTAGAAAACTGATCCGTGCCATATAGCCAGTATCTTCTAACAAAGTAATCAGACCAAACAAAATCATTATCTGGGGAATAAAAATTAGGATTCCGCTTAACCCCGCTACTACTCCATTAATAAATAAATCACTCCACCAGGTGGCTGGCAACAGATCGCCCAGCGCTCCGCTCAGTTTACCAAAACTCCATTCAATGGCATCCATCGGAAATTGAGCGATCCAAAATACACTTTGAAATAATAAAAATAAAACAGCCAGCAGAATCAAGTACCCCCATTTTCTATGCAATAAAATATTATCCAATTTTTCTGTAAATAGTGTCCTTTGCAAAGGATCGGCTTCCACTACAGTTTGCCCCATGATATATTTTATACGACCATATCGTTGCATTATTTCCTCTGCTTGTGTTTTGGTTGAATTAAAGCCACTACCTTCTTCAATTTCCAACATCCTCTTTTGCAAAGACTCACCTAACTTAAAATGACTATGGTTGATAAGATAATGTAGAGCGGTATAATCACTTATTCCTGGTAATAAAGATTTTAATTCTTCTATCGGCTTTTCGGCTAAAGAGGCATTATCAATAAACTCACGAGGAGAGGTAAAGTTGGAATTAAAGGTTTGCTCAATTACTTTTTTCAGTGAAGGAATTCCTTTGTTTTTCCTTGGATTAATATTCACTACCGGCACCCCTAATTCTCTTTCCAATCCGCTGATGTCAATTTCTGTCCCTTTATTTTTGGCCAAATCAGTCATGGACAAAGCCATTACCACTGGAATTTTAAGATCAATAATTTGGGAACAGAATAAAAGATTTCTTTTCAGGTTACTAGCGTCTGCTACCAACACTACCATGTCGGGCTTGATATCTTCATCTTGTTGAAGCAAAACCTTATAAGCCACCCACTCATCTGACCGCTTGGGATAGAGGCTATAAGTGCCCGGTAGGTCAATCAATGTCGCTGTAAGATTTTCACTTATCTGACATTGACCAGTTTTTTTATCTACCGTTACCCCTGGAAAATTACCCACCTGCTGATTTAAACCTGTCAAAGCATTAAATAGAGAGCTTTTGCCACTATTGGGATTTCCGACTAATGCTATGTTAATGTTTTTATTCAAAATAGAAATTAAACAGTCAATTGGAAGAGGTTTGAATGGCAAAAATACCCCCTATCAATGGTATATAGTTACGAAATAAGAAACTAGGTAAATGTAGTGAAAAAGAAACCACCAAAATATGAGTTAAAGCCGGCTTCCTTGAAAATAGCTGCCCTTCCTATGAAAATAAAATTTAAAAAATTTTATTTTCTCTTACGTTGCTCAAAATAATTTACACTTTAGTTACCATTCTAGTGCCCTACTGAACTAACTTCGCACTTTCAAAAAAACTACCACATGAAGCAACTCTTTTGGCTATTATTATTTTCCTTTCATCTTGCCGGTGCTCAAAAACTAAAAAAGGCAGATAAAGTGGCCTTGTCAAATCTAGAAAAACACATTACTTATTTAGCGGATGACCAATTAGAGGGCAGAAGAACGGGCACTCCTGGCGAGAAATTAGCATATGAATACATCAGTAAAGAATTCGAGAAAGCTGGATTAGCAGCAAAGGGAGAAAATGAAACCTGGCTTCAAGCGTTTGAAGTAAATGATGGGAATGAATTAAACCCTTCTTCACATTTAATCATTAATGGCAACGATTTAATATTCAACCAAGATTATTTCCCTTTGTCTATAAGTCCAAATATATCCATAGAAGCGGCCGCATCTGTTGCACTTCAAGAAAATGCTAGTCCTTGGTTTTATGATATCAAAGAATTACTAGATGCGATTAAGCTAAATCCGCATACAGATTTAATGGAAAGTATTCTGTCAAAAGTAACTGAGGTTTCAAAAAAAGGGGCTAACGCATTTTTTATTTATAACAGTACTTCGACCAAAGATGAATTAAAATTTGAGCCTAAAGTAAAATCAGGAACAGCTAAAATTCCTATTATTTATTTAACCAAGGCTGCCACTAAAAAATATCTTGCCGACGAAACGGCCACTCTAGATATCAAATTGAAGATTGCCATTGATAATAAAAAAAGAACCGGCCATAATGTAATCGGTTACATTAATAACAATGCTCCTACTACCGTTGTCATTGGTGCTCATTATGATCATTTGGGTTATGGCGAAGATCATAATTCTCTTTTTACAGGAACGGTTCCTACCATTCACAATGGTGCAGATGACAATGCGAGTGGAAGTGGCGCATTGATAGAGGTAAGTAAATTATTGAAAGGAAATAAAAAAATTAAAAATAATAACTACCTTATCATCGCTTTTTCAGGTGAAGAATTAGGCTTATATGGTTCAAAATATTTTACTGAAAATCCAACCATCGATTTTTCCAAAATCAATTACATGATTAATATGGATATGATTGGAAGATTTAAAGACAGCACAAAAGGATTAAATATTGGAGGATATGGAACCTCTCCTCAGTGGGAAAGTCTTTTGACACAAAAAGACAACTATTTTAATATCACTAAAGATAGTAGCGGAACCGGTCCTAGTGATCACAGTTCATTTTATAGAAAAGGAATTCCTGTATTGTTTTTCTTTACTGGCACCCATAGTGATTATCACAAACCTTCTGATGATGCGAATAAAATTAACTTCGGCGGTGAGCTTCAGATAATTAAATTTATTACGAATATAATTGAAAAAGCAAATGGCAAAGGGCCATTAACATTTACTAAAACAAGGGAAATTCCAATGAGTTCTAAGAGCAGCTTCAAAGTTTCTCTCGGTATCATGCCTGATTACACTTACAGCGGAGAAGGGGTTAGAGCGGATGGCGTAACGGATGGTAAACTAGCTCGAAAGATTGGAATAAAAGCTGGAGACATTATTTTGCAGATTGGCAATTACACTTTTTCAGATATGCAATCTTATATGGGAACATTAAATAAATTTTCAAAAGGAGAGGCTGCTAGAATAAAAGTAAAGAGAGCAAATACTGAAATATTTTTTGATGTTGTTTTTTAATATTTCAATAAGGCTACTAATTAATAAGGGCATCCAACTGAAAGAATTATTATAATGAAACTTAAAATTGACAACGAAAGTATTGCTCAAGAGTTTTTTGAAAACGCTGTCCTTTTGGGTATTGTAGCGCCTATCAAAGACTATCTTTTCAGTTGGCATTTAAACCAAATTTTAGGTTTAAATTTTAGGGTGAATACGGATATTGAAATACAATTAAGCAAACAGCAGCGGAAGTATTTTTTTTCAATTTACGAATATGCTGTTCCCTCTACTTCTATTACCCATTATCTATACAATAACCAATTTGATGGGGAATATCTTCTACCTGAATTTAAACATCTTGACTTTGTTTGGTTGATTAAGGGTGAATTTATTTCTGCAGAAGAATTAAAAACTTTAATGCAATCGATTAAGTCTATTCCTGGAGTTCAGTTAGTGAACGAAATGACGAATGAAAAAATAAAAAATAAGCAGCACCTTATTTTCTAATCAACTATCAAAAATTTTAAGCATTATGTGGGAAGAAAAAAATAACACCCTCTACAAAAAATTCACTTTCCAAAACTTTTCAGAGGCCTTTGGATTTATGACTCGTGTGGCGATAGAGGCAGAAAAAATGAATCATCATCCACTTTGGACCAACGTATATAACCAAGTAGAGATATGGCTCAATACGCATGATGCTGGAAATATAGTAACAGAAAAAGATCGAAAACTTTCTGCAAAAATTGACCAGTTGCTATAATTTCTCAAAAGAAATTATAGTAGATTAGCTTTTTATAGTCACTACGGTTTGCTGTTGCTTTACTAAAGTACCCACCGGACGAGCGAATGATTCTAATGAATGGAGTCCCAAAACATTTTTAACCTCTTCTACTGCATTTGGATTTACCGCTATCAATAAGCCGCCACTAGTTTGCGGATCTGCTAATATTGACTGTTGATAGGCTGTAAGTGAGCCGATTTTTTTTCCATAACTATCCCAGTTTCTAACCGTACCTCCAGGTATAGATTTTTGATCTAGGTAATCTGAAAGCTCGCTAATGATAATAGGAATATTACTAAAATTAATTTCAGCACTTAATCCACTGCCCTCAGCCATTTCTACCAAATGGCCTAAAAACCCAAAGCCTGTTACATCGGTCATGGCAGATACACCTTTAATCTTGCCAAGTGCTTCTCCCACTGCATTTAACTGCATCATTTGTTTCGCTGCTATTCCCTTATGTTGCTCCAACAGGATTCCTTTTTTTTCTGCTGTTGTCAAAATACCCACTCCTAAGGGTTTAGTTAAAAACAAAAGATCTCCTTCCTTCGCAAGATTATTTTGCTTGATATTCTTAATGTCCACTAAACCATTAACCGCTAAGCCAAATATAGGTTCTGGAGAATCAATACTATGGCCGCCGGCGAGCGGAATACCTGCTTCCATACAAATACTCCGACTTCCTTCAATTACTTTTTGAGCAATAGCAGGTGGCAAAATATTAATCGGCCATCCTAAAATGGCAATGGCTAAAATAGGCTTTCCACCCATGGCATATACATCACTGATGGCATTAGCAGAAGCTATTCTGCCAAATTCATAAGGGTCATCCACTATCGGCATAAAAAAATCTGTTGTAGATATTAATGCCGTTCCGTTTCCAATATCATATACAGCTGCATCATCCTTGCTATGATTGCCAACAATTAATTTATTATTGTCAGGCATAGCAATATTGCTTGATAAAATTTCATCTAAAATTTTTGGAGCTATTTTACAACCACATCCTGCACCATGAGAATATTGAGTAAGCTTTATTGAATCTAATTGACTATTTTCCATATGCTTTTTTGTAAGGGTATTTTTTATTTAGGGTGTAGTTGTGTCCATTACCGATTTTGCTATTGTCGAAACATCAATGGTTTCAAATGAAATAGTAGTCAACAAATCAGTTAAAGACTCTCTATTATGAAGACCTTTGTCATAATATTTATCATAATATTTTAAGAGTATTCTAAAACATTCCTTATGATTGTTTTCCAATAAAAAACTGATTGCCAACTTGGTTTCCAATCCACCTAGCCTTTTTTGAATGCGCATAATTGCATTTACCAATTTTTCATTTTCAAATTTTCCATAGGCTGTTGTCAGATAATTTAACCTTTCCTCAAAAGGAATATCAATGAATGTCACTTTACTTTTACGCATGTTTACCCAAAGCGGACTCGGAATATTGATAAGTCCTATTCGCTGACTTTCATCTTCAATATAAATCACGGTAGATTTGGTTGAAGCTGCTAAGTCTTGAGTATTTTTCTGCTCATTAATTAAAGAAAGTTCAACAGCGAGCAAGTTTTCAAACATTTCCTGAGACGGTGGTGAATTTTCGCCCAATGCCCCAAATGCAGATCCCTTGTGGCATGCTAATGCTTCCAAATCTATAACTGCATTACCAATACGTTTTAATTCGTGCAAAAGCAATGTTTTACCAGTGCCTGTATAACCACCAATTATATTGAAATTGTATTTTTTTTCAAATTGCAATCTTACCCATTGACGATAGACTTTATATCCTCCACTCAAGGTGTATACTTTAAATCCATAGAGGTCTAACAACCAGGCAACCCCTGCACTTCTCATTCCTCCCCTCCAACAGTGAACAAGAACTGTTTTTTGAGAAGCGCTTGCTTTATTTTTTTGTTGCGTCAATATATTTTCAACCTGCTCCACCATTCCGCTCATTTTAACACCAAAATAATCCAAGCCTATTTTAATGGCGGTTTCTCTACTTTGTTGTTTGTAGGCCGTACCTACTACTTTTCTTTCATCATCCGTAAATAAAGGAAGGCTCAATGCTCCAGGAATATGCGCATGCACATATTCACCTGGACTTCTCACATCCAGAATTGTACATTCGGCTGACAGCTGAAGAAATTGCTCTATGTTTATTTTTTGAACTGCCATTAATTTGAAAGCGGTTACTTTTTTAAGAACGGTAAATATACTAACAAAAAAAGCTGCTGAAAAATTCAGCAGCTTTCACAGTTATTATGTTGATAAATTCATTTGATTATCCATTCATAGAAGTTAGGAACTCTGCATTATCTTTTGTTCCCTTCATGTTCTTCAATAAAGTATTCAATGCCTCTTCTGGATTCATATCTGCCATATGTTTACGCAATACCCACATCCGTTGGAATGTTTCCTTATCAAGCAACAAGTCGTCTCTACGAGTAGACGATGAAACAATATCAATCGCTGGATAAATACGACGATTAGATAATCTTCTATCCAGTTGCAATTCCATATTACCTGTACCCTTAAATTCTTCAAAGATCACCTCGTCCATCTTACTTCCAGTATCCACTAGAGCGGTTGCAATGATAGTCAATGATCCACCGAATTCTATTTTACGAGCAGCTCCAAAAAACTGTTTAGGTTTTTGCATGGCATTTGCTTCCACACCACCACTCAATACTTTTCCGCTTGATGGAGCAACCGTATTATGAGCTCTTGCTAAACGAGTAATACTGTCTAGTAATATCACCACATCATGTCCGCATTCTACTAAACGCTTTGCTTTTTGTAATGCAATAGTTGAAACTTTTACATGTTTTTCTGCAGGCTCATCAAAAGTAGAAGCAATCACTTCCGCTTTCACACTACGTTCCATATCAGTAACCTCTTCCGGCCTTTCATCTACCAATACAATGATTAAATAACATTCTGGATGATTTTCAGCAATTGCATTCGCCAATTCTTTCAACAACATTGTTTTACCCGTTTTTGGTTGGGCAACAATTAATCCACGCTGACCTTTACCAATCGGAGTAAACAAATCCATTATTCTAGTACTATAATTACTAGATGAGGTAGTAAGATTTAATTTTTCGAAAGGAAATAGTGGGGTGAGGTAATCGAAAGGAACGCGATCTCTTACTTCATCAGGACTTTTACCATTAATCGTTTCTACTTTTAGTAATGCGAAATATTTTTCACCATCTTTTGGAGGACGAACTGAACCATAAACAGTGTCACCTGTTTTTAATCCGAATAATTTTATTTGAGAAGGAGAAACGTATACATCATCTGGAGAGGATAAATAATTATAGTCACTGCTTCTTAAAAAACCATATCCATCCGGCATCATTTCTAAAACGCCTTCTCCTAAAATAATACCATCAAATTCTATATTAAATACCTGAGCGTCTCTGCGTTGCTGGTATTGTTTATTTTGATTAGTTGACTGTTGAGCATTATCAGCTTGCTGCAATTCAGGTTGCTGCTGTTGAATATCTTCTTCCTGCAATAAAGAGGCTATAGCAGCAGGAACAGTTGTTTGTTCATCGGTGATAGGCTGTAATTCTTCTTCGTCAGTCTCCTCTTCCACTTTTTTGCCTCCTCTTTTTTTATCTGGAGCAGCATCAAATTTTTTGATGGACTTAGGTTCAGCTTTCTCTACTTCACCCATATCTTCTTTAGCAACAGCGGAGGTTACTTTTAGCGTTCTTTTACGCTTTGGTTTTTCGTCTTGATTTCCTTTAGTTTCTGCACTCATAATGGATTGGTTATCCAGGATTTTATTAATAAGTTCCTGTTTGTCTATTTTTTTATAATTGGGAATAGCAAGTTGCTCAGCAATATCCTGCAACTCTGGAACGACCATGTCGTTCAGCTGTGAAATGTCGTACATAAAAAAGTGAAAATGATTTTTTTCAAAAAATCTAGTCTTAAAATCTGAAAATGTAATTGAGAATTATAGTTAATGGAATGGGACCGTCTGACGAAGTGATCGATTGGAAAGACCTTATCAGCAATATTCCGAGACAATATTACGCAGTTTTTCTTAAAAAATGCACTTTTTTGTTTTAAAATTTGAATTCCCCTTTAAAAACTATTTCCCATCAGGACTTTTTCAGCAATTGCTCAATCAGTAAATACATAGCATACGATCGTTTTTATAGCTGAAAATTACTTCTTCAGCCATCAATTTAAACAGGCGATTCGTATTGGTTTTTGAGCGTTCTAGGTGTTCCATTTTCACCTGTAATACTATAAAATCATAGATCCGCTAATGAATATAAAAATGCTAGTTATCTTTGCAGTCCTAAAATTCAGGCATATGTTTAATAAAAGAGTAAGGATTAAAGAACTTCTTTCCAATGAATCGGCCAACTACCAAGCTACTGTTATGGGTTGGGTTCGTACTTTTCGTAATAGCCAATTTATTGCCTTGAATGATGGTAGTACTAATAATAATTTACAGGTGGTGGCAAGTCTGGGCGATTTTGATGAAGCCATTCTTAAGCGGTTAACTACTGGTGCCTGCATAAAAGTGGATGGTGAAGTAATTGCCTCGATGGGTAAAGGACAAAAAGTAGAATTAAAAGCGAGTTCAATTGAAATACTAGGTGATAGTGATGCAGAAAAATTTCCCCTTCAACCCAAAAAACATAGCCTTGAATTTTTAAGAGAAATCGCTCACTTAAGATTTAAGACGAATACTTTTGGTTCAGTTTTCAGAGTTCGACATGCACTTGCTTTTGCAGTGCACAAATTTTTTAATGACAAAGGATTTGTATACTTACACACACCAATTATTACTGCCAGTGATGCAGAAGGTGCAGGAGAAATGTTTAGAGTAACGAGTCTGCCATTGGATGGAACTGCTCCTAAAAATGAAGATGGGTCAATCAATTATAAAGAAGATTTTTTTGGACGAAGTACTAACTTAACGGTGAGTGGTCAACTTGAAGGAGAGTTAGCCGCAATGGCATTTAGTGATATTTATACCTTCGGCCCAACCTTTCGTGCTGAGAACAGTAATACCACCAGACATTTAGCTGAATTTTGGATGATTGAACCCGAAGTGGCATTCAATGATTTGGAAGACAACATGAATCTTGCGGAGGAATTTATTAAGTATGTTATAAAATATGCGATTGATCATAATAAAGAAGATATCGAATTTTTAGCTCAGCGACTTGAAGAAGAAGAAAAGCAAAAGCCACAGAATGAAAGAAATGAAATGACGCTGATGGAGAAGTTGGATTTTGTAGTAAACAATAACTTTGAACGATTAACTTATACAGAAGCGATTGAGATTTTAAAAGAAAGTAATCATAATAAGAAAAAGAAATTTCAATACTTAATAGAAGGATGGGGTGCAGATTTGCAAAGTGAACATGAAAGATATCTGGTAGAAAAACATTTTAAAAAGCCAGTTATATTAACCAATTATCCAAAAGATATTAAGTCCTTTTACATGAGGATGAATGAGGATGGCAAGACAGTAGCAGCGATGGATATCTTAGCACCTGGCATTGGCGAAATCGTTGGTGGCTCTCAAAGAGAAGAAAGATTGGATAAATTAACTCAAAGAATGAATGAAATGAAAATTCCTGCAGAAGAACTAAACTGGTATCTTGATACTAGACGATTTGGTTCTTGTCCACATGCAGGCTTTGGATTAGGATTTGAAAGATTAGTTCAGTTTGTAACGGGCATGGGAAATATTAGAGATGTAATTCCTTTTCCGAGATATCCAAAAAGTGCAGAATTTTAATGCGATACAATAAGATCAAATGATTAAAAAACCAGGATAATATTATCCTGGTTTTTTTGTGAAATACTAATGACTTTTTCTAAATTAAGTAGCTAATCAGCTTAAACTTTTTGAGTAATACATTCATTCAAACTAGCCCTATTCATGAATACATAATATAGGAACATGCGTATGATAGATTAAATCTTTGGTCTGACTTCTTTTAAAAATCTTTTCTATCAAGCGGTGTTTTTTTGGAATGACTACTAACCAGTCTAGCTTCGCTTTATCAACGAACCAGTTAATTCCTTCGGTTATTTCATTGGCTTCTATTGAATGAAATTCGGCATTCACATCACGAAACAACTCATTAATTAAATAGCTTTCATTTGCTTTTGCTGCATCAGTAATGCCGTTGTGATAATCTACATTCATAATATGTAGTGCGGCATTAAAATCAGTTACGAATTTTTTTATTGTAGCGACTGGAGTTGTTTTTTCCACCTGACGATAATCGCATGCAAAACCAATTTTTCTTATCGGTATAAATTCTGCTTTTGGAGGCACTACTAAAACTGGACAGGTTAATTGATAAATTGCTTTAATAGTATTACTTCCAACGATCAATCGGGTCAGTGCATTATTACCTGAAAGTCCCATCACTACCAAATCAGGTTTTAATTCATCGCAGAGTTTACTAAGTCCTAACTCAAGTACATTCATTTCTGCCTTTATATTGATATTGATTTTTCTCTTTAATTTTTCCTGAGTAGTATTTTTTAATAATTCCAATTCGTGGTCGGCAGCTTTTTGCATTTCTTCCACATCAACTACCGGGTAAGCAAACTCGCTTAAGGCAATAGGAATTTCAAAGGCATGATATAACCAAATGTCAGCTCCATAAAAAGAGGCTAGATTAGCTGCGAACTCAGCCGCATTGACTGCAGGAGTAGAGAAGTCCACTGAAACGATAATAGTTTTCATTTTACACTGTTTAAGTGTCAAATCTATTTTGAAAAGCTATTGTATTTTATGAGCTAAATCAGTCCCGTAGATGATTTCGCTAATTTTAATACTAGTATGATTCATTACAAGCCTACAGATTCGAAAAATGAAAAATAAAGGATAAGGTAAGCTCTTTAAAAGAATAACTAAAGGGCGGCAACCAATCGATCGACTGCGGCTTCGAGTGTTGCTTCATTTTTTGCAAAGCAAAAACGCAATACCTTGTTTTCAGTTTTATTTACATAAAATGCAGCGGCAGGAATAGACACTACACCAGCATCCTTTGTAAGCCTTATTGCAAAATCCATTTCACTCTCTTGAGTAATTTGATCATAACTATACAACTGAAAATAGCTTCCATAAGAAGGCAAGGCTTTGAACTTTGTTTGTTTCATCAGCTGTTGAAAGTAATCCCTCTTTTTTTGTAACTCTTTTCCTAATTGTAGATAGGGTTCTTCTTGCTGCAAATATTCCGCTATTGCATATTGGACTGGACTGTGGCAGGAAAAACAATTGTACTGATGAATTTTTCTAAACTCCTTCATCATTGATGCTGGGGATATGCAATAGCCCATTTTCCAACCGGTACAGTGATAAGTTTTTCCAAAAGAAAAACATACAAAACTTCTTTCTAACAAATCGGGGTAACGCAACATACTTTCATGTTGCTTGTCATCAAATATTAAATGCTCATACACTTCATCACTTAGAATAAAAATATTGGTATTTTTTACTACCGAGCGTAATTGTTCGATATCATTTTTACTCAGAATGCTTCCCGTCGGATTATGCGGCGAGTTAAGCATAATCATTTTCGTTTTCGGACTTAGCTTTTGCTTTACCAAATCCCAGTCTATTGAATAGTCGGGATAAACCAGTGGAATTAAAATAGGAATTGCTCCATTGGTTTCTATATTCGGGATATAACTATCATAAGTAGGCTCAAATACTATTACTTCATCCCCTGGCCGCAACACGGTAGTTAAGGCAGTATAAATAGCATAGGTTCCGCCAGGGGTAACGGTAATATCAGTTTCAGGATTTAGCTGGGCGGCATAAAGTTTTTCAGCTTTTTCAGCTATTCGCTCTCTCAATATTGACAAGCCATTCATGTGAACGTATTGATTATGGCCTTGCTGCATAGCAGAATTTACCAGTGCTATCAGCTCCTTACTCATCATAAAATCAGGAAATCCTTGACCTAAATTAATCGCATTATATTGAGCTGCCAGCGAGCTCATCTGAGTAAAAATAGTAGTGCCTACTTGTGGGAGTTTACTTTGAATGGAAGGAGTCAATTTTATTGAATTTAAATAGTCAAACAGCCCCTAATAAACGATGGAGGTATTTATGTAACAAAAGAACTGACTAAAGATATTTTTCGCCTTTATTTCTTTTCACCTCTGCAACGTATTCTTTAATTGCTTGTTCTTTATCCTTTTTACAAATTAGTAACACATCTTCCGTATCCACCACAATAAAATCATCTAAGCCTTGCACCAAGACTAATTTTTTATTATTGGCGTGAATGATATTTTTAGTAGCGTCAATAATGATTACATTACTTCCAGCCACTGCATTTTCAAAATAATCTTTTTCGAGATTTTCATATGCACTGGCCCATGTTCCTAAATCGCTCCAGCCAAAAGAAGAAGGAATGATATATACATTATTCGCTTTTTCCATTACGCCGTAATCAATGGAAATATTTACACACTGAGGATAAATTCTTTCGATGGCTTCTTTTTCGGAAGGCGTATTGAAATTTTCTTTTTCCGCATCAAATACTTCATGCATCTCGGGCAAAAAAGCTTCAAATGCCTTAATAATATTTTTGATTTGCCAAACAAAAATTCCCGCATTCCATAAAAAATCTCCACTAGATATAAATGTTTTGGCTAACTCTTTGTCTGGTTTTTCAGTAAATGTTTTCACCTTAAAAACATTGTCACTGATGGATTGTTGCTCATATTGAATATAGCCATAACCGGTATTGGGATGGGTAGGTTTTATTCCTAAAGTAACTAGGGCCTCATTATTTGCAGTAAAATAAAGTGCTTCTTCACATTTATTTTTAAAATTTTCAGGTTCTAAAATAATATGATCTGCTGGAGCACAAATCAAATTAGCTGATGGATTAATTTGCTGTAACTTATAAGAAATATAAGCAATGCAGGGAGCAGTATTTTTTCTCGAAGGCTCACACAAAATATTCTCAACTGGCAAATTAGGCAGTTGATCGATTACAATTTGTTTGTACTTTTCAGTCGTTACAATATAGATATTTTCGATAGGAATAAATAAAGTAAACCTGTCAAAAGTACCCTGAATAAGGGTTCGGCCAGTATTTAAAATATCTAGAAATTGTTTCGGAAAATCGGTACGACTCATTGGCCAAAATCTACTGCCAATTCCGCCCGCCATAATCGCTACATAATTATTATTCGTCATAATTTATTTATCGGTTAATAAATTTACAGCTGTTTTAATAAAAGTGTTACGCTTAATAGTAAGCTAGTTTTAGAGACTTCCATCAAGCTATGCCCTTGTTTACAATCCCTATAGAACTCGTTGCTTAACTTATTCATTGAAGCTGTTTTCATTAAAATAATTTAAGGCAAAGTGAGGGCCACTTAACACTTGCTCATTTCAAGCAGCAAACCTACTTTAAATCATCCATAACACAAAGGGGTATTATACTCTTATTGACCTAGTGCTCAGGGCTAAATGGAGAATTTTTGTCAAATTTTCCCCATTAATAATCGGCAAGTTGAACCTCCGGTTGCTCTGTTAAAATAGAAATTGTGTTTTAAGCAAAATTGTTTAACTTAACTTATACAAGTAAAGGAGGTTAATTTGACTTTGCAAGTCGATTGAATTAACTTCGTCTACTTTAAAAAATTTTAGGACCGGCAAAGCTTCTTACTTAAAATAAGGGGTGTCCCAAACTGCCAACTATTTAAAACCAGGTAGAGGATAAAGAAAGTTATGGCTACAGAAAAAGCGAAATCTAAACAAAAGGCGGCAAAAGAAATACCCCAATCATCTGTTGATAAAAAAGCGGTGAAGGCAATCAGTCAAGAGAAAAATTTAAACCTAACTAATCAATTACAGAGTTACTTCGGATTTGATGCTTTTAAAGAGCCTCAGGAAAAAATTATAAAAAATTTATTAGCTGGAAATGACGCATTAGTAATTATGCCCACTGGAGGCGGAAAAAGTTTGTGTTACCAATTACCTGCCATTATCAGTGAGGGTTGCGCCATTATTGTTTCTCCCTTGATTGCACTGATGAAAAATCAGGTAGACCTTGTAAGAAGCTATAGCAGTAAGGATGATGTAGCTCATTTTTTAAACAGCACACTCAATAAAGGTCAACAGAAAATAGTAAAAGATGATCTTTTGTCGGGTAAAACAAAAATGTTGTATGTAGCCCCAGAAACCTTAACTAAGCTTGACAATATTGAATTTTTTAAAGAGCTGAATATTTCATTTTTTGCAGTAGATGAAGCCCATTGTATTTCTGAATGGGGGCACGATTTTAGACCTGAGTACCGCAGATTAAGGGAAATGATGGAAATTATTAATCCAACTGCTCCTATGATTGCGCTCACTGCTACGGCTACCCCAAAAGTTCAAAGTGATATTTTAAGAAACCTTGGACTTAGAGAACCGCAGATTTATATTTCTTCTTTTAACCGACCTAATTTGTATTACGAGATTCTTCCCAAAATACAGAAAGATCAAACGGTTACTAGTATTGTCCGTTACATCTCTCAAAACAAAGGAAAAAGTGGAATTATCTATACCCTCAATAGAAAAACTACTGAAGAACTAGCAGATATGTTGATGGCCAATGGTATAAAGGCGGTTGCTTATCACGCAGGGTTGGATAGTAAGTTAAGAGCGGAACGTCAAGACCTTTTTCTAAATGAAGATGTACAAGTAATAGTCGCTACTATCGCTTTTGGTATGGGAATCGACAAGCCCGATGTTCGCTTTGTAATACATTATAATATTCCAAAATCGATAGAAAATTATTATCAAGAAACAGGTCGTGCCGGTAGAGATGGTATGGAAGGCAGGTGCATTCTTTACTATTCCCATAAGGATGTAGCTAAACTTGAACACCTGATGCGTGACAAGGCTTTAAGTGAAAGAGAGGTCGGGGCTCAATTAATTAACGAAACCGTTTCTTATGCTGAAAGTGCGGTATGCAGAAGAAAAATTTTATTGAATTATTTTGGTGAGGAATATGACACAGGTCAATGTACTAAGATGTGTGATAACTGTAATAGTCCAAAAGAATTAATAGAAGCAAAAACAGAAACACAACAAGTCCTTACCATAATCAACGGATTAGATGAGCAGTTTACGATGGTTTATCTGATGCATATTTTACTTGGAAAACCTAATCCACAGGTAAAAATGTTCCGTCACGATGAAAGAGATTTTTTTGGAATTGGAAAAGAGAAGGATGAGCATTTTTGGAATTCTTTGATGAGACAAATGATATTAGAAGGATTTATAAAAAAGGATATTGAGGAGTATGGGGTACTTAAGTTTACAAAAAAGGGAACAGCATTTTTAAAAAAGCCTGTCTCTTTTAAAATTGTGCTCAATAATTTATTTCAAGGTGCAGATGGAGACGATGATGAAGGAATGGCAGCGCCAGCGGCTTCTAATTCTTTAGATGAAAAATTAGTGTTGATGCTGAAGGAGCTGCGCAAAAAAGTTGCTAAGGAAAAAAACCTTCCGCCATTTGTTATTTTCTTAGAAGGGAGTCTAGAAGACATGGCTACCCTATATCCTACCACTATTGAAGAGTTAGAAAAATGTCAAGGTGTAAGTAAGGGTAAAGCGATAAGATATGGCAAAAAATTTGTAGATCTCATTGCAACCTACGTTGAAGAAAATGAAATTGAGAAGCCAGATGATTTTGTAATGAAGGGAGTAGTGAACAGGAATAATAATAAAATTTTCATCATTCAAAATGTAGATAAAAAAATCCCGCTAGAAACCATCGCAAAAACGAAAGATCTTACCATTGATGAACTATTAGAAGAAATGGAAACGATTGTTGCAAGTGGTACCAAATTAAATTTAGACTATGCAATTGATGAACTGGTAGATCAATATGAACAAGAAGAGATTATTGATTATTTTAAATCTTGTGAAACTAGTAGTCTTCAAATAGCACAAGAGGAGCTTGCAGAAAGTGGGTTTAACTGGGAACAATTAAAAATTATGAGAATTAAATTTTTATGCGTTTTTGGAAACTAAACTGCTTTTCATAATCAGTTTATTTATAATTAAATTGCATGGTATAAAAGATCAATGTAAAAATCCAATCGTGAAAAGTAATCAGTCATTCATTTGCAATTCCCAAGAATTACAATAGTAAAAAACTAAACAACAAAATTTTTGTTCTTAGATAGATCTCCTATTTAAAAAAGACATTTCATACTATTTATTTAAAAGACTTTTAAAACAACTTAACAATTATGACACCAACAAAAAGTTACGCCGCACAAAGTGCTACCACCCCATTAGCTCCTTTTAGTTATAACACCAAAGAAGTTGGACCTAATGATGTGCTGATAGATATTCTATATTCTGGCGTTTGCCATTCAGATATTCATCAAGCTCGCAATGAGTGGGGTGGATCTAGCTATCCAATGGTACCAGGGCATGAAATTCTAGGTAGAATTTCAAAAGTGGGAGATAAGGTGACCAAATTTAAGGTAGGTGAACTTGCGGGAGTGGGATGTTTTATAGATTCTTGTCGCAGTTGTCCAAGCTGCTTAGCTTCGGAAGAACAATATTGTGATAATGGTACAGTGGGTACGTATAATAGTATTGATAAACAAGGCAACCCCACCTATGGAGGTTATTCTACTCACATTGCAGTAGACGAAAACTATGTCCTTCATGTTTCAGATAAGTTACCCTTGGAAGGAGTAGCCCCTTTATTATGTGCAGGTATCACCACCTATTCACCATTGAAATATTGGAAAATCGGTAAAGGACATAAGATTGCCATCGTTGGTTTAGGTGGCTTAGGCCATATGGGAGTAAAATTTGGCGCATCCTTCGGAGCAGATGTTACCGTTTTGAGTACCTCCGCTGGTAAAAAGCAAGATGCTTTAAATTTAGGAGCTCACCATTTTGAGGTAACGACTGAGCCAGAAACCCTTAAAAAGCTAAAAGGGAAATTTGATTTTATATTAAGTACTATTTCTGCTCAACATGATTACAATCAATATTTAGATTTATTAAAGGTAAACGGAACAATGGTAGTGGTAGGAGTTCCTCCAGTTCCTTCTGTAGTAAACGCTTTTAGTATAATTGGCAAAAGACGCACTTTAGCAGGATCGATGATTGGCGGAATTAAGGAAACCCAAGAAATGCTGGATTATTGTGCAGAGCATCAGATAGTATCAGATGTAGAAGTAATTAAGATGTCTCAGATTAACGAGGCTTATGAGCGGGTAATCAAATCTGATGTCCGCTATCGCTTTGTAATAGAGGTAGCTTCATTATTATAATGCGGGAAGGCAGGGATAAGGGTTGAATTTGAATTTCTCTAATTTTACCTCTTTTTTTGAAATTGATAGGATTGGAACGAATTATTTGAATAGAAACTCCTATTTTTGCCACCCCAAACGGGAAGGTGTGATAGCTCAGTTGGTAGAGCAATGGACTGAAAATCCATGTGTCGCCGGTTCAACCCCGGCTCGCACCACTTTAAAGGCCTGATAATTATCAGGCCTTTTTGTATGCAAAAAAATGCAAATAGGTGCGGCTAAAAACCGATTTGCGGAGCCCCAATTTGTTCACCTTGCCAGACACACTTTTGCAACAACGGTCACTATGAGTAATGGAATTTCTTCGGAATCCGTCAGTAAAATGTTAGGGCACAGTTCGCTCAAGCGTACTCAAATTTATTCGATGATTGTAGCAGCCAAATTGAAGCAAGAAATGAAGGGGTTGAGGGATCTTTTTTAGGGGAGGGTTCTGACTAGAGTATTCCCCATAAATAACATAAATTAGTTTTTACAATGTTTATTATGGCATATGAATTATCCATGAACGGAAGAAAAAAATCGAAACCCTTCAAAAAGAGTTTACCCAGAAATTTCCTTATTTAACATTAGTTTTCTAAGATAAAGTGGAAAATCCACGCATAATTACCCCCTTTCGCCAAGTCTCATGTGAAGGAAATAAGGCGCAATACGCCAACTTATACTCTACTGGGAAATACCGAACCCTATCTTATCTTTAGAATATTAACAATTTTTCTTGCACTTACAATACAAGCTTCGGTTTCGATGAGATATTTTTGTAAAAAACCGTTGTCTGTAACACTTTCATTTATATTTCCAACTTTCAAAATATCCTTATTGTCATTTATACCTAAAAATATTTTATTGCCAACGAAACTAATATAAATTTTTGCATTTGTATTTTTTTTAAGTTCAAGTAAAAATATCATAAGGGGTTCGCTAATTATACTTCTGGCTTCCATTTCATTATCCGAATACACTACATATTCTTTTTCGAAATCTTTATTGTCGAATTTGACAAGCTGGTCGCGCCCATCCCAACTTACCCCAAATTTGTTTGCACTGGAATTCATTTTTTGAACCAACGTACCCAAGCCACCAAAAAGTTTCTCCATTTTATCAGGTAAAATTTGAGTAACGCCAGAAAAGGTTTTATTCCATGAAAATGCATAAAAAACACCTTTAAATAGTATTTTATTATAGCCGCTACCCAACATACGTTGGGTTCTGTCAGCTTTTTTCGAAACCTTAATTTCGGAAAATTCTACAGGGATTTCATTGACAATTCCTTTAAACAAGTCTTCGCCAGAATATTTCGTATACCATTTAACAAATCCACTTTCCATAAATAAAGTATCTGTAACAAAACTATTAGGGAAATATTGAAATTCGGGAGCAGATAATTCGAAAAGTTTTTTCAGTAAACTTTCTTTAAATTTTTCGGAATATTTTCTATCCAATATATCTCGATAAACAAAAAATATAAAAACCCCTACTGCTGGAAGAACAAAAAATGCTACCGTATAAAAGTCTAAAAGCACCAATAAACCCGATAAAATAATGTTTATCGGAAAAATAATTAATGCTGCCCTATTTGATTTTCTTTTTTTTTCGGCTAATTGTTCAAGCCGAAAAAGCTCAAACTCATTAATATTAGCTGCTTTATTAACATTTTGGCCATGAAATTTTTCCATTCTTGGATTTTTAAACGTAACTCAATAAATATTTAAAACATTGTCAATTTTCAAAGCATTGACAAGCAATTCGAGTACAAGCTATTAAGCTGATCCAGCTAAATAGCTTATACTCGAATTAGTTATGTTTTTTCAATTATACATTATCATTAGGTTCAGTACCATATTCATTTTCACCTTTTACTCCTTGAGTACAAGCTAATATCAAATCGTAAATTGGGATTAAAATAAACCAACCACTTTTTCCAACATCATGCATTCTTCTAACTGCAACAGCTATACTTGGAATTAAAAGCACTAAAGAATATATGGTATATAAAATAGGTAAGTCTACTATACCACTTACAAAGCCCAAAACTATTGAAAATATAACATTGAACAATACAAAATACCAATACTCGCTTCTACTGGCTCTTCCTTTAAATGTAGCATAGTTCTGTAAAACTTTTAAATAGTATTTCATAATAATTAAATTTTAATTTTTCCCTACTCTTTTGGCTTTTCGGAATCGCCCCGTTATTTTAAGTGGTTGCTGGACTCCACAATTAGTTAACAATTTAAAACTATTAATTATATTTCCAATACCCTTTTTGTGGTATTTTTTTAGAAGCCCCATGACTATTTTAAGGCTTACTTTATATTGATTATATTTTATATAAATACTAGACGAAACAAAAATAAATAGATAACTCCCCGCAAAATGCTATCTCAAAAAATAACTACTGGCCCGTTATCAATTCACTCATTTTTTCAATTAATGCCTTGTCCGGTTTACTGTAAAACGCCCCTGATTGAGCACCTTTTCTTACGCCCCTTAGGAACAAATAAATAACCCC
>Ga0222712_10000511_pt1 | contig 50644 bp, 52 predicted proteins | sample C33_657DmetaG_FD_165043 | JGI IMG/M metagenome (GOLD analysis project Ga0222712, IMG submission 165043) | Estuarine water microbial communities from San Francisco Bay, California, United States - C33_657D | ecosystem: Environmental > Aquatic > Marine > Unclassified | place: USA: California... | reverse complement strand
TGGCGACATGGTTGGCGTTCTGGCGAGCCACAAACACTTGGATGACCACGATCAAGCCAGCGGTTGCGATTGCCTCGGCAACCAGCGTTCCCGTCGAAACTCGGGCGTGGTCAGAGATTTGCACGGCCGCAAGGTCGAACATGACATTCGCCAAGATTGCGCCACCGATAGCGCCAAGAATCTGAGCCACCATGAAGCCGATGGCCGCCTTGAGCTCGATCGCACGCTGGGCAAACATCACGAGCGTGACCGCTGGGTTGAAGTGAGCGCCGCTGACCGGCCCGAGAATGAGAATCAGAATGGCTAGGCCGAGAGCGGTTGAAACGGCGTTAATCAAAAGAGCTACGCCGTCATCGTTCGACAGGTTCGTGCCCATGATGCCCGAGCCAACCACGATGCAAACCAGGGCGGCAGTGCCACCAAACTCGGCAATAAGCTTGCGAGTCAAACCGTTCATTTTCTACCCTTCTAGAGCACGCTACATCTCGTAGTTTAGGGCTGAGCCGCCCGTTGCTTGCGCTCAAAACAAAGTAAGAAGCCACGCGTTTAGTCCGAAGCGCTGCGGCGTTCGGTCTGGTTTAGGCTGAGAGTAAGAGAGGAGACCTAAATGGAATGGATCAAGAAAGTTCTGTCAAAGCTCCCGAGCCCCGTGCGCTGGGTTGTGACGATGATTATCGGCGTGATTTTGCTGATTCTCGGCCTGATCATGATGGTTACCCCCGGCCCAGGTCTTCTATTCATATTCTTTGGCCTTACGATTCTCGCCCTCGAACTCGAGTGGGCTCGAGAACTAAACAAGCAGGGTATGCAGGGGCTTGAGATCATCGTGGCCAAGCTCAAGTCGTTCTTCAAGCGCAAGAAGTAGAGCGCACTAGCGGGCGTTCCACCAGTTCAGCGCTCGCAGCGCATAGAAAGTTAGCCACTTCGACTCCTCGCCAACCGGGGAATCAACATCAAACCAAACCTGACCAGGAATGCGGTCGTTGGTAACCCAGCGACCGTTTTCGTTGGCCCAGGATGCCAAGAGGTTCATGGCGTCGGCGAGGCGTGGGTCAGGCGCATCCCCTGAGAACTTGGATGCACTCACGAAATAGTTCAAAGCGCGAATAATCGAGTAGTTCCACCTGAACGGGTAGGCGAGGTCGTTCAACCAGGGACCAACCGGTTCGCCGGTCGAGAGCCTGAACATGAGCCGGCGTTCGAGCAGGTATTCCTCGGCTTTGCGGCGAGCATCCGTGATTTCGGCCTTCTTGCCTGTATGAAGCTCGTAATCAAGCAGGCCGAAGAGCGAGTTCAGGGTCGAGTGGAACGACGAGCGGGTGTCGCCCTCGATCCACTCGCAGTTCCAGCCCCCGTCTTCGAGTTGGTGGTCGACAAACCATTTCGCCAGGTGAGACATGTCGCGACCAAGCCAAAGACCGTTTGAGAGCGTGTAGGCGTTGATACAGCAGTCCACTTCGCCACCCCAGAACGGCAGGTCGTCGTATTCCCAGCGGCAGTTTTTCTCTAAGCGCTCGGATGTGTCGCCCATCACCTTGGCATCGACGCCCCATTCGCGCACTGAACTTAGCGACCAACCCGTTGAGATGTATGGCTGACCCTTTTCGCCTTCGACGTAGGGCAGCGCTCGCGGATCTTCGCGTGTTGGAAAGTGCGCGCCGCCGGCCCATTGGCCGTCTTCATCTTGAAGGCTGAGCATTCTGGCGCCGATACCTTCGGTTGTGACCAGGGCTTTGGTTGCCACCCACTGCGCTTCGGGCGCGTTCAACAGGTCTCGCTCAACCTGCCACTTGAGTGCAGGGTCGCTGTCGAGCATCCAGTTGATGGTTTCTTGGCTGATGTTCACAGCGCAAGCCTAATAGTGCGAACCGGGCCTAAAAGGCTTTGTTTGCGCGTTTCTCGAGTGTTTTGGGCTGAAAACTGCTCGATGCTTTCGAGAGGAAGATGGCGAACACGAGAGCTACGACGATACCCGAGCTGACGCCAAGCTCGATCACGGCTCGGTCAAATTCATCCTGCGATTTACCCGCGGCGAGAGTCATCGAAGCACCAACGGTGAGAATGTGTCGAACAGCCGCGATCACGCCGATGATCAAGAAGTTTTGCAGTTGGAAAACGCCATCGGTGTAGCGCGCAACTACCGTTCTCAAAATCTCAAGAATGATGATGATGAAGAGGATGTCGTTGATTGCCTGAATCATGCCGGTCGGAAAGAACGGGACGGTTTCGAAGACCCGTACGACTGAGAAGTAAAGGGCTGCTGCGGCGATTGCCAGCAGAAAGACTCCGAGGACTATGTGAAAAACCTCTTCGATTCGCTCTACCCAGTTAGCAGGCACGAGTAGCTTGTGGTTATCATCCGGTTCTTTAGCCATGTCTGAAATCTAACTCAGGCTCGTTGCGATGTATAGAGACGCTCGACTTTGCTACATCACATTTGTGTTGCGTTATCAACAGCACTTATCGCCAGTAGTTTTCTTTCTTTGCCGTTGTTTGCGGAAGCTGCCTATAAATATGCCGCGACCAAACCCTTGATCATCGCATCCCAGGGAGTGGGTTGAAGCCCAAAGGTACTTCGAGCTGCCGAATCATCCATCACGAATGGAGCGTCGAACATGTAGCTTCCGTTATTCAGTTCTCGAATCACAGGAATGAAAACACCCATGATTCCCAAAATGATTTTTGGAACTGAGCTAACTTTGACATCGTTTAGCCCCAACTCCTTAGCTATGTCTTGGATCACTTCAAGTTGAGTTTTTGGCGCGTTACTAGGAACGTGCCAAGCCTTGCCCCATGCTCGCTCATCTAAGGCAATTTTCATCATCAATTTGGCGACGTCCGCGGGGGCTGTGAAAGTGTGGGCTTGGTTGATGTCGCCTAGAAGTTGCACACCTTTTCCTGCTTTCAAGACTGGGACAACTCGATCTCCAAACCGACTTTGCGCCCCCGGTGACAGGTAATCGGAGCCTCTAACTTCTGTTGCGCGGATGACCCCATCGTCGTTTAGCTGTTTGGCGTCGAGCCACATTTGGGCGCGAACTTTTGAATTGACCCAGGTGCCATTTGAGGGCAGATCTTCGGTTAACTTATTTGAGGTTGGTCCATAGCCGTAGAGGTTTGAACAAGTCACCAATACCGCCCCAGTGGTTCGCGCATATTCCAAGAAGGCGTTTGCCAGCGGAGGCCATTCGGTTGCCCACTTGTCGTAGTGGGGAGGGTTTACGCAGTTGTAAATCGCCACCGCGCTGGGTGCAGCCTGCAGAAGATTGTTCAAGTTCGATGCGTCACCTGAAACCCTTGTGATGAGCTGATGCTCAGGGCCTCTGCCTGATCGAGTCAGCACGACGACCCGCTTGCCTGCCTCGGCCAGTTGCAGAGCCAAAGCCGAACCGACCTCCCCGGATCCGACTACCAGATGTGTTTCATTCATGATTACCTCCGAATAGTGTGTATGCTATAAACATAAATGGTGAATCTTCGAATTGTCAAGGTGTGAAATGAAGACGCAAAAGTACCATCACGGAAACTTGGAAGCAGCGCTCTTGGAAGCGGGAGTTCGAGAGGCCAGAATCAGCGGCTCAAAAAACCTAGGGGTTAACGCTCTAGCTAAAGAAGTCAGCGTTTCGCCAATGGCGGTTTACCGACACTTCTCGAGCGGCGAAGGGCTGAAGGCGAGTATCTCTCAACAGGCTCGCGAAGAGCTGGCAAGGCGCATGATTGAAGCGATTTCCCATGAAACATCCGTCAAGGAGCGATTCGAGGCAACGGGTAGAACATACATCCAGTTCGCCCTCAATGAACCCGGACTTTTTTCTGTCGCATTTGTGGCTTGTGAAGCACCACCTAAGCGAGAAGACAGCCCGTCGGCATGGATGGTTTTTCAAGATTCCGTTTTGGATCTCTGCAATGAGGGCCTCATTCAAGCGGCTGAGGTAAGGCAAGTGACTGACTTTGCCTGGGCCGCCGTGCATGGGTATGCAAATCTTGCAGGCGGAAGTGACCCCATGAGACCAAAAGCAGAGCCAGAGATTATCGAAGGTCTGCTAGAACGTATTTGGTTTGGAATTGTCAAAGAAAGCGTTGAAATCAAGAAATGAGCAAGATAAACCAAGGTCGGTTGACGGCCACAACTGATGAGGGAATTGTTGTTTTCCTGATTGGCATGAGAATCAATAATTTCTTAGCTTTTCATAAGTGGATTCCAGTTTTTAACGCCATGGGAAAGATGTTGCCGGAACTATATAAAAACCCGCAGCTAGGCTTCAAGTCTTATCAAATGTGGTTTAGTCGCACATTGATTCTTGTTCAGTACTGGGAGAGCGCAGAAAAACTCCTTGAGTATGCAAAAGCAACGGATTCCGAACACTTACCCGCTTGGAAGGCTTTCAACAAAGCAGCCAGGGCATCAGACGCAGTTGGCATTTGGCACGAGACATACGTGGTTCCAAGAGAAGGAGTGGAGAACATGTATGTGAACATGCCAACCTTTGGGTTTGCAAAGGTGGGGCAACTTGTGCCTGCAGTCGGCAAGCGAAACTCAGCGAAAGATAGGCTTGGTGGCGCTCAATGATCAGCTGGATTTACATTTCTCTCGCCGTAAACATCGTTGTGCTTGTTCCAATACTCGTATTGATGGCAATAAAGTCCCCACTTATAGATCACGCCTGGGGAGGCTTCACAGCGGCCCGCGGCATCTTGATGTCTATTTACTTTGCAATTCTTGCCATGTCATTGTTTTTAGTTTTCAAGCCAGTTCCGTCGTTAGTGTTTGCACTCCTCTTGGTTCAGGTGATTTACAAAGTAACTACGCCATTCACAGTGCGATCCTTTTCGAACCCAGTGGTGATAAGCAACCTTGCGATATCAGCGCTGCACATAGGCACTTTGATTAACATGGTCCCGACCATCCAGAATCAGCTGGGTTATTGAACGATTCCTATCGAACCCCCAAGAGCCACCACGACCCAAGCAATCGCCGAAGCCCAAATCATCATGGCAACAGCAAGTATCAAAGTTACTTTAAGTGGCTTGACTCCAGCAGCAGCCGATACAGCTGCTGAGAATGGGGTTCCGATCAAAATAGGGTCAAGAATAGCCATCCCGTAAATTCCATATTTTTCATATGCCACTCGGGCCTTTTTGAATTTCGGAGATTCGGGGTCTTTACCTTTTGCCACTCTTCGCCGCATGAGCCATTCTCTGAGGGACTTGCCTCCGTAGGCAAAAATCACAATTGTGACTAAGTTGCCAGCGACGGCAAAAATCAAACTGAGTATCGGGTTTAGACCGAACAAAATGCCGGCTGGTGCAGCGGCCAATGCTTCAATCCACGGAAATGCGCCACCTAAGAAAACTCCGAAGAGCCCTAGTTGTTCTAGATTCATTATTTGCGCTCAAACAATCTACTGAAGTTTGTTAGCAACGCCTCCATGGGTCCTCTAGTTCTGAACCGAAGGTTTAGTTGTGCCAGTAGGGCAAGAGCCAGCCAGGTTGCCGCTGCAATTAGAACAACACTGAGCAGGCTAAGTTCTTGGAACAGACCGAATCCCCATGCCGAAAACAAGCTAGAGAACACCAGCGACTGGCCAAGGTAGATGCTCAGCGAGTGGCGACCGGCAGCACTTAGAAGCGAAAGCTTGATTTTTTGGCTTAGTAGCCAAAGGCCACCAACCAAGCCAGCTGACATCAGGGGAGCGGTCAAGAAGTTCAGCGCCGTTGCAACTAGGTAGAGGGTAAGGCTGTAGCTTTCAGCTTGCTCATTTGTTAAAAAAATGTAGCCAGCAAGTAACTGCAAAGCTAGGCCAAGAGTTAGCCCCCAGATAGCAAATTTCTTCATCAGCTCCGGCTTCAAGGAAGCGCCAAGCCCGCCCCTTCGAGATACCAGCACACCGACAATAAATGCCACAAAGACCAATGACCCTTGAAGCAAGAATGCGGGCCCCGCGGCCATAAGCCAAAACTCAAACCTGGCAGTCGCAATCTCAAAGAACCCACCAGAGCTAAGAGCAACGTCCAGGAATTCGACTGGCTCCTGGCTGGGGAAGGTCTTGCCTTTCGAAGCCAATACCAATTCGGCTAAAGAAACAAGCAGTGAGATTGCTACAAACAGCACTGCTGTGATGAGGTAAATCACCCAGGCCCAAACCTTTAGGGTTTTCTCCTTGCGAAAGTAAAGCAAGGTGAGAAGAAGCGCAAAGAATCCGTAGAGGAAGAGTATGTCTCCGTGGAAGAAGAAGGTGAGATGGATCAGACCCAAGAGCACAAGCCCAACTGATCTGGCAATCCATCTTCTTCTGTTGCTTTTTTGACCTCTCAGCACGTAGTGCGCCGAGTAGCCAAAAAGAAAAGAAAACAGCAGGTAGAACTTGGCCTGAAACAAAGCAAAGACCACGAAAGCCGCACCTGCAGATTCTGGTTGGGTTAGATCCAGCGACTCGGCACCGCTAAAGGTGCTAATTGAAAAGAACTGGATGTTGACCATCGCTATGCCAAATAAGGCAAAGCCACGCAGGATGTCTGGAAAACTATCTCTTTGAGTAATAGGCAATTTAGATGTCCCTCTCACGCCAAGCAAGAATCATCGATGGAGCAGCGGCGAAGGCAAACATCGTCGCAATCGCCAGGTAGCTGCCGTCGTTTCCATCCGGCTGGAACATTTCTAGCTCTGGCCCAAAGAACATCAAGAGCAGAAGACCTAGCACGATGTATCCCATTGCCAAATAGGCATACCGATAAGAGGTGTTGCGAATTTGAATTTGGCGTTCGTCCAAGAGTTCATCTGGCGCATCGGCTATGCCTCGCACAGCCACACGCAGATACGAATAAGCGCCCAGGGTTAGAAAGATTACAAAAATAGCCGTGACGCTAAAAATCACTATTTCTGTATCGGCATCTAAGTTGATGTTGGTTTTTAAAGTTGGGTAGTAGCTTCCCAAAGAAACCAAAACAATACCGATCATGTTGAGTGCAACCAGTACACGCCTGTTGCGCTGAGACCTTAGCCACTTGAACTTCGAATTTTCATCGGTAAGCAGGGCTCTCGTGCCCTTCTCGGTCACACCGAGGGACCAGTAGATCTTGTTCTTCTTTGTCATTACTTCTCTCCTTCTTTGGGTTCAGTGAGCGAGAACACTTCCGATACTTCTTTGTTTAGGGTTTGTGCTATTCGAAGAGCTAAAACTAAGGAAGGGCTGTATTCGCCGCGCTCCAGATAGCCGATTGTTTGGTAGTGAACCCCAACGAGATCAGCAAGCTCTTGCCTGCTCAGCCCAAGCGACGTTCGGATTTCTTCTATCTGGTTGAATACTGGCTCTTCGGAGTTTCTACTCATGGAAGTAGCATACATGCTACATAGCATATATGCAACATTCGTTAACTGAACAATGCCGAGATCCGAAAGAGACTAAAGACCTAGATGCTTTTCTTCTCTTCATAAAGTCGTCGCTAGGCGACGCCGATGGGGCCCCAGCGAACCCGGTTCTCATCGACCCAACCCCAGAAATGAAAAACGACCCACAAGGGGTCGTTGTCATTTCTGCGGAGAATACGAGGAACGCACTACACGCCTGGTTCTCAATGCTGACGTCGAAGTAGTTTATCGAAAACCGTTTCTACGCCATCTTTCTACGCCAAGTTGTCAGATTTTCTTGCGAATGAGGTGAGTGGCCAGAGGGGGAACAGTAGCAGGACGAGGTTCGGGGCCCACCAGGAAATCTCGAAATCTCCCAAGAATGCCCAGTATCCGATGGCCATTCCTCCTGCTACCGAAGTCAGGACGAGAGAGACAGTTATCAGCACTTTCGAGTTGAAACGTTTGAGAGTATTTCCGGCTATGCCCGTTAGCGATGCGAGTATGTCGAGCGGCAAGAATGACCAGTTCCAAGCCTGGACTTCAGGCTTTTCGTAGCCGGTGAACATCGCCTCCGCAGGTAGCGCGCGAAATATGATCAGCGACCAATAGACGAGAAAGCCGAGATCAATCGCCCAGACGATTACCTTCTGCGTTCTAGTGAGCATTGCTACCGAGATTCATCAGAACAACCCCACCGATGACGAGCGCAGCCCCAATCCAAACTAAGAGTGAGGCATCTGCTTTGAACAACCAAATAGACACGAGGATTGCTCCTAGTGTTCCGATTCCAGACCATACCGCATAGGCCAACCCAAGGGGAATGGTTTTCACGACTAGTGAGAGCAAATAGAAAGCGAATCCGTAGCCAACTGCCATCACCAGAGTCCACCACAACTTTGTGAAGCCGTCTGATAGTTTGAGAGCGGTCGTTGCGAAAAGTTCGAAGGCAATCGCGCCGAGTAAGTAAATCCAAGCCATAAGAAGAGCCTAATCGCTGAAATCGTCGACGCCTAGAAAGACAAAACCCTCTGATATCTCAGAGGGTTTCTCACTGTCTCATTAGTGAACGTCTTCTTTCGAAGAGCGCGGAGAATGGGGGATTCGAACCCCCGAGAGCTTGCACTCAACGCGCTTTCCAAGCGCGCGCCATAGGCCACTAGGCGAATTCTCCTGGAGTCAGTGATCGAAATCACCGGCAACCCATACGAGTTTAGTCTGCGCATCCGAGTGAAATTAGTGGACTAAGTAGACTAACCACGCTAGTCTGAGCACATGGCAAGACAGGTAAACATGCACGAAGCGAAAACCCACTTTTCTAAGCTCGCCGAAGCCGTCGAAGCTGGCGAAGAGATCGTAATCGCGCGCGCGGGCAAGCCAGTGATGCGCTTGGTGAAGGTAGACGAGGTTCAGCAAGAGATTGTGCCGGGGTTTGGCAGTGCTGTTTTTGCCGACTGGGATGACGCGACCTGGAGTCGCCTAGACCGCGAGTTCAACGACCTTTTCAAGGCCTAAAAAGTGTCACGTCGAGCATTCATTGACACGCAGGTGGCTCTTTGGCTGGCCAAGGGAGACTCGCGTCTGAGCTCTGGAACGCTGAAATGGCTGAACTCGAGCAGCGAAACCGTGATGTCGGCTTTGAGCATCGCCGAGTTAGAGATCAAGGCCGGTATCGGCAAGTTAGCGCTTCCGAAAGATTTTGCAGAACTCTTTCTGAACCAGGGCATAAAGATTGAAGCCTTTGGCCAGGAGTCCGCGGCTTCGCTGAGCAGGTTTCCATCGCTAGTTCGACATGACCCGTTCGACCGAATGATTCTGGCTCAGGCGGGGGCCAAATCAAGCACCACTTTCTTCACCGCAGACCGCGCTCTAGTTTCCCTTGGCCTTGACTGGGTGGTCGACTGCGCCGACTAGCTATGGGGTCGTTTTCGCCCTAAGAGCAAGCGGTCGCCACTACCTTGCCTTTTGAAGCGACTAGGCACATGCGGCCCTCGAAGCCGAGATACTTCGCAGACAGGCGCACGCCGTTTTTGATGCTTGTCACGGTGTACTTGAGCGCTTTAGCTCCATCAGCGAGATGTTTCGAGGTCAAAGTCTTCCTCGTCGATTTTGCAAGTGCAGTGGCCTTCGAGGTTAGCGCTTTGACTTTAGAACTGAGTGACTTTTCTGCAGAAATTTGATGGCTGGCTTTCTTGAGAGCTGCCAGTGAGACCATGTCCGAGGTTTTCGGAATGCGTATCTTGTCAACGGTAGTGATTTTGTATGTAGTGGTGGTGGTCGATGAGATTCCAAGCAGCGCAAGTTTCATCTCTTGGCTGAGAATCTCCCCAGCTGAGTTGAACGTCTGGGTCATCAACAGCTGCAGACCTTGGGTGGTTACCGAGTATTTGTAGTCGACAAGCTCCGCATTGTCTGGCGAGGCAATCTTGGCTAGGGCTCCAAACCGGAGGCTTATTGTGTCTGCTCCCATTTGACCTAAGCCTGACATCGCATTGTAGATTGTTGACTTGTTTAGCTCTGGCGTCGAGATTTCAAAAGACGCATCATCGAGGAGCATCCACACTTTATTGGTTTTCTTTAGACGACTCAGCGCAGCGTCATAGTTTTTTAGAGCCTCAAGTTCAGATGCTGGCGGCAAAGCAACAAAGTACTTTCCGTTCACCATGCCCATTTCTTCCGACATGGTTTCACCTTGAAGCGTGACTTGGAATTTGCGCGCGCTTGCCGACTTCACACCGAGCAGCAATTCGATTCGCTCCTCAGAGAACTGCTCCATGAATTCTGCGCGAGTAGTGGTCACAACCTCCAAGGCAGCAGTGGATTGGAACCTTTGCTGGTTAGCACCTTCGAGTGCGGCCAGCTCTTTTCCGAGCGGTGAATCGTAGAACTCTGCAAATGTGAGATTGTCAGGAACCTCAGCCGATGCTGGCTGGGTTGGTATTGCGAGCAAAATCGCCGCGAGCAAAATCGCAGTAAAGGCACGAATAGTTTTGAACATTGGCTACCCCGATCTTGTTGCTTTCAGATTACTGCAACATATCACTTGGCCAATCGTGATTGCGTCCTGTTGACAATCGAAACTGAGGAGTCCGCCCCGACCGCAGAGGGTTTAGAATTGGCGTGGACTCCCCGTGCGGCGTCACCTCAGCTAACTCCCCCAGGATCGAAAGATAGCAAGGGTAACTGGGCTCTGGCGGGTGTGCGGGGAGTCTTTTCACAAGGTGCCCGTTTCGGGCCTGACGATGTCGTATGAGGAGGTTAGGCTTTCACCGTGGTCACCGCCCTATACCGTCGCTATCGCCCCGAGACTTTCGCCGAACTCATTGGCCAGTCTCAAGTAACCGCACCTCTTATGACTGCCCTTCGCGGCGACCGCGTCAACCACGCCTACCTCTTTTCTGGCCCTCGTGGCTGCGGTAAAACCACCTCTGCCCGCATCTTGGCTCGCTGCCTAAACTGCGCCGAAGGCCCGACCGACACCCCTTGCGGCAAGTGCCCGAGTTGCATCGAACTGTCTCGAAACGGCGGTGGCAGCATGGATGTCGTCGAAATCGACGCCGCCAGTCACAACGGTGTAGATGATGCCCGAGATCTTCGCGAACGTGCCGCCTTTGCTCCGGCCCGCGACCGCTACAAAATCTTCATTCTCGACGAGGCCCACATGGTTACCGCGGCCGGCTTCAACGCACTGCTCAAGATCGTCGAAGAGCCACCTGCCCACGTCAAATTCATCTTTGCAACCACCGAGCCAGAAAAGGTCATCTCGACCATCCGCTCGCGCACTCACCACTACCCGTTCAGGCTCGTGCCGCCTGCCCAGATGCTCGACTACCTAGAGCAACTTTGCATCAGCGAAACTGTCGAGGTTGCCCCAGGGGTTTTGTCGCTCGTGGTTCGCTCTGGCGGAGGCTCGGTTCGCGACTCACTATCGCTTCTAGACCAGTTGATTGCTGGTTCAGAGGGTTCGAAAGTTGAATACGAGCGTGCGGTTGCGCTACTCGGATACACTCCCGACACCCTTCTCGACGAAGCCGTTGAGGCACTCTCGCTGCACGACTCATCGGCCGCTTTCGCCGCCGTCGATCGTGTGATTCAAACCGGTCAAGACCCAAGACAATTTGTCGAAGACATTCTCGAGCGCTTGCGCGACCTCATTTTGGTGGCTGCTGCCGGCCACGATGCTAAGGCTGTTTTGCGTGGAGTTAGTGACGACCAGCTCGAGAAAATGCGCATGCAGGCCGAGCAGTTTGGCCCGTCAGAGTTGGCGCACGCGGCCGATATCGTGAACGATTCGCTAACCGCAATGTCTGGTGCAACCAGCCCGAAGCTTCACCTTGAGCTAATGATTGCTCGCGTTTTGGTTCCTGCTGCCGACACCTCTGAGGTTGGTTCGCTGGCACGCATCGAACGCCTAGAACGCCGCATCGGGTTGCCGAGCGACGGTGCCGCTCCGGCTGCGCCTGCGACCAAAGCTGCGCCAGCACCAGCAAAAGCCGAACCTGCCAAACCCGCGACCGCACCTGCGGCGAAAGCCCCGGCGGCACCAGCCGTTTCGGTTGCAGCTCCTGCTGCTGCGGTGAGCATCCCAGAGTTGACCACCGAGGCGTTCAGAGATTCTTGGCAGGCCATTTTGAGCCGGGTGGAAAAGGCGTCGAAGAGCGCTTGGATTGTCGCCTACACGCTCAAGGTCGTCGAATTTGCCGAAGGTGTGCTCACCCTTCGTTTCATGAGCCAGAGCGATCTCGAAACCTTCAAAACTTCGGGCCAGGCTCCAGATGTTCTTCGCAAGGCGATCACCGACGAGCTCGGCGTGACCGTGAAGTTCAAGCCGCAGGTTGAAGTGCCTGTCGCAGAAGCCCCTGCCGCAGAAGCGGCGCCGGTAGCCGCTGCAGCGCCTGTAGCCGAAGCCCCAACCACACCTATTGCGGTTCAAGCCGAGCCAGAAGTAGAAGCGGCCTCCGACACAGTGTCCGACACGATCTCCGTCAGCGAACCCCTCGTGGCGGACGTTGTTACGGATGCACCTACGGACGTCGCCCCTGCCGAGCCAGCTGCCGATGCCAAGCCAGCCAAGGCCACCAAGTCGCGCAAGGCAGATGTTCCAGACGCCGAACGCTATGGCGAATCGATCTTGCGCGAGTTTGGCGCAAAGCCACTCGATGACCCGAGCGGCGGCCGCTGATGTATGAAGGCGTAATTCAAGAACTCATCGACGAGTTGAGCCGCCTGCCGGGTGTTGGCCCAAAGTCCGCTCAGCGCATCGCCTTTCACCTGCTACAAACCGAAGACGACCAGGCTAAAACCTTGGCCCAGGTGCTGCTCGAGGTCAAAGAGCGCGTTCGCTTTTGTGAAATTTGCGGCAACGTAGCCGAAGAAGTGCAGTGCAACATTTGCCGTGACCCGCGTCGCACTAAAACCGCCATATGCGTGGTCGAAGAGAGCAAAGACGTTCAGGCAATCGAGCGCACCCGCGAATTCAGAGGCACCTACCACGTGCTAGGCGGCGCAATCAGCCCGATCGAGGGCATCGGCCCAGACAACCTGCGCATCAAAGAACTCATGGCGCGTCTCGGCAACCCTGAGATTCAAGAAATCATCATCGCGACCGACCCGAACCTCGAAGGCGAAGCAACGGCAACTTACCTAACCCGCATGTTGAGCCCGCTCGGAATCACAATTTCGCGCCTCGCATCGGGTCTACCGGTTGGTGGAGACCTCGAATATGCCGACGAAGTCACACTTGGTCGCGCCTTTGAGGGTCGACGACAAGTCAACTAGACTAGACAGCAGTCTTCGAATCTCGAAAATCACTGATTCACCGTCGAATCCCACCCCTAAATCTCAAGTAGTTCGACCATTTTCAGGAGCAGCGCTTTGGCCCTAATCGTGCAAAAGTATGGCGGATCGTCTGTAGGCGACGCCAACAAAATCAAGCACGTCGCAAAGCGCGTTATTGCTGCCCAAAATGCCGGAAACCAGGTGGTAGTCGTCGTCTCGGCAATGGGTGACACCACCGATGAGCTTCTAGACCTAGCCCACCAGGTAACCGACAGCCCAAGCCCTCGCGAGCTCGACATGCTCCTAACCTCAGGTGAGCGCATTTCGATGGCCCTTCTTTCACTCGCCATCAACTCGCTCGGCGCAAAATCTCGCTCATTCACTGGCTCTCAGGCCGGAATCATCACCGACGAAGTGCACGGCAACGCTCGCATCGCCGAGGTAACTCCGGGGCGCATCCGTGAGGCACTCGATGCTGGCGACATTGCCATCGTGGCCGGTTTTCAGGGCTTCAACCGGGAGTCAAAAGACATCACCACATTGGGTCGAGGTGGCTCAGACACCACTGCCGTAGCACTCGCCGCGGCTCTCGATGCCGACCTTTGTGAAATCTACTCGGATGTCGACGGCGTTTACACTGCCGACCCTCGAGTCATTCCAACCGCCCGCAAGCTAGATGCAATCGACGTCGAGTCGATGCTCGAACTCGCAGCCGCGGGAGCCAAAATTCTGCACATCCGTGCCGTTGAATTTGCTCGGCGTCACAATGTAGACCTTCGCGTGCGTTCGACGTTTAGCGAAGACCCAGGCACCATCGTTTATGCAACGAAAAACGGAGAAAACATGGAAGAGTCAGTCGTTTCAGGTGTAGCCACCGACAAGGGCCAGTCCAAGATTTTGGTTGAGGGTATTCCAGACCAGCCGGGCAAGGCAGCCGAGGTGTTCACCCTGGTCGCCGAAGCCGGTGCGAACATCGACATGATCGTTCAGAACACCGCAACCGGAATCGACGCCGAAGCCAAGATCAGCGACATTTCGTTCACACTTCCAAAGGCAGACCGGGCCAAGGTTGTTGCCGCCCTCGAAGCAGCTCACGGTTCGATCGGTTTCAAGCGCCTCGAATTCGACGACGAGATCGGCAAGCTTTCGGTGGTTGGCGCTGGCATGCGCACGCATTCTGGCGTCTCGGCCACTTTGTTCGGAGCGCTCGCCAAGGCCGGCATCAACATCGAAATGATTTCGACCTCTGAGATTCGCATCTCGGTGGTCACCGACATCGCTCAGCTAGACGATGCCGCTCGTGCCGTGCACACCGCATTCGAACTAGACACCGACATCGAAGCCACGGTTTACGCCGGCACCGGCCGATAAGTCCAGCACGAGCATCCGAGATTTTAGAAACACAGGCATAGGAGAACCGATGAGCCGCAAACCAAACCTCGCACTAGTGGGCGCAACCGGCGCCGTGGGCACCGTGATGATCGACATCATAAACAACCGCCCAAACATCTGGGGAGAGATTCGACTCATCGCATCGCCACGTTCAGCTGGCAAGAAGATCAAGGTTCACGGCGAAGAGCTAACCGTGGTCGCGCTATCGGCCGAGGCGTTTGACGGCATCGACATTGCAATGTTTGACGTGCCCGACGAGGTTTCAGAAGTGTGGGCACCGATTGCTGCCGAGCGCGGCGCGGTTGCCGTTGACAACTCGGGTGCGTTCCGCATGAACCCGGATGTTCCGCTAGTTGTGCCAGAGGTGAACCCAGAGCAGGCCAAGATTCGCCCACTCGGCATCATCTCGAACCCAAACTGCACAACTCTCACCATGATGGCCGCGATGGGTGCGCTTCACCGCAAGTGGACCCTCAAGGAGCTAGTGGTTTCGTCGTACCAGGCCGTTTCGGGTGCAGGCGCTGTCGGAATCGAACGTCTTGCTGATGAACTGGCAGTGGTTGGCGGCCAGCGTGATCTTGGCCTAGTCAGTGACAACGTATCGGCTGCGCTCGCCGCCGGTGGTGCCGATTTGTCGCAGTCGCCGTGGCCGGTGCCAATTGCCCTGAATGTGATTCCGTTCGCGGGTTCGCTAAAGGCTGGCGGCCACACCAGCGAAGAGATGAAGGTTCGCGACGAGTCGCGCAAGATTCTTGGCATTCCAACCCTGAAAGTTGCCGCAACCTGCGTGCGCGTTCCGGTTCAGGTGAGCCACTCGCTCACTGTTCACGCTACCTTCGAAAATAACCTCACCCCCGAGCAGGTTCGCGAAGTGCTCGAGGCTCAGCCGACCATCCGAGTCATGGATGACCCGGCTAACGGCGTCTACCCGACGCCGGCTCACGTGGCTGGCCAAGACCCAACCTTCGTTGGTCGCATTCGCCAGGCTCTCGATTTCGACAACACCATCGACTTTTTCGTGGTCGGCGACAACCTTCGCAAAGGTGCCGCTCTGAACACCTACGAAATCGCCGAATTGGTTGCCGCCGAGTTCTAATCTCGACCCCACAGAACCTGCGTCAACGCTGGGCAACACGCCCGCAAGTTTGTACTCGGGCTTACATCTAAGTGCCATTGCAAAAAGGTATGTTGAACATATGCGCCGCGCGAAAATAGCCCTAGTCTCACTAGCGCTCATCACTTTACTCAGCGGCTGCGGGGGAACGTCAGTTGCTGATCCGACAGCGAGCACTTCCGCGCAGCCAACCATCGACCCTGCGCTGATTCCCGACGCCGCGCCTGCCGACGCAACCTTGGTCGATGCCACGCAGTTTGATATGGGCTTTGGCGAATACACATTCAGAGCCGGCAACGGTTCAGTTTGGTGCACCATCAACTTCGAAAGCAACTATGCGGTTTGTGAGCAGAACGAAGCTAATGCTCTCTACACACCACTAAACGTTCCAGACACCTGTGAACTAACTTACGGATACCAGGTTCGCCTCTGGGCTACCGCACCATCTGGACTTCCGGTCGTCGACATGCCTTGCTCGGGCGGCACCTATGCCGACCCCAAGGGGGCGCTGACCCTCAACTCTGGCGAAAAGATTTCGTCGAACGGAATCACCTGCTGGGTTGATGGCACGAACGCCCGTTGCGACAACGAACGAGGCAACTACATCGCCCTCGGCCCCGAAATCTGGGCGCTCAAATAGCGCTTAGGGCAGCAGCGTAACTAGCCGCACTTCGGGACGGCAAAAAAGTCTGACCGGCGCAAAAATCGAGGTGCCCAAACCGGCACAGACATTCAAAATCGAGTTCTTGCCGCCAAAACTCCATGCGCTTAGGCCCCGCGCATAACGAGTGGGCAGATCGCAGTTGGTAACCAGCGCGCGATTTCCCGGCAGGCAAACCTGACCGCCGTGCGTGTGGCCCGCAAAAATCACACTCGCATCGGCCTCGGTGAAAAGTTCGATGAAGCGCAGGTATGGCGCGTGAGTCACCGCGATGCGCAAATCGATTGCCGTTTGACTTCTGACCTGAGCGGGGATGCTCGCAACGTCGTCTTTGCCGTCGTGCCCGTCATCCAAGCCAATGAAACCAATGCGCAGCCCAGAAACCTCGAGCTCGCCACCTTTGTTGTTCAAGTTCAGCCAACCGGCTGCCTCAAACGCGCTGGTCATGCGATCGGTGTCAAGCGGATGCCCGTGCTGCGGTTTTGACGGGTGAAGCAGGTAACTAAGCGGATTGCGCAGGCTGGGCGCTTCGTAGTCGTTCGAGCCGTGGGCAAAGACGCCGGGGTAGCGCATCAATGGAGTCAGTGACTCGACCAGAGGGCCGATGGCGTCGCGATGCCCGAGGTTGTCGCCCGTGTTCACCACGAGGTCAGGGTTCAGGTTCGCAAGCCCGGCGATGAAACGCTGTTTGCGCTTTTGCCAGGGGGCGAGGTGAAAGTCGCTGACGTGAAGCACGCGAATCGGTTTCGAACCGGCGGGCAAAACCCCGGCAATTTCGGTCTGTCGAATTGTGTAGAGGTGACGTTCAATGCCGATGCCCCAGATTGCGGCGAGCAAGCCAAGGCCCACTAGAGCTAGCAGCCACTCCATGGAGTTATGGACCGGTTGAAATGATCAACAGCACAGCGCCGGTGACTGCAGCGGATGTTCCAACCCCCGGCAATGTTCCGACCACGTTACCCGCCGGAATGGTCGGGTGTGAAACAAAATACTGGCCCTGAGATGGTTGTGGAACTGTGACTGCAGGGAATCCGAGAGCGAGCAGCGTGGCCGTTGCGGTTTCAACCGTTTCGCCAACTACGCCGGCGCGCGGAATCTTGATCTTTCCGCCGTTACTCACGTAAATCTTGATCTGGGTTCCACGAGGCACAACCTGGCCTGCAGAAGGCTTGGTGTAGGCAACCGTGCCCTTAGGCAACGACGATGCCACGCCCTTGGTTTGAATGGCCGCGTTCAGGTCGCTGATCTTGATGTTTTCGGCAGCTGATTCGGGTGTAACTCCGGACACCTTCGGAATCACAATCATGGTTGCGTCGATCATCTCTTGCGGCGGGTTTTGGAAGGCGCCGGTCGGGTACTCCTTGTTGGCAACCTTCATGATTGCTCGCCAAATGTCGTGGCGAACGGTGTTACCGGCTTTGCCATTCAAGCGGATGCGCGACAGCGAGGTCTTGCCAGAAACGTTACCCACCCAGGTGGCCGTCGCGACCGAGGTCGAGGTTCCGGTCATCCAAGTGTGTACGCCGGAGTCGGTGGTTCCCGTTTTACCAGCGAGCATCGCACCGTCTCCGGTGTTTGACGCTCCACCGGTTCCACCCGACATTACTCGCTTCATCGCGTAAATCATTCCGTGGGCAACCTCTGGGGTAACCGCCTGTGAACACTTCGTCTTTGGAATTGGCATGTCGGTTTTGCTTGATCGAACGAAGACACGGTCGATACCTACCGGCGTGCAGAAGGTTCCATTGTTCGAGATTCCAGCAAGAGCTGCGGCCATGGTGATTGGGGCGATTTCGTTGACACCCAGAATCGAAGACGGAACGTACTGAAGTTCGGTGCCGTCGGCGCGGTGCACACCGAACGCCATGGCGGTGTCGCGAATGTCGCAAAGGTCAAGCTGCGAGGCCATCGAGGCGAACGCGGTGTTGACCGACAGTGATGTTGCCGAAACAACACTCAGGTCTTCTGGCTCTTTGACAATGTTGTTTGGTGCCCACGTTCCAACCAGGTTTCCGCAGCGGGCTCTGAAGTCTGAAGCGTTCCATTCGCGCACACGGCCATCGACGTGGTCGTTAAGTTTTTTACCCGCGTTCAGCCATGCAGCCAAGGTGAAAAGCTTGTAAGTCGAACCGGTCTGAAAGCCCGATGAGCCACCGTACTCTTTGTCGGTCGAGTAATTCACCGAAGTACGACCGAGTTCGGTAGAACCGGTCTGGTCATAGATGCGGTTCTGCGCCATCGAAAGCACACGACCGGTGCCAACCTCAACCGAAACCGAGGCCGAACCAATCTGGCTCTCGTCAGTTGGCGGAACCCACTTCTTGGTAGCTTCGTCGGCCGCCTTCTGCATGTCTATATTCATCGAGGTGTAAATCTCTAGGCCACCGCGACGAAGCAGGTTTTCGCGATCTTCGGCGGTTTGCCCAAACTCAATGTTGTTTCGAATCGACCACACCACGTAGTCGCAGAAGAACGCATAGGTTTGGTTGGCTTCACAACCGCTTGGTGCCTCTTGAGGCTTTACATCTACTGGCTCCGCTTTGGCCGCATCGGCTTCGGCAGAAGTGATGTAGCCAGCGTCTTTCATGTTGTTTATCACGTAGTCGCGACGGTTCTTGGCGCGTGTCAGATTCTCGGCAACGTCAGGACGGTAGTCGTTCGGGCCCTTTAACATTGCGGCAAGCATGGCCGCCTGGTGAATTTCGAGGTCCTTGGCCGTAATGCCGTAGTAATAGTTGGCCGCTGCCTCGACGCCATTTAGCTGACCGCCGAAGAATGAGAGGTTCGAATAACCGGCAAATATCTCTTTTTTGTTTGACTGCTGCTCAAGAGCAATCGCTAAGCGCATTTCACGAAGCTTGCGGTCGATCGAGCGGGCCTGCGCATCTGCGATGGCCTCTTCGTCACCGGCGATGGTCGCCGCTGCGATCAAGCTGTTTTTCACGTACTGCATAGTGATGGTTGAACCACCGGGACCTTGTCCAGCAGATGCAACGTTAGAGAACGATGCACGGGTAAAGGAAATGATGTCGACACCCGCGTGCTGCCAAAAGCGGGGGTCTTCGGTTGAAACCACAGCGTCAACAAAGTAGTGCGAGATGTCTTCATAGTCGACCGAAATGCGGTTTTCGTGGTAAAAAGTAGCCACTTTGACGGGCTTACCTGCGTCATCCGTGGCAAAAAGGGTTGAAGATTGCGAGGCGTTAACGGGCTTCATGTAAGAAGGAAGGTTTTCGAAAACGCTGATGCCGGTGGTTAGTGCAAAACCGCCGACGAGTAGCATCGGGGCCAGCAGGGCCATCGAAAGTACACCTGCTAGAGCAGAGAGCCCAGTGAATCTGAGCACACCTCCAGAGCCAGTTTTTTGGCGCTCGCGTCTAGACATAGACTCTAGGTTACCCGCAAAGTTTGAGAGGATGCTGAACGTGACCAGATGGGAATATGCCACTGTGCCGCTACTTTTGCACAAAGAAGCCCAGATTTTGAATGCCTGGGGAGTCGACGGCTGGGAGCTCGTCTCTGTTGAGGCAGGTCCTGCAGGCGGATTGATCGCTTTCATGAAGCGCGCGGTCGCCTAATGAGCCGCATCGAAGCACGTTTGGCCGAGCTCGGCTCGCCACTACCCGAACTTGCCAAACCAGTTGCCGCCTACGTTCCGGCGGTAGTCACGGGCAATCTCGTTTTCACTTCTGGCCAGCTGCCTTTCGTTTCGGGCTCGCTCCCTGAGACAGGCAAGCTCGGCGCGACCGTTTCGCCAGAAGATGGCAAAGCCTATGCTCGCCAGTGCGCTCTAAACGCGCTCGCCGCGGTGAAGTCGGTAATCGGTGACCTCGACAGAGTAACTCGCATTGTGAAAGTGGTCGGGTTCGTAGCATCCACCCCAGATTTCTCTGGCCAGCCAGGGGTTATCAACGGTGCATCCGAGTTTTTGGGAGAAGTTTTCGGTGATGCCGGGGCGCATGCTCGTTCGGCAGTTGGCGTGCCGGTTTTGCCGCTTGACTCACCGGTCGAACTCGAACTGATCGTCGAGTTCAAGTAGCTCGTTAGTCTTGCGCGCCGGTTGAAAGCTTGCCGGCGATTGCACCCATGACGCCGCTATCGGCAAGAGTGGTCACATCACCAATCGGTCGATCTTCGGCGACATCGCGAAGAAGGCGTCGCATGATCTTGCCCGAACGGGTTTTTGGCAGTTCAGAAACTACAAGAATTTGGCGAGGCTTGGCAATCGGGCCGATCTCTCTAGCAACGTGCTCGCGCAACACTCGCGAAACGTCGGCATCAGCGCCGGCCGCCTCGAGCTGGTCTTGGCGCAAAATCACGAAAGCAACAATCGCCTGACCGGTAACCTCATCGCGAGCACCGACCACTGCGGCTTCGGCAACCCACGGATGCGCAACCAGCGCCGACTCTAGCTCGGTGGTGGATAGGCGGTGCCCCGAAACGTTCATCACGTCGTCGACGCGGCCGAGCAGCCAGATGTCACCATCCGCGTCTTTCTTAGCGCCGTCACCTGCGAAGTACTGCCCCTCGAAGCGAGACCAATAGGTGTCGACGAAGCGCTCTGGGTCGCCCCAGATACCGCGCAACATTGACGGCCACGGTTCGGTGAGAGTTAGGTAGCCACCGTGGTTGTTGTCAACCTCGTGACCATGTTCGTCAACAACTCGAGCGCTGATCCCTGGAATCGGCACCTGCGCCGAACCCGGCTTGGCGTGCGTTACTCCTGGCAGCGGGCTGATCATGATGGCACCGGTTTCGGTTTGCCACCAGGTGTCGACAATCGGGCAACGGTTGCCTCCGATGACCTCGCGGTACCACATCCACGCTTCTGGGTTTATTGGCTCGCCAACCGATCCGAGCAGGCGCAGGCTACTGAGGTCGAACTGGTCTGGAATGCTGCGGCCAAGTTTCATGAACGAGCGAATCGCGGTAGGTGCGGTGTAGAGAATGGTCACGCCGTACTTTTGAATGATTTCCCACCATCGACCGGGGTGCGGACTGTCTGGGGTGCCTTCGTAGATAACCTGGGTCGCGCCGTTGGCTAGCGGGCCGTAGACGACATAAGAATGGCCGGTGATCCAGCCAACGTCGGCGGTGCACCAGTAAACATCGGTTTCGGGGTGCAGGTCGAACACGTTGCGGTGGGTGAAGGCTGCCTGAGTGAGGTAGCCGCCGGTGGTGTGCAGAATGCCTTTTGGCTTGCCCGTGGTGCCCGAGGTGTAGAGAATGAACAGCGGATTCTCGGCTTCGAAAGCCTGTGCCTCATGCTCTGGGCTGGCTTCGGCCATTGCCTCGTGCCACCAAATGTCTGTGGTCTCGAACCATTCAACCGGCTGCTCGGTGCGCTTGACCACCAGCACGTGCTCAACACTCGGGCAGTTGTTGGTGCCGAGAGCTTCGTCGACTGCAGGCTTGAGGGCCGAGGCCTTGCCGCGTCGGTAGCCGCCGTCTGCGGTAATAACAAGTTTTGCACCGGCATCTTGGATGCGCGTTGCTAAAGAATCGGCACTGAATCCGCCGAACACCACCGAGTGAATCGCGCCGAGCCGGGCGACTGCAAGCATCGAGATGATTGCTTCGGGAATCAGCGGTAGGTAGATTGCAACGCGGTCGCCCTTGGTCACGCCAAGTCCGTTGAGCACATTGGCCGCACGCTTCACGGCTTCGGTCAGCTGGGAGTAGGTATAGGTTTGGGTGTCGCCAGGCTCGCCTTCGAAGTGAATGGCGACTCGCTCGCCGCGACCTTCGAGCACATTGCGGTCGAGGCAGTTGTAGGCCACGTTGATTTCGCCGTCTTCGAACCACTTGGCGAATGGAGCTTCGCTCCAGTTCAGGGTTTTGGTAAACGGCTTGTGCCAGTGAAGTTTGTTGGCCTGCTCGGCCCAGAAACCGAGTCGGTCTTGTGTGGCTTGTTCATAAATGGATGCTTGGGCTACCGCCTGCGCAGTGAATTCGTCAGCCGGTGCAAACACACGGTGCTCTTCGAATAAGTTCTCAATTGCGTCGGATTGCGACATCCATGTCTCTCTCTATTGCTCAACAAAAGGCTAACTGGTTTGCAAGCTGTGATTTTGGCTGAGAATCGCCTGAAATGTATGAAATTGGTAACGGTTGCGGTTTATAGTTATTGAGTCGAGCTTAGGCTCGACCCGCGGCACCGGTTCCCCCCCAATGCGGTGCCGCCAGGCGGTAGTCCTTCCCCCAAGGGCTACCGCCCCCTTTTTTAACCTCGAGCCTGTACCCGCTAAAGTTTTGGTTTGGCCACTTATCGGACTTACTCACAACTTTCTTGGTTGTGGTTCGATTGCCCAACAACTCTGGCAATTTCGTTGCATGCAGCTCGCTCCGGCACTTCGAAACTTGATGAATGACGCGCAGATCACCGACATTGTGCTCAACGGGCTGCGCAGTATTTTGGTGCGCAGTGGTGGTCGGTGGTTCTCGACCGAGTCGATTTTTTCAGAGGCAAGCGAACTGCAAGATTTCGCCATCGACCTAGCCGAGTCGGCCAATCAAAATCTCAATTTCAAAGAACCTTTCGCCAGTTTTGTCGTGGGTGGTTGGCGAATAAGTGCGGTGTTATCGTTTGGCGTTTGCTCTGAAACCAACCTCACCTTCAGGCGAGTCGCAGGGGTCGAGGGCGCATCATCACCAGACCAGTTATTCACCGATGAACGCTCAGGCGACTTGCTCACCAAGATCAAACAGCACATGGATGCTCGGCAGTCAGTTCTTATCGCGGGCTCAGCCGGCTCTGGCAAAACCACGTTGCTCAGAGCATTGCTCAGACGTTACCCAGCTGAACGAATCATCACAATCGAAGACGTCGCCGAGCTGAACCTCGGTTTACCCAACTCGGTCGGTTTACTCTCTCGCGAGCCCAACGCCGAGGGGGTCGGTGCCGTGAGTTTGAGTTCGCTACTGTCTCACGCACTGCGCATGAGTCCCGATCGCATCGCTCTCGGCGAAGTTCGTTCGGTAGAACTGGTTGCCATGCTCGATGCTCTCAACACGGGCCACTCGGGTGCGGGCGCAACGATTCACGCCAACTCGCTAGAAGATGTAGCCAGTCGAATCGAAGCACTGGGTCTTCGAGCGGGGTTGCCGTTGCCGGTGATTGCCCGACTCGCTGAGTCGGCGCTCGGGCTGGTGGTATTCGTCTCGGCTATCGGCGGTTACAAAATCGAGGCAGTTGGCGTGCCTCGGGCAACAGCATCTGGCTTGCAGGTGATTCCACTTGGCTGACTCAACCTCACAGCTCGAACGAATCATCATGCAGCTTGAATCTGGGCAACGTTTAGATCCACGAGCGCTGGCATCAATTGATACCGATGCAGAGGTGACCAAGCTCTTAGCCGTTTGCCGAAGCTCTGGAGCACCGATGCTCGAAGCCCTTAGGTCGCTTCAATCGGCCAGAGCGCAGGCAGCGAATACGGCGCAAGAGTTGCTTGCCGAACTCGCTGGCCCGCAGGCCACCGTCAAGTTGGTCACCTGGCTCCCGGTGGGGGTGGTGGCGCTTGCGCAGGGCCTTGGCTTCGACATCCTCGGTGCTTTGCTGGGCAATCTTCTGGCACAGCTTTCGGTGATAGCCGGGGTTGTGTTGCTGGTTGTCGCTAACCGTTGGTCAAACCGTATGGTCCGAGCGGCCACACCTAGTTCTGACGATCCCGCGGCCGGCCTAAACCTATTCATCGCGCTTTTGAAATCTGGCCAGTCGCTTTCAGTTGCGCGCCAGTCGGTTGACGAGACGGGCCTCACCCTCGGTGGAATACTGGCAACGGCAAGAGCGACCGGTGCCCCACTGGTTGACCTCTTGGATGCACGAGCGCGCGCAATACGTGAACAACACGCAACCCGCGCCAAACACACCCTTCGGCAACTCTCGGTTCGCTTGACCATTCCACTCGGCGCTGCAGTTCTGCCTGCCCTGGTGTGCCTCGTCGTGATTCCACTATTTATTTCTCTGACCTCACCTGCCGAAGCATTCTGAACCCCCGATCAAAGAAAGAAGAAAAGAAAGCATGTCGAGAATCCCAAAAATCCAGCTCATGTGTGAAGAAGGCGCAGCCACCGCGGAGTATGCGATTGCAACGATGGCGGCGGTTGCATTCGCCGGATTACTGGTGGTGATCATGCGAAGCCCAGAGGTAAAAGAGATTCTTCTGGGGCTAATAAAAACGGCATTGACCCCGCAAGGCTAGGTATCTTTGGAGTGTTAGGCACACACATTTTTGAAAAGGATCACCATGGCTTTTTGCGCGAGTTGCGGCAACGATTACGGGCAGGCAGCAAGCTGCCCAAACTGCGGAACCCCGCAGGGATACTCGGCAACACCAACCGCGGGTGCAAGCTCGAACACTCTTGCAATGTGGACCCACCTCGGCCCGCTAGTAGTGGGGCTGGTTGGAAGTTTCGCAATCGTTCCGGCCTTACTGACCTGGTTGCCCCCACTCATCATCAAACAGATTCGACCGAACGACGAGTTCCTCAAACGTCACGCCAACGAATCTTTGAACTTTCAGCTTCAGTGGCTCATCATTTCGTTGCCTCTGGCAGCCGTGCTGACTCTTTTCACCGTCTTCACCCTAGGTTTTGGGGCGCTACTCGTGGTTCCGCTGGTTGCGGTTCTGGGCATCCTGCTAATGATCATGATGATTTTGGCTGCCGTTGCCGCCTCAAACGGCAAAGAGCACAAATACCCATTCATGCTCTTTCGCTTAGTCAAAAACTAACCAACAGATATCACCAACTTTCCCTCGGTGAGCGCGGGGCCGTAAGCGCGGAATTTGCCGTTGCCCTGCCTGCAGTCCTGGCCGTGGTTGCTGTTCTGTTGGCAGGGTTCAAGATTGCCAATGCCGGGGCAGGCGACATCCGTGCACTCAGCGACTACGTTGTGGCCGCTTCGCGAGGAGAGAACCAAGCGCTGCTTGATGAATGGGCTAAAAAACAGCTGAGCGGCTACCGAGTGACAACTTATATAGAAGGCTCGAGCTTGTGTGCCACGGCCGTCGCAAAAGTCGGCGTGGCCAGGAATCTGAAGAGGTGCGTGTGGGTCGGCGATTACTAGCCGAAACAGCTCGAAGCGAAGAGGGCTCGGGAACAATGCTGGCTTTGGCAACATTAGTGCTTGTTGTCGGGGCTGCCACGCCTTTGATTGTTAGCGCAAATCAAGCACTCGGGGCCGAGAGTCTCGAAACTGCTGCAGAGCTTTCAGCACTATCGGCTGTCGACGTGCTTAGCGGCTTTCGCACGGGGCATCCGTGTGACGTGGCCCGCCAGGTTGCTCGCGTCAATGCCGCTGTGCTGGAGTCTTGCACAATCAACGAATTTGTAGTCGAGGTGGAGTTGTCTCGTTCTATTGCCTTGGCGGACGCTCAATCTTCAATCGCAGTAGCTTCAAGTTGACCTCCAAAATTCACCTGATATGGTTCTTATTCGGCACACAAACGAGGTTAGATTTGCACTAGTCGAAATCGCCTAACTGAGTGGGGTTCCAAATGAGTAAGTTTCTTCCAAGTCTTGTAAAGAAAATCATCGGGTTTATGGCCGTGGCAGCTCTTTCTCTTGGCCTGCCACTACCTGCATCAGCGGACCAGGTCATTCCCAACATGCAGAGTTTCGACCTAACATCAACTCCAGAACTCTCATTCGATGAGATGCTGCTCATGGAGGATCAGATTTGTTTTCGCATTACGACAACTGGGCCTGACGATTCACAATACAAGTTCAAAAACCTCGTTTTCAGCGGCACCAGGGTAGGCGATGGGCCTTCGGAGGTTTCCTTTGACATCCCCATGTCCACCTATTACAGCTGGGAAAACCAGTTCATGATTTGCACGGTCGATGCAAACTGGGAGTCAATTCCAGAACTAGGTAATCCACTTCTATATGGTTCGGTCAAACTCAGCGGCAAGTCGGTTACCAACACGACATTCTCGAAAACATTCGAAAACCAACTTAAGACCCACGGTCTCTCGCTATCGACTGAGAACCCGATGAGCGTCTATTACAACCCGGGAAACGGTTCCCAGTTTGCGGTTTCTGTTGAAAACAAAACTAAAAAACTTGTGTCTGTGAAGATTTCTAAGTTCAAGTTCGAGGGGCGCTCCCTCGGTTCAAAGAGCTTCACCTTGATAGTCGCGCCAGGGGCTTCGGAGTACATGAACTTCGGCTCGCTGGACGAAGACGTTTCTGTCGGTTACGAAGGCGCAGACGTGAGCGCAACAATTTCAAAAGTTACCGTTGCAAAAGTCACGCGAGCTGCAATCAAAGTGCCGGCCGGATTGCAGTTGGTGACAACTTCTCCGGGCGACTGGTACTACTACCCAGCCTCAAGTGACTCGATGCCTAGTTACAGCAACGCAAGTTATCTTTGCCAAAAAGTAAAGAACATCAGCAAAAAGGCAATTTCAGTCGAGACCAAGTTCACCTTTAGCTCCAAGGGTCGAAAGACAGTTGCCTACTCTGGTTCTTCTGTCGACACCATTCCGGCTGGTGAAACCTACTGCCTCGCAGGAGCGTATGACAATCGAGTGAATCCGTCAGGAGACTGGCGAGTTGGCAATGCTGTCACAATCAACGGCAGCCTGAAAATCGTCAAGGCGAGCACTCTGTCAAAAACGGGAATTGTCTTGCCTGAAGGTTTCTCAGTCGGAAACGCATGGTTCAGCTATAACGCGACCACGAAGAAAACCACCGTTGGCCTAGTGATCAATGCGCCGGCAGATTTCCAAGGGGATCTTCTGGGCTCAAACTTGACTTTCAACGGTAAAACCGGGCTCAGCTCAGTAGCCGGCCCGTGTCAGTGTGGCGGTCCAGGCATGACCAACATTCGAATCCTGAACCTTGAACCTGTCGCAGGCGATTTGAGAATCGGTAAGCAACTTAGCCTCAAGGGAACCTTCGTTACCTCGGTGCCGGTGCAGCTGAACAACTCGATTGAAACCGACTATACGCAGGGATGCTATGCCTATTTCCCACAGGAATGGACCTATTCGGCTTCTACCAATAAGACATCGGTTTTCCTACGCTGCAACAACTACGGTGCCACTTCAAAGACGCTAGACATCTCGTCTTACGAACTAACCGTGACCATCGACGAAGAGTCAGTTGTCTACCAACCGGTAGTCAACTCGGTTACCTTGTCGGCCAAAACGGAAGGCAAGATTGTGGTGTTTTTCTTGGTCACCGGTGACATTAGAACTGGTGGTGCAACGGTCGACCTAGCTACCGCTCTCGAGAAGTAGTCCTTCGATCTTCAGGAATAGGGTTGAGCACGAAAGTGTTCGACCCTTTCCTAATGGATTTCCCGCTGCCGCGTTTCTATTGGTATGGTTCATTTCGCAAGTGCTACAGCGACAAAATCGTGAAGCACAAAACGTCAGGAGAGTAATTGGCCCCCAGCCAGAAGCTAGTCATCGTTGAGTCGCCTGCCAAGGCGAAGACAATCTCAAAGTACCTAGGTAACGAATTCACAGTGCTCGCTTCGGTGGGTCACATTCGTGAGCTGGTTGAGCCACGCGACCTTCCGGCCGACCTAAAAAAGGGTCCGTTCGGCAAATTTGCCATCAACATTGAAAACAACTTCGAGCCGTACTACGCCATTTCGGCGGGTAAGAGCAAGACAGTATCCGAGCTTAAAAAAGCCCTAACCAGCGCAGATGAGCTCTATCTCGCAACCGATGAAGACCGCGAGGGTGAAGCCATCGCCTGGCACCTGCTTCAAGTTTTGAAGCCAAAAGTTCCGGTCAAGCGCATGGTGTTTCACGAAATCACCAAAGAGGCAATCACCGCAGCCCTCGACCACACCCGCGAACTCGACAACGACCTAGTTCAGGCCCAAGAGACGCGTCGAATCGTTGACCGGTTGTTCGGTTACGAGATTTCGCCGGTGCTTTGGCGCAAGATCAACCGTGGCCTCAGCGCCGGTCGCGTTCAGTCACCAGCGGTTCGCCTTGTAGTCGAGCGTGAGCGTGAGCGCATGGCTTTCGTGTCAGCCTCTTACTACGACGTCGCCGCGACATTTAGCCCGACCGGCAATGAGCCATCGTTCGAAGCCAAGCTATTAAGCGTTGATGGCAAGCGCATCGCAACCGGCCAGTCATTCGATGACAACGGTCGTATGACCGCCGATGTTCTGTTGCTCGATGAAGCCACCGCGAAAGCTTTGGCCAGCGGTGCCACCGACCCGTCGGTAAAGGTAAGCGTTACCTCGGTCGAGGCAAAGCCAAGTACCAGACGCCCGGCTGCTCCGTTCACGACATCCACGCTTCAGCAAGAGGCGTCTCGCAAGTTGCGCATGTCGGCAAAGCAGACCATGGACACCGCTCAGGGGCTGTACCAAGAAGGTTTCATAACCTACATGCGAACCGACTCGCCTTCGCTATCGCAGCAGGCCATCAACGCCGCTCGCAGCCAGGCTGCATCAATGTTCGGCCAAGACCTAGTGGCCGACAAGCCGCGCCTCTACATCGGTAAGTCAAAGAACGCCCAAGAGGCTCACGAAGCCATTCGCCCAGCTGGCGAAGTGTTTAAAACTCCTGCCGAGGTTTCGTCGCAACTATCGGGCCGCGCACTCGACCTTTATGAACTGATCTGGAAGCGCACCGTGGCATCGCAGATGGCAGACGCCAAGGTTTCGACCACCACCGCACGAATCGCCGTGACACCCGTTGCAGGCAAGGCCCTTGAGTTCACCGCATCCGGCACAGTCGTAACATTCAGAGGTTTCTTGGCCGCCTATGAAGAAGGCCACGACGAGTCACGCAACGAAAACGACAACGAAGAGCGCGAGTCGAAGCTGCCAAACCTAACCGTTGGCCAGGCGCTCGGCATTTCAGACGTTGTGGCCAAAGACCACATCACCAACCCACCGCCGCGTTACACCGAGGCGAGCTTGGTGAAGGCTCTCGAAGAAGACGGCATCGGCCGCCCATCGACCTACGCCAACATCATGTCGACGATTTTGAATAAGGGCTATGTAACAAAGCGTGGCCAGGCGCTTGTTCCAGAGTGGATCGCCTTCACCGTCACCCGCTTTCTCGAAGAAAACTTCGGCAAGCTGATCGACTACGAATTCACCGCGGCAATGGAAGAAGACCTAGACCGCATCGCCGATGGCGAGCTGAACTACCTCGAGTGGCTCAAGCACTTCTACTTCGGTGGAGACGACATCGACGGTCTGCTGCACACCGCAACGCACATCCTCGATCAAGACCCGAAAGCCATCAACTCGATCGCGATTTCAGACGAAATCACCCTGCGCACCGGTCAATATGGCCCATATCTCGAGATTTACGCCGACCCGAGCACGCCTGGAGCCGATGAAAACGGGCGACGCATCGTGAACATCCCAGAGGGTCTCGCACCAGATGAGCTGACCCCGGCCAAGGCGCAAGAACTAGTGGATGCTCCCGTGGCAGTTGACCGAGTGCTAGGCCTCGACCCGGCCTCTGGCAACGAGATTCTGTTCAAAGACGGTCGCTTCGGCCCATACGTGATGATCAACGATGAAAAGGCCGCCAAGCCTAAGACCGCATCGCTGTTCAAGAGCATGGACCCACTGAACATTGACCTCGACACTGCGCTCATGCTGCTTTCGCTACCGCGCGTGGTTGGAATCGACCCTGAGACCGAGAACCAGGTGACGGCGCAGAACGGAAAGTTCGGCCCGTACCTCAAGAAGGGCACCGACTCTCGCTCACTCACCAGCGAAGACGAGATTTTCTCAATCACGCTCGAGCAAGCGCTGGCAATCTATGCCCTGCCGAAGTACGGCGCTCGCCGTACAGCAGCCACGCCGCTTCGCGAGTTTGGTGAAGACCCTGAGAGCAAGGGTGCGGTAACCATCAAGACCGGCCAGTTCGGCCCTTATGTCACCGACACCTTCGTGAACGCCACTGTGCCTAGCGACGACAACATCGAAGACATGACGGCAGAGCGCGCGTTCGAGCTTCTGGCCATTCGCCGTGAAAAACTAGGTCTAGAGCCTGGTCAGGCCCCGGCCAAAACATCTCGCTCGAAAAAGGCAGCTCCGGCCCGCACTGTAAAGCGCGGAACCACCCGAAAGAAGAAGTAACGCTTGTTCATCTCGTTTGAAGGCATCGACGGGGTTGGTAAATCGACCCAGGCAGATTTGCTCGAAGCTCATCTGGTCGGACTTTCGCGCGAGGTTGTTCGCACGCTTGAGCCGGGTGGCAGTGAACTCGGCCGCGACATTCGCAAGTTGCTTCTGCACAGTGGGCACGTGGATGCTCGCGCCGAAGCGCTCCTCTATGCCGCCGATCGAGCTCACCACGTAGCAACCGTCATTCGCCCAGCGCTCGCCGAGGGCAAAGTTGTCATTACCGACCGCTACCTCGACTCATCAGTCGCATATCAGGGTGCCGGGCGCATTCTTGGCGCGACCGAGGTGCGCGACCTCTCGATGTGGGCGATTCAGGGCCTCTTGCCTGCGCTTACCGTGTTGCTAGACCTCGACGCGGCCAGCGCAGTGGCACGCCGAGCTAAAACCGGCGACGCCCCAGACCGACTCGAGCGCGAAAAAGTCGAGTTCTTTGAGGCGGTCCGCGCCTGCTATCTCGAATTAGCGGCAGCCGAACCAGACCGTTTTCTCGTTATCGACGCCCAACTTTCGGTCGACGAAATTCAGTCGCAAATTCGCGCACGCGTTGACGAGTTGCTTGGGCGCTAGATGAGCGCTACCGCCACACATCCGATTTTTGACGAACTGCTTGGCCAAGATGAAGCGGTATCGCTCATCGAAACCGCGGTTCGCAACCGTGACGCCGGCGTTTTTCACTCTTGGCTCATCACCGGCCCGCCCGGATCTGGCCGCTCAAACCTCGCGCTAGCCTTCGCAGCCGCGCTGCAGTGTGAAGCACAGGGATGCGGCACTTGCAAGTCATGCGTGCTCGCCAAGGCAGGCACTCACCCCGACATCCAAGTTCTGGCCACCGAGAAGGTGCAAATCACCATCGCTGAGGTTCGAGACCTGGTTTCGGCATCGGTAATGGGTTCATCGGTTGGGCGTTTTCGCATCATGGTCATTGAAGATGCCGACCGCATGTCGCAGTCTGCATCGAACGTGCTGCTCAAGGCCCTCGAAGAGCCACCGACCGGCACCCTTTGGATTCTTTGCGCGCCATCTGAGGTCGACATGCTTCCGACGATTCGATCGCGCGTACGTCGTGTTGGGCTGAAGGTGCCTTCGGTCGAAGACGTAGCCCAGCTGCTTATCACCCGCAACGGTATCGAGCAGGGGCTTGCCCGCTCGGCAGCGGCCGAAGCCCAGAGTCACATCGGCATGGCACTTCGCCTTGCCACCAGCGCCGAAGCCAGGGCTCGTCGCAAAGAGGTTCTGCAATCAGCGCTGTCAATCGGTTCGGTCACGGCCGCGGTCAAGACCAGCGACCGCTGGCTCGAGCTTGCCAAAAAAGATGCAGAACAGATGAGCAACGAACGAGATGGTCAAGAAAAGTCTGATCTGCTGGCCAGCATGGGCCTGAGCGATAAAGACACCGTTCCGCCGGCGCTGCGCTCTGAAATCAAACGCCTCGAAGATGCTCAAAAGCGTCGCAACACGCGTTCGGAGCGCGATGGCCTAGACCGCGTGTTGGTCGACCTGCTTGCCCTCTACCGCGATGTGCTGAGTGTTCAGTTGCGCGCTGAAGTCGATTTGGTGAACGCCGACCTCGCCGACAAAATTCGAGAGGTGGCCGCGCAGACCAAGCCTGCAGAATCTATTCACAAACTCGAAGCCATCGAAAAGGCCCGAGCACGAATCGCTAGGAATGTTCGAGACCAGTTGGTGCTAGATTCTTTAGCGGTTAGTCTTCAGATTCGAAAGGTGTAGTGTGAGCAAATTCAAACGGTGGATGTTCGGGCTGGTTGCCGCGCTCACCCTAGTTTCAGCATCCGGCTGCTCGATGATTTCTCAACAGCGCGAACTCGACCCAAATGTCGACGCAGCCTTCGCGAAGTTCTACACCCAGCCCATTGAATGGAACAGCTGCGACAAGTTTGATTGCGCCGAAGTGCTGGTGCCAATGAACTGGAGCGACCCCGAGGGTGAAGCCATCACCATCGCCGTGATTCGTTCTGAGGCGACCGGCGAAAACCCAATCGGCGATCTTCTGCTCAACCCTGGCGGCCCCGGATCTTCTGGCGTCAACTTTGTGCGTGACAACCTCGAATACATCGGCACCGAAGCGCTGCGCGAAAGCTACAACCTCATCGGCTTCGACCCACGCGGCACTGGTGACAGCTCGCCAGTAACCTGCCTAGATGACGCCGGCCTCGACGAGTTTTTGTATAGCCAAAGCCCGTATCCGAATGACGAGGCTAAAGATCTCGAGTACTGGGCTGGTTTGACTGCCAAGTTCGGTGAAGCCTGCATAGAGAACACCGGCGAGGTCATCAAGTACCTCGACACCCAGTCGGCCGCCAAAGACATGGACGTCATTCGCTCTTATCTCGAGCAAGACAAGCTCGACTATGTCGGCTTCTCATACGGCACCCTGCTCGGCGCAACCTACGCGTCGATATTTCCCGAGCGCGTTGACCGCTTCGTGCTCGACGGCGCCATCGACCCGCGTGTGAGCGACGAACAGCAATCGTTGAACCAACTCGGCGGGTTCGAGTTGGCAATCGGTAACTATGCCAGCTGGTGCCTTGAGCAGGCGAACTGCCCGTTCTCTGGAAACAAGGCAAACGTTTTGAAGCAGATTCGCGCCTGGTTTGAGAACCTTGAAACCAACCCGCTACCGACCCAGGATGGTCGTGAACTGACAATCTCGGCTGGCATCACCGGCGTGATTTTGGCCATGTATTCAGACGATTACTGGCCAATCTTGACCGACGCGTTCAACGAGGTTAAGGCCGGCGACGCGACAACCCTTATGAGATTGGCCGACTTCTATAACGACCGCGGTGAAGATGGGCGCTACAGCACCAACACGCTCGAAGCCAATATCGTGATTTCTTGCCTAGATGGCCAGCAGTCGACCAAACCTAAAGACATCGCAACTCAAAACGCCAAGGCCAAGAAGATCGGCACCGTATTCGGCGACTACTGGCAGAACGGCTACATTTCTTGCACCTGGGTAGACTTTGGGCCGGTCGAGCCGCTGGCTTCGTTTGCCGCAGAGGGCTCGCCGAGCATCCTCGTGGTTGGAACCACCGGAGACCCTGCCACCCCTTATGAGCAGGCGGTGGATCTTGCCCGCGATGTGCTTGCAAACGGGTTCTTGCTCACCTTTGACGGTGAAGGCCACACCGCCTACGGTCGCTCAAACTCTTGTGTCGACCAGACGGTTGACGATTTCTTGCTCGAAGGCAAACTGCCCGAATCAGAGCCAACCTGCTAAGTGAGATCGGCTTTGGCCAAAACTAAAAACAACAAAATACAAGAATTCTTTTCGATTCAATTTCGAAAACTGCTCTCGGGCGCTGCCGATGGCACACCGCCCTGGCTCGCCGTAATCGCCGATGGTGATACCGGTGGGCTATACCTACCTACCGACGAGCCGTGGAAGGTCCACCGCGACTTCGGCACGCTGGTCGGGGGAGTGCGCGCGCTTTTAATGCAGGCGCTGCACCCTGGCTCGCTGGCCGGTGTTGCCCAACACTCGCGCTACGAACAAGATGCCCTCGGTCGCCTGAGCGGCACCATTCGCTGGCTCACCGTCACCACTTTCGGGTCGCACGCTGCGGTGGCTGGCGAGGCCAGTCGCGTTAATCGTCTGCACGAGCGGGTTGCTGGCAGCTACGAGAGCACTTCGGGCAGCAAGCCTTACCGCGCGGCCGACCCCGACCTGCTGACCTGGGTGCACGTGGCCTTCACCGACTCGTTTCTGTCGGCGCACAACACCTATTGCAAAAACAAAGCGGATGCTGATGCTTACGTCGAACAGTGGGGCCGATCGGTTGCGCAACTGGGGTTGACTCGCGTGTCAACCAGCCTCGCCGAGCTCGACCAGGCCGTGGCCGACTTCGCGCCCGAACTTCGTGCCGACGAAACCACCTTGCGCGTGGTTTCGTTTATTCGCCGACCACCGCTTCCGCTACTCGTTCGCCCGGTCTACCGCTTGCTGTGGCTTGCAGCCGTTTACAGCCTTCGCGACGAGCACCGCGAGCTGCTCGGGCTAAAAAAGCCCGGTCGCTGGGTGGTTGGTGTTACGCGGTTTGTGCTGGTGAGCATCCGCGTTCTAATCGGGCCAGAAAGCCCAATCGAAGACGGGGCGCTGGCTCGCCTGCAACGAATCGGACTGCTCGGTTTGAAGTAAGATTTAGAAGATTCGCCACCCTAGCTCAGTCGGTAGAGCAGCTCCCTCGTAAAGAGCAGGTCAGGAGTTCGATTCTCCTGGGTGGCTCTGGTTCTTTTCAAAATGACCGAATTCGTGCTACTTTCAAATGTTGACTGTGTTCAAGCGGTCACTGACCTCAAGAAATCAGGGTTGTTTTGTCGCAGGGCAAGGTTAAGCGGGTTCACCCGGCGCGAACCGTGGCGCGAGTATTCGGCCTAGCCATTCTTGTAGGCACCTTCATTCTCAGCCTTCCAATTTCGCGCACCGCCAACACATTCGGTGGTTTTTTAGAGGCTGCATTCACGTCGGTTTCGGCCGTTTGCGTCACTGGCCTTTCAACCGTGGATGTCTCGACCTACTGGACCCCGTTCGGCCACCTGATGATTTTGCTGATGATCAAACTCGGTGGTTTCGGAATCGTGACCTTTGCGGTTTTCTTAGGTATTTTGCTCGCTCGTCGAATTGGACTCAACTCACGAATGGTCGGCTCAGCAGAAATGCCGGGTCTCGACCAGGGCAACCCCCGCCGTTTAATTTGGAAAATCTTTATCGCTACCTCGAGCTTTGAATTCATAATCTCGACCGCAGTGGCGTTGCGCCTTTGGTTGGGATATGGCTACGAGTTGGGCGATGCCGTTTGGTATGGAGTTTTCCACTCAATCTCAGCCTTCAACAACGCCGGATTCGCGCTTTATGCAGACAGCCTCATTGGCTTTGCCGGTGACGGGTGGATGCTCATGCCACTGAACCTGGCAGTGATTCTGGGCGGTCTGGGTTTTCCGGTGCTTTTTGAGCTCGGTCGCCGCATCATTGGCCGCGTCAAAGCCTCTCAAATCGGCGGTGTCATTGAGTCGAGACTTCACTGGACGCTGAGCACTCGCTTAGTGCTCTGGAGCACCCTTATTCTGCTCGCCTTCGGCACCGTCTATTTTGCCGTCATCGAGTGGAACAACCCTGCCACAATCGGACAGATGGGGATTATCGAAAAGCTGCTCAACTCGTTTACCCAATCGGTGATGCCGCGAACTGCTGGCTTTAACTCGGTGAACATTGCTGAGGTGTATCCCGCCACTTTGATGGGAATGGATCTCATGATGTTCATCGGTGGCGGTTCAGCCTCTACCGCCGGTGGTATCAAGCTCACCACCGCTGCAGTGCTCATTTTCATCGTCTGGACAGAGATTCGAGGCGAGACGGCCGTCAACGTGGGTAGTCGTCGCCTGCCACGCTCGATTCAGCGTCAAGCCCTAACCATCATTTCGCTTGCCTCCCTTGCGGTCATCACCGCGACAATCTTGATCAGCATCACGACAGATTTCACCACGGACCAAATCTTTTTTGAGGTGGTTTCAGCCTTCGGTACCGTCGGTTTGAGCACCGGTATCACGCCACAGATGCCTGTATTTGGGCAATTCATTCTTATGGCTCTAATGTTTGGTGGTCGCCTCGGTCTCGTGGTAGTTGCCACCGCCCTTGCTGTAAGACAAACTAAAGTGCACTTCGAATATCCGAAAGAGAGGCCACTAATTGGCTAAACGTTTGAGAACTATGGGCCCAGAGCGCATCGAGACGCCGGTTGCGGTAATCGGCCTGGGTCGTTTTGGCTCGGCACTCGCCCTTGAATTGCAGGCCCTCGGTCACGAAGTTCTCGGAATCGATCTCGACAGCGACCACGTGCAGCAATACGCACCGCTGCTGACCCGCACCGTAACCGCGGACAGCACCAGCGCCGACGCCATGCGTGAACTAGGCGTCGACACCTTTGAGCGCGTAGTGGTTGCCATCGGAGTTGACCTCGAGGCGAGCATCCTTACCGTATCGATGCTTAAAGAAATCGGTGTTGCTGAAATTTGGGCGAAAGCCATGAGCGACTCGCACGGTCGAATTCTGACCCAGCTTGGCGTTGACCACGTTATTTTTCCCGAGAAAGACATGGGAAAGCGCATCGCCCACTCGGTTGGCGGTGATCAGCTCGACTACATCGAGATTGATGAAGGCTTTGCCATGGCTAAGACCATCGCGGCACCTTCGTTTGTTGGAAAGTCCCTCACCGAGCTAGCCATTCGAGCCGAATACGGCGTGATTGTGGTTGCCACGGCCGTTGGTGACGTGAACTACATGCCGGCTACTCCAGACACTGTCATCGGCGAAGGCGAGTGCCTAATCGTGGCCGGGCCAAAAGACAAACTAGAGACGTTCAGCCGCGTTCAGTAGCAATTTTTAGCGTTTGCCCAGAGCTTCGGCGATGGCCGACTTGGCACGGTGCAGACGGTTCACGAGTTCTGCTTGGCGAAGCCCGAGTGCTTGCGACACGTCTGACATGGTGCGCTTGTCGAGCAAAATGCCTTGCGCAACTGGCTTCAGCGCATCCGGTAGTTTTTCAATTTCGGCACGGATGCTTTGCTCGCTGTAACCCGACAAATCCGGGTCGCCCTCATCAAACGTTACGTCTAGGTCAAACTCGCCGTTTTGCATTTAGCCCTCCAACTTGAATTCCGAACGATAGCCCTGAACGGTGCTGCGCATGCCGATTCCGGCAACGCCAACCATCTTGGACTCTCGGTAGTACCCAAAGACGCAATCGCCCTTAATCTCGCCGTGAAGCAGCTTGATTTCATCGGCCAGACCGAGCAGCCCAAAGGCAAGCAGGTGAATGTCATACTGGTCGCTCCAGAACGATGGAATCGGCGCGAATGGTTCGGACAGTAGGGTAGCGGTGTTTTCGCCGGCAAGTTGGGCAGCCAGCACCTGACCTACGCGCTTGGCGCTGTCGGTCGGGATGTTCCAGTGTTCTACGCGGCGAGGCACGTCGTCGAAGATCGGGTTGGCAAATCTCGCGACGTCGCCAACTACGAATACGTTTTCCACGCTTCCGCCCCCGGTGGTCACGGCTCGAAGTGCGCCGTCGGTAAGCACCCCGTCAGTTAGATCGAGCGCGTTGCCCTCAAGCCACTCGGTGTTGGCGTGTGAGCCAATCGCTTCGAGAAAAACATCGCAGGGCAGCACCTCGCCCGAATCAAGAATTACGCCGCTCACGCGGTCTTCGCCGATGAGGTCAACCACGGTACTCTTCATTCGAAACTTCACACCTTCGGCTTCGTGGCGACGCTTGATTTCAGCAGCCAAAGTGCGGCCGAGCGGCCGATTGATGGGGTGGCTGCCAGGTGCGACGACGGTAACCGAGCATCCGAGCAGTGTCGCCGTTGCAGCAACCTCGCAGCCAATGAAGCCAGCCCCGAGAATCACAACATTTGCGCCTGGCACGAGCTCTGCACGCAACGCGATGGCGTCGTCGAGCGTGCGTACCGCGTGACGGCCGGCGAGACCACCATTGGGTACCTGCAGGCGCTTTGGGCGCAGTCCGGTGGCCACAATCAAAGCGCTGAACGGATGCACAAGCCCCGTATCGTCGGTGACCGTGCTGTTTGCGACATCCGCGCTCGCAACTCGCGTGCCGAGCACCCAGTTGACATCGGCGGTTGCTGGTCGCTGAGGGAATGCCACCGCCTCGTGACTCACCTCGCCCTTCAGCACGTCTTTAGACAGCGGAGGACGGTTGTATGGGGCGTAAGGCTCGTCGCCGATGGCTGTGATCGGGCCAAGGTAGCCGAATCGGCGCAGTGCCTCGGCGGCTCGCAGACCGCCCATGGATGCACCGACAATAACTACCGGCTTCGTCACGTTTGCCTAACTAAAAGTCGTCGAGGTTATTCGACGATGCGAATGGCCTGCATCGGGCAGATGTCTACTGCTGCCTCAATGTTTGCTCGCTCGCTGTCGTCGGCCTCGGCCGTGTATTCGAGCTTGTCATCGCTGTTCAGGCGAAAAATGTCAGGTGCTTCGAAAACGCACTGACCGTAGTGCTGGCACTTTGCCATGTCTACATCGATTTTGATTGTCATTATTTTTCCTCCACGGTAGATGGGTAAAGGTCTTTAGATGGGGTGCGAATGCCTCTGAACTCCCAGTCGCCACCGAGTGCGGTTGATACGACTTCTTCGCTCTCGGTCGGCTGGGCACCGACATCCGTGCGAATCGGTGTAGGGCCTTCGACAATGTGGTTGGTCAAACGCCCGAGACCCTCGACCTCAACCTCGACAACGTCGCCAGGCTGAACCGGGCGGCTGAACGCCGGGGTGCCCGAGAACAGCATGTCGCCTGGCACCAGCGTGATGGTGCGAGCAATGTCGGCCACCAGGTAGTGCATGTCCCACTCCATGTTGTCGGTGTTGTCTTCTTGCTTGACCTCGCCGTTGACATAGGTGCGAATCATCTTGTTTCTGAAATCCCAGTCGGTCACCATGCCGGGGCCAACCGGGGCCAGGGTGTCGCTGCCCTTTACGCGAAGCATCGAACCAGCATCGGTGTCTCTGAAGTCGTGCAGGCCATAGTCGTTGCCCACCGAGTAGCCCGCGATGTATTCGCCGGCCTCTGCTGGCGAAATGTTGCGACAGGTCTTGCCGATGATGATTACGATTTCACCCTCGTAGTTTAGCCACTTGCAGCCAGCCGGGCGCACCACGGCACCCTTGTGGGTGTTCAGCGCGGTGATCGGCTTGTGAAAATAGGTCGGCGCTGGCGGCAACTTGGTCATGAACTCTTGAGTGCGCGAGTCGTAGTTCAAGTGCACGGCGATGATCTTGGTCGGCTCGGATGGCGCGAGGTGGGTTGCCTCTTCGATCGCGATGCGGCGGCCATCAGGGGCAACCAGCTCTTCGCCATCTCGAACTACCTGAATCGGGTAGCCATCTAGCAGAATGCGTCTAATTTCAGTCACGAGATAGCACCAGGTCTTTCGGTCGTGGGAACCCGCCCTCAGGCTTGTCGAACCAGATGTGCACCTGACCGGTGCCAATGGAGTTTTCATATTCGCTGTAGAGGCGACCGACCGACTTGTTGTCTTCTTCGCCCAGCGCTCCAGCCATGGCTAGGTAGTGGTAGAAACCAGCCTCTGGCTTGTACTTTTTGAAGGTGTCGAAGTCGTCGAGCACGGCCTTGTGGTCACCTTGCTCGAACCATTCGATGACCTTCTTGTCATACTCGTAGGCCTCAGGGGTGTAGATGTGAATCGGGTCGCTGGCCTCGTGCTTGCGCAGGTCGCGCAGCTTGTGGAACGTGTGCGATAGCGCGCCCGAACCGAGTAGCAGCACCTTGCTGTCGCTGTCGCGAATAGCCTCGCCCAGCGCGCGACCGGCACGCTTGAAGTCTTCTGCCGTAGCGGTCTGGCAAACCGAGAGTGAAACCCACTTCTTGTCGTCGAGGCCGCGACCGAGGTAGTGCCAAAGGTTCACGGTGGCATAGAAAATCGGCAGGTGCGGGTCGCTGATCGGGGTGATCCAGGTGCCGTTCTTTTCGTCGTACTTGGTCATGCTGTTGGCGAGTTCAGGGTTGCCCTTGAAGAAGTAAGGAATCTGGCTCATGCCACGGGGGAGCTCTTCGCTGGTGAATAAGCCAGAGCGCTCGGCGTGTGAGGTGACCACAAACTCAACCGTGGTAGCCCAGTGGCTGTCGAGCACCACGACGGTGTCATAGTCGAGGGTTTCGAAAATCTCTTTGCGAAGTCGCTTGAGACCTGGAACGAGGCTGATCTCTTTGCCCCCGTTGAGGTCATATCGAACTGCCTCAGGCAGCATGATCGTTGGCACGTGCGCCAGAATTGCGGCGCCTACTACTTCACCCATCGCTATTCCTTCCATCCATTCGGTGAAACTACGGTGTTTTTTACGTCTGCATAAAAATCGAATGACCAGGTGCCACCTTCGCGGCCGATTCCCGACTTGCGTGAGCCGCCGAATGGTGCGCGCAGGTCGCGAACGAAGAAGCAGTTGACCCAAATCGTGCCGGCAACCAACTCTTTGGTGATCTTGTCGGCATGTTCACGGATGCCCGACACAACCACTGCGGCCAGACCGAACTCCGTTCCGTTCGCCATTTCGAGAGCCTGTTCATCCGAGCTGAAAGTTTGCATGCAGAGCACCGGGCCAAAGACCTCCTGTGTCACGATCTCGGCACCAGCGCTTGGCTGAATCAGGGTCGGTCTAAAGAACAGGCCGCCCAGTTCGTCGTTTGGCACGCCACCCATCAAGATGGTCTGCCCCTCGGCCTTGGCGCGGTCGACAAAACCCTTGATTCGGTCGAAGTGCACCTGGTGAATCTGTGGGCCGATGTCGGTCGTCTCGTCACGTGGGTCGCCCTGTTTGAGCTTGGATGCGCGCTCGCGGAACTTCTCGGCAAAGCCTGACGCTACCGACTCGTGAACCAAAATCCGGGTTCCACTCAGACAAACCTGACCGGCGTTGTCGTATTGCTCGACGGCTAGTTCGGCGGCAAGGTCAAGGTCAGCATCCTCGAAAACCAACAGCGGACTCTTGCCGCCTAGCTCGAACGAAAGCGGGGTTAGGTTGTCGGCAGCGGCCTTGGCAATCACCTTGGCGGTAGGAACCGAGCCGGTGAACGAGATTCGGGCGATGTCGGTGTGGGCAACCAGCGCAGCGCCGGCTTCGCGGCCATAACCCTGAACCACGTTGAAGACGCCATCTGGAATGCCCGCCTGCTTGGTGAGGTCGGCGAAGAATGATGCACTCAGCGGGGTCCACTCGGCTGGCTTGAGCACCACGGTGTCGCCGGCGGCTAGCGCTGGGCCGATCTTCCAGGTAGCGAGCATCAGAGGTGCGTTCCATGGGGTAATCAGGGCGCAAACACCCGATGGGTCCCAAGAAATATTGTTGGTGTGGCCGCGAGTTTCAAACTTTTCGTGGGCTAGGTGGTTGATCGCCCAGTCGGCAAAGAAGCGAATGTTCATGGCCACGCGCGGCATTACTCCGCGTCGGTGTGAACGCAGCAACGAGCCGTTGTCCATGGTTTCGAGTTGAGCAAGGGTTTCAATGTTTGCTTCGACTAGGTCGGCGAGTTTCATGAGCAGTTCGCCACGCCCGAGAGGCCCAAGAGCCACCCAACCTTTGAATGCCTTATTGGCGGCAGCAACGGCCAGGTCGACTTCGGTCTGACCACCGCGAGCAATTTCGCCCAGAAAGCTTCCGTCAACGGGGGAGGTGTTGGTGAATGTTTCAGCGCTGGCAACGCGCTGACCGCCAATGTAGTGGCGTGTATCTACCTTGGTCCCGGCCACCTCAATAAAGGTCACTGAGAAACTCCCTCGTTTGTTCGTCTTGAAATCAAGCGTAACTTCAATTTCGTTCGGATGCTAATGATTTAGACTAGGGCATACTTCTCTTTAGAACACCAGATTCAGATAGTCTGGCGAGTGATTTTTTATAACGATTTGGAGTTAGCGGTGACTGCCTTGAATAGACCAAGAATCGCCATCCTCGGCCGCTTTGCCGATGGGTCTACCGCTACTCGTTCGAGGGCCGTTGTTAGCGCTCGCGCCCTGGTTGAATCGGTCTGGAACGCTGGCGGAGAGCCCATCACTTTATTGCCAACGTCCGACACCGATTGGTCAACGCGCCTTCGTGGATTCTCGGCTGTGCTAATGCCCGGTGGTGGCGACTTGAACCCTGAGCTTTATGGGCAGACACCCGAGAGTGACGAGCTTTACGGCATTGACCCGCTGCAAGATTCCTCAGACCTGAGCCTCACCAAGTGGGCCATCGAAAACAAGGTTCCGTTTCTAGCGATCTGCCGCGGTTTTCAATTGGTCAACGTTGCCTTTGGCGGCACGCTGGTTCAGCACATGCAAAACGATCACCGCCACGTTGTGCACCAACTTCACTTGGCTGCTGATGCCGAACGCCTTGGCGTTGACTCAAGTGTTCTCGAATCGTCGTGCTACCACCACCAGGCCATAGACAGGCTAGGCGAAGGTCTTCGCGTTATCGCTCGCGCCGCTGAGGGCCACGTCGAGGCTATGGCTATCGACAACGGTGCTTGGGCCTATGCGGTTCAATGGCACCCAGAAGACAACGCTGCCGACAACGCTCAGCAGGCCGGTTTGTTTGCAAAGTTTGTCGAGCAGGCGAAAAACGCGCCGCCAATTTAGCCCTCTAGGTGCCGGGTAATTTCGCGCAGGTGGTCGGCGGTTTGACGCTCGGCCGATTCGCCAAGGGTTTCAACCACAAATTTTTCTTCGGTGTTGAATTCGGGAAACAGGCGATCCATGAGTTTGCGCCCCTCCGGAGTCATCTTGACAATCACGAGTCGGCCGTCGTCTTTGCTTTTTTCTCTAGTGACCAGGCCGCGTCCTTCTAGGGTTCCTAACACGCCGGTCAGAGTTGCCTTTGAAAAACCGCCCTCGACGGCAATCTGACGAGTTTCGATTGGCTCCCAGATCCAGGTGACCCAAAGCACAACGAAAGCAGTCCACGAGAGGTTTTCTTTAGCTAGCACCGAGCGCTCGAGGTGGTTGCGAACTGCTGTGGCAGCTCGAAACAGGTTTGACACCACTGCCATCGCACCGAAGTCGATGTTCTTGTGAACCAGCCTGGCCTCTACCTGACGTTCTGTTTCGGCAAGTGTGTGCAATCCAGCCATGGTTCCCAGCGCTTTCTCTTTCAACTGAACTAAACCACAATTTTCTAATCATTTAGTCCCGAATGAATAACATTTTCGTTTTTTGACTAGAAACACCTCAAGATGTCACTAATCTAAAAATGATTTGTATCCAAACAATCTTTTAGGAGTCAGACGTGAACTCAATGTCGAGCGTTTCACTTGCCGATCTTGACCTTTTCGAAGGCGGTGCGCCGTGGAAGGTTTTTGAAGACCTTCGAAAGAACAGCCCGATTCACTGGAACGAAGAAGAAGCCCCAAACTCCGGCTTCTACTCGGTCACTCGCTATCACGACATCGTCAAGGTGCTGCGCGACCCAGAGACCTTCACCTCTGAGCGCTTCACGAACCTTGAAGAGGTGGATGCTGAGCAAGAAGAAGCTCGTCGCTCACTGCTCGAGACCGATGGTTCGCGTCACCGCGCTCTGCGCCGCCTGCTACAGGGGGAGTTCACCCCGCAGGCCGTGGCTCGCTACGCAACGTTCCTTCGCGGTCTCACCGCCACCACCCTCGACAACGCTTTCGCCAAGGGCTCGTTCGACTTCGTCGAAGAAGTCGCCTCAGACTTTCCGATCAACGTTCTGGTTCGTCTGCTCGACGTGCCTCAAGAAGACGCCGGCCAGCTGATCGACTGGGGTAACCGCATGATCGGCTTCGACGACCCAGAACACGCGGATGTTCTGATCAACGACCCCGAGAGCGAAAAGTATCGCCTCGTTCCGTTCAAGTCGCCGGCCGCCCTCGAGGTTTTCGAATATGGCGACGCGCTTGCTCGCGAGCGCAAGGGCAAAGACGGCACCGACCTTATCTCACGCCTGGTAAACACCATGCCTTCAGATGGCGTGCCGCTAACCGATCGCGATTTTCACACCAATTTCTTGCTGCTTGTTGTAGCCGGTAACGAAACCACCCGCCACACCATCAGCCACACCATGAACAATCTGATTCAGAACCCAGACCAGCTGCGCTTCTTGCAAGAAAACCCAGACAAGATCGAGTGGGCCGTCGAAGAATTCTTGCGTTTCGCGAGCCCGGTCTACCACTTCAGACGCACCGCGACCAAAGACGTCGAGCTAAACGGCGTTCAGATCAAGACCGGTCAGAAGGTTGTTCCTTGGTTCGCTTCGGGCAACCGCGACGAGACCATTTTTGAAAACCCTAACCGCATGGATGTCACGCGCAACCCGAACGAACACATGACGTTCGGTCGTGGTGGCCCTCACATGTGTCTCGGAAACGCTCTTGCCCGCATCGAGCTCAAGATCATGTTCGAAGACCTGATTCAGCGCGTCGACTCGGTTGAAGTCGACGGCGAGATCGACTACCTACGCAGTAACTTCGTGCACGGCATCAAGCGCATGCCGGTAAAGGTGAACCTGCGCTAAAGCCCTGACACCTGGTCGAGAAACGCGTCGACCAGCGCGAAGGTTCGTGCGCGAGCATCCGCTTCTTCTGCCTCGGTTTGGCGCATCATCACAATCGGGTCTTGACCGTCTTCGAGCACCTTCTTGTCGCCACCCCAGTCGAGCCAGCCCTTGAGACCGGCGGCGTTGAGTTCGGGGTGAAACTGCACGGCCAGCGAGTTGTTGATCAAGAAAGCCTGTGAGGCAACCGGGTTGCGAGCGATTTCAACCGCGCCACGCGGCAGCTGCCAGCGGTCATAGTGAAACTGAAACCACGGCCCGTTTGAAATGAGGTTGGGTCGCTCGCTCCAAATGTTGGTCCAGCCGATTTCACCCTTAGGTGCCGGTGCGACAGAACCGCCCATGGCTCTGGCAATGAGCTGACCACCAAAACAGATGCCCAGCACCGGTTTGCCACTGCTGACCGCAGCGCGTATCCACTCGATCTCTGGGGTTAGCCAGTTGCCGATACAGGCGTCATCCCAAGCGCCCCAAGGTGCACCGAGTGGCACGATCACGTCGTAGTCGTTTAGGTCGGGAAATCTGAAGGTCACGTTTGGTTCGCCGAACTGGTCTTCTGGAACTACAAGAATTTCTTGCGTTTCGAAACCGCGCTCGCGAAAGCGCTCACCGACCGGCCCGGTTGGGCTCACGTGGTCGTGCTGTACAAACAGAACCTTCATTCATAACCTCTTATAACGATTCGCAAAACATCGAAGTGTGAAACAACACCATAGGGTTATTATTTCGTTTGAGCCCTAACGATTGTTGTTATGAGCCAAGTTGTTACAAAGGAGTTGCAATGACCATCGACCTTGTCGCCCTCAGAGAATCACTCAAGGCCCGCGGAGTAGATGTGCTGCGTCTGATTTATTCAGATGTTATCGGCGTGACTCGCTCGAAGGACCTGCTGGTTAGCCAGCTAGACAAGGGCGCACACAACGGCCCTGCCTTCTGCCAGGGAGTTTGGGTAACCAACACCCGTGGGGATGTGCTCGAGGCAAACAACATCGCTAGCGATGGATTGCAGGATCTGGTCAGTCGTTTAGAGCCAGACACAATCACCGACCTTCCCTGGGAGCCAGGCGTGGCTTTTGCAATCGCCGACGCCTACAACCCAGACGGCTCGGTAAACCTAATGTCGCCGCGCTCGGTGCTCAAGCAGGTAATCGCCGAATACCACGCAGTTGGCCTCAAGCCCGTGGTCGGTCCAGAACTTGAGTTTTACCTTGCTGACCACACCGAAGATGGCGGATACCGCCGCACTCACGAGAAGACCGGTCTTGTTTACACAACCGGCGCGATGACCGACCCGAACGGCGACTTCTTGCACCTAATGCGCATGCTTGACCAGATGCAAATCGGCGTTTTTGCCGGCAACGCCGAGTTCAGCCCATCGCAGTATGAAATCAACCTCTACCACTCTGAAGCTCTCGACGCAGCCGACCGAACCTTCAAATTCAAGGCGGCGATCAAGGATGTCGCAGCTCGACGTGGGCGTCACGCAACCTTCCTCGGCAAGCCATGGAGCGACGAGGGTGGCAGCGGCTTCCACCTACACTTCTCGGTCACCGACCTCGCCGGTGAAAACCAGATGCACGACGGTGCCGGAAACCTATCTAAGGTTGCCCTGCAAATGATTGCTGGAGTCACAGCCAATGCTCACGCGCTCACCGCGTTTACCAACCCAACGGTCAACGCGTTCAAGCGACTCGGCCCAGACACCTTGGCTCCATACCGAGCCAACTGGGGCTATGACAACCGCAGCACCATGACTCGCGTGCCACCAGAGCGTGGAGCCGGAACTCGCCTCGAGGTTCGGGTCGGTGATGGAGCGGCCAACCCGTACCTACTGATTGCCGGCATCCTCGCTGCTGGTCTCGACGGCATCAAGCGCGACCTGCCTTGCCCAGAGGCATCGGAGGGTATGACTTATGAAGATGAGTCGGCTCCCGTTTTGCCGCTAACCTTCACCGAAGCTCTAGACGCGCTAGAGGCGAACAAGAACCTCACCCACTACATCGCACCAGAACTCATCAATGTGTTTTTGGTGATGAAGCGCGACGAGATTGAGCGCTACGAAGCGGCAGTTACGGTGGCAACCCGAGATGTCACCCAATGGGAGATCGACGAGTACTTCGAGGTTTACTAAAACGCGACTAAACGCGCGACTAAACGGTCGGGTTTGAACGGTCTTCGATTAGCACGCCACCGTTGAAGGTCACGCCTACCTCGCGGTAGTAGCCGCCGAGAATTTCTTTGACGGGCAAGATCGAACCGAGCTCATCCCACCGACTGTCGCCAAGGGTTAGCTCTGCATCGCCCATCCACGCCTCGCCCAGGTCTGCGTCAACCCCGCCCATCGAAATCAACTGGTCGAGTGAGTTGCCCGCACCCGGGGTGATCGATGGCATCCAGCGGCTGTGCAGCATTTTGTGGCCATTGACAAAACCGTTGTTGTCGGCCGGTTCGCGCAAGGTAACCACTGCCGATGCGAGTCGGTGGTCATAAGCCGAGAGGGTAGCGCCGAGTTTTGCGCCGGGGGCCAAGCGGGGGCTAGCCTTGCCATGGTTGAAAATTCGGGTTACGTGAACCGAGCCGAGCTTCTTTGGGTAGCCCTGAAACCAGCCGCGAGCAATCGCGAAATCTTTGGTTACCCAGATAGCTACGCAGCGCGAATAAGTGACGCCGTCCTTTTTGCAGCGAACCACAACGAACGCCTCGAGGTACTGCGATCTCACCGGGTCGAGCAGCTCTGCACCGCCCTCGCTGCATGACTGCCAGTCGGCCCAAATGATGGCAACTGCACCAGGATGCTCGTCTGCGAGCTCAAGGTCGGCTGGCAAGATTGCGCGCACATTCTCAACGTCGGTGAGGTATTCGACGGTCAGCAACGTGCCCGAGTAATACCAGGGCATGTTCGGCACCAGTGCTGATTTACCGGTTGGGGTTAGTGGTGCGATGAATCCGTTGAGTTCGCTCATGCCAAAAGCCTAACCAATCGTTTGTGCCCGAACAAAATTAGCCAAAACGCCTTTATAACGATTCGGAAAAGTATGTTCATTAGCGCCCGAATGAACTTGACCGAGCGGAGTGACTCCGCCACGCTTACCTTAATCGTTTAGCCCCTAACGATTTTTAAACTCAATGAGGAGAAAATCTCTTATGTCAGATAACTCATCCGGCACTTCACTCAGCAAAGGCAAACTCGGCACAGCCGGCATCGTGTTCTTTGTTGTGGCAGCTGCCGCCCCGCTTCTTGGAATGACAGGAGCTGTGCCTGTTGCCATGTTCCTGGGTAACGGTGCTGGTGCATCCGGAACCTATCTTGCTGTAGGTCTACTTCTAGCTCTCTTTGCAGTTGGTTACTCGGCTATGAGCCAAAAGGTAACTAACACCGGAGCATTCTTTGCTTACGTCGGTCGCGGTCTTGGTCGCAACGCCGGTGTGGCTTCTGCCTTTGCTTCGATTGTCGGTTACGTAACCATTCAGCTAGCCATCTATGGCTTCTTTGGCGGCGTTATGGCATTGATGGTTCCAGGCCTGCCCTGGTACGGCTGGGCCCTAGTTGCCTGGGCCGTGGCAACCTTGTTGTCGCTATTCAGCGTTGACATCGGCTCTAAGGTGCTCGGTGTTCTCATGATTCTCGAGGTTCTCGTCTTGGTCATTACGGCCCTCGCAATCTTGGTTCAGAACGCCGGATCGATCGATTTCGTTGCGGCCTTCTCGCCAGACGCTATCTTGGCGGGTGGCGTAACTGGCACTGCTGGTATCGCGATCGCTTTCGCGTTTGCTTCGTTCATTGGTTTCGAAGCAACCGCAATCTACGGCGAAGAGTCGAAAGACCCTAAGCGCTCGGTTGCTAAGGCAACCTTCTGGGCGATTGGTCTAATCACCGGTCTGTTCGCTGTAGTTTCGTTGGCAATGTCAACCGCGATGGCGAGTTACAGCAACCCAAACGCTCCGGAGGGCTTCCCTAACGAAGGTCTCTACGGCTACATCGCCGAGTTTGGCGGTCTTGACCCTGCGATTGGTCTCACCAACCCTGCCGGAGTTCTTCAGAACATGGCCGACGTTTCACTAGGTGGTACCTGGATGTCAACCATCATGGGCTACCTAGTTCTAACCAGCTGCTTCGCCGGTATCTTGGCATTCCAGAACGCTATCTCTCGCTACTTCTTCGCAATGGGTCGCGGTGGAATTCTTCCAGCGTCTTTCGCTAACACCAACAGCAGCGGTGCACCTAAGAACGGTGTCATCTTGACCTCGGTTCTTGCTCTGGTCATCATGATTAGCTTCGCTGCCGCAGGCCTTGACGGTATCGGAAACCTCTTCACCTGGATGAGCGCGATCACTGCGGTTGCAATCATGTTTGTCGAAGTCTTGGTCAGCATTGCGATCATGGTTTACCTTCGCAAAGACGGCACATTCAACGTGTGGAAGTCGACGATTGCTCCACTGCTTTCGGCAGTTGGTCTTGCAGCCGGCCTCTACCTGTTGATGAGCCGCTTCAACCTGCTCGGCAACCTTGCCGCGGAGGGTGTAGACCCAACCTTGCCAGAATCGGCATGGATGCTCTCGCCAATGGGTTGGGCGCTAGTACTCTCGCCATTCATCGCCGCTGTTATTGGTCTTGTCGTTGCTGCAGCAACCAAGAACAAGCGCGACTTGGCAGCAGACATCTTGTCGTAAAGAACCTTCCAAAAGAAAAAGTGCCCGGTCGAAATGGCCGGGTACTTTTTTGTTCTGCGAGATTTGAGATCGATTCGGTTCGGCAACTCACCCGACCGTGTCGTTTGGTCACAAATGTTTTTCGTGCCAGACTGAAGGCATGTCAGCAATGAGGCTAGAACATGACCTTCTCGGCGATTTTGAAGTGCCGAGCCACGCCTACTGGGGCGTTCATACCGCTCGAGCGGCCGAAAACTTTCCAATCTCCGGGGTGCCCATCGGTCACTACCGAAGCCTGATCCGTGCGCTTGCGTTGGTTAAGCAAGCGGCGGCCGAGGCAAACTTTGCGGTAGGCGAGCTCGAGCCGAGCATCCGTGACGCCATTGTGGCAGCTTGTGGCGAAGTGGCAGAGGGCAAATTCGATTCTCAGTTCATCGTCGATGCCATTCAGGGCGGGGCGGGCACCAGCACCAACATGAACGCCAACGAGGTGATCGCCAACCGAGCTCTCGAGTTGATGGGTCACGAAAAGGGCGACTACGTGCACTGTCACCCGCTAAATCACGTGAACATGTCGCAATCGACCAACGATGTCTACCCGACCGCCCTCAAGGTCGCTCTCATTCTCGAGTTGCGTGAGCTCATCACAGCCATGGCACACCTGCGCGGCGCATTCGGTGGCAAGGCTGAAGAGTTTAAAGACATCATCAAAATGGGCCGCACCCAACTGCAAGATGCCGTGCCGATGACTCTCGGTATGGAGTTTGCCACCTTCGCCAGAATGACGATGGAAGACGAAGATCGACTTCGAGACGTTATTCCGCTGCTTTGTGAAATCAACATTGGCGGCACCGCGATTGGCACCCAGCTCAATGCTCCAAAAGGTTATTCGGCGCTCGCCTGCCAGAATCTCTCGAAACTGACCGGCATTCCTTTCGTGGTCGCCGAAGACATGGTCGAGGCAACCCAAGACGCTGGCGTTTTTGTGATGGTTTCGGGTGTGCTCAAGCGCGTTGCCGTGAAGCTCAGCAAGACTTCGAACGACCTGCGCCTGCTATCGAGTGGTCCTCGAGCTGGTTTTGGTGAGATCAACCTGCCTGCGCGCCAGGCCGGTTCATCGATCATGCCAGGCAAGGTCAACCCGGTGATTCCCGAGGTGGTCAACCAGGTAGCCTTCGCGATGATCGGCTACGACATCACCGTGACGATGGCAGCCGAGGCTGGCCAGCTGCAGCTGAACGCCTTCGAACCGATCATGTGTCGCGCACTGATGATGGGCATCACGCAGCTGCGACAGGCCTGCTTTGTTCTTGCCGATCTGTGTGTCAAAGACATCACTGCAAACGTGCCTAAGTTGCGTCGCGACGTTGAACGGTCGATTGGTTTGGTTACTGCTCTTTCACCGATGCTGGGTTATGAAAATGCCACCGCGGTGGCTCAGAAGGCTCAGGCCGAAGACAAGAC
>Ga0222712_10000510_pt1 | contig 50665 bp, 40 predicted proteins | sample C33_657DmetaG_FD_165043 | JGI IMG/M metagenome (GOLD analysis project Ga0222712, IMG submission 165043) | Estuarine water microbial communities from San Francisco Bay, California, United States - C33_657D | ecosystem: Environmental > Aquatic > Marine > Unclassified | place: USA: California... | reverse complement strand
GCACGACCTCACTGGGAAAACTTTGAGCAGAACTTCATAGGTATTTCGAAGAGCCCAGGCATTTGTATACGGGCCGAAGTACTTAAGCCCTGGACGCTTCTCCTTACGAGTGATGAAGATTCGTGGATATTCATCCTCAAGTGAAATTGCTAAGTATGGATAAGACTTATCATCTTTGAATTGAACGTTATAGGTCGGGTGGTATTGCTTAATCCAAGAAAACTCAAGAGCGAGTGCTTCAAGTTCAGTCTTAACAATGGTCCAATCAACGCGGACAGCTTCGTGCACCATTCGATATGTCTTCTGCGCAAGGTTTGAACCAAAGTAAGAACTCAAGCGATTCTTAAGGTTCTTCGCCTTTCCAACATATATGACTTTATCCTTTGCGTTATAGAAGCGATATACACCGGGATCTTCAGGAATCTCCGGAGGACGATACGAGGCTGGATCTGCCATCGCTATTTCTTCTTCGTTGCAGTTTTCTTAATAGAGCGGTTACTTTCCAAAATCTCGACCAAGTATTGACCGGTGTAGCTCTCCTTAACGGATGCAACTTGTTCTGGAGTTCCTTCTGCCACAACCAAGCCGCCCCTAAATCCACCCTCTGGCCCCATATCGATCACCCAGTCGGCACACTTGATCACATCAAGGTTATGTTCGATAACAATGACTGTGTTTCCTGAATCAACGAGACGACTCAAGACACCTAATAGTTTGTTGACATCTTCAAAGTGAAGGCCAGTAGTTGGCTCATCAAGAACGTAGATCGTGCGACCAGTTGAACGACGTTGAAGCTCTGTAGCCAGTTTAACGCGTTGAGCTTCTCCACCTGAGAGCGTTGGAGCAGATTGTCCAAGACGTACATAGCCCAAGCCAACATCACAGAGAGTCTTAAGGAATCTAGCAATGGTTGGAACAGACTCAAAGAATTCATGAGCAATCTCGATCGGCATATCCAAAACTTCTGCGATCGTCTTACCTTTGTAATGGACTTCGAGAGTCTCTCGGTTGTAGCGCGCTCCATGACAGACTTCGCAAGGGACATAGACATCAGGTAGGAAGTTCATCTCAATGGTGATGGTTCCATCGCCTGTGCAGTTCTCGCAGCGGCCGCCCTTTACGTTGAAACTAAAGCGACCTTGTTGGTACCCACGGATTTTTGCTTCTGTCGTCTCAGAGAAGAGCGCTCGGATCTTGTCGAAGACACCTGTATATGTTGCTGGGTTAGAGCGAGGAGTACGACCAATTGGTGATTGGTCAACATGCACCACTTTATCTAGCAGATCGATGCCCGTGATCGTCTTGTGACGTCCCGGAACGATACGTGCACCATTGAGTTTATTTGCAAGAGTTGAATAGAGAATGTCGTTAACAAGAGTTGATTTCCCTGATCCACTGACTCCAGTCACAGCCACGAAAGTACCAAGAGGAATTGAAACATCTACGTTCTTGAGGTTGTTCTCTTTTGCACCCTTGATGACAATCTGTCGCTTAAGATCAATCGGACGACGTTTGCTTGGAACTGCAATCGAGCGACGACCAGATAGATAGGCACCAGTAATCGACTCACTGGATGCGATGAGATCCTCATAAGAACCAGAGACCACAACCTTGCCACCGTGCTCGCCAGCACCAGGTCCAATATCAACAACCCAATCTGCGGTACGGATTGTCTCTTCATCGTGCTCAACAACGATCAGGGTATTTCCTAAATCACGAAGACGCGTCAGGGTCTCGATTAGTCGACGATTATCTCTTTGATGTAATCCAATACTTGGCTCATCTAAAACATAGAGAACTCCCACTAATCCAGAGCCGATCTGTGTCGCCAAGCGAATCCGCTGCGCTTCTCCACCAGAGAGAGTTCCGGCTGGTCGATCCAGGGATAAGTAATCAAGTCCTACATCGAGAAGGAAACCAAGGCGCGCATGTACCTCCTTCATGACGCGTTCCGCGATCTGCGCTTCACGCTTAGAGAGTTTGACTTGTTTTAGGAAAGCAGCGCAATCGTTGATAGAGAGTTCGCAGATCTGAGCAATACTCTTCTCCCCGATAGTCACCGCTAAAACTTCAGGCTTTAGACGAGCACCATTACAAGCCGCGCATGGAATCTCGCGCATATACGCCTCGTACTTATCTCTGCTGTAATCACTATCAGTTTCGCTATGACGACGATGGATGAAGGGAATGACGCCTTCGAAACCTGTCGTGTAATTTTTTGTCCCGTAGCGACCTCTATAGCGCATCTTAATTTCGTACTCGTACCCGTTGAGGATTGCATCTTGGGCTTTTACTGAAATCTTCTTCCACGGCACATCGAGTGAGAATTTGATGTCATTTGATAGAGCTTCTAGTAATCGGACGAAGTAATCCGCAGATTGGCCGCCAGACCAAGGAGCAATCGCACCCTCATTAATGCTCAAACCATCATCAGGAATGATCAGCTCTTCATCAACTTCTAGCTTTGTTCCAATACCCGAACATTCAGGACATGCTCCAAAGGGCGAGTTAAACGAGAAAGAACGTGGTTCTAACTCTTCAAATGAGAGATTGCAATCATGACAAGCTAGGTGCTCGCTGTACGTGTGTATCTGCTCTTGGCCAACTTTGGCATCGACAAAGTCCAGAAGAACTATGCCACTGGAGAGTCTTAGGGCTGTCTCAATAGAGTCAGTTAAACGAGACTTTGATTCTGACTTTGCAGTAAGACGATCAATCACAACTTCGATCGTATGTTTCTCTTGCTTTTTAAGCTTTGGAGGTTCAGAGAGCGAAATTGCCTCACCATCTACGATTGCACGGGAGTAGCCCTGCTTTACAAGATCGGTAAAGAGATCTACGAACTCACCTTTACGTTCACGGACAACAGGTGCCAGAACTTGAAACTTCGTTGTTGGAGGTAACTCAAGAATTTGTTCGACGATTTGCTGAGGGCTCTGGCGCGAAACGGGTTTGGTGCACTGCGGACAGTGCGGTCTACCGGCGCGAGCAAAGAGCAGGCGCAGATAGTCATATACCTCGGTAATCGTTCCCACCGTCGAACGTGGATTTCGGTTTGTAGATTTCTGATCGATGGATACAGCTGGTGAGAGACCTTCAATGAAGTCAACATCTGGCTTATCCATCTGGCCAAGGAATTGGCGGGCATACGCTGAAAGTGATTCCACATAACGACGCTGACCTTCAGCAAAGATTGTGTCAAAGGCAAGGCTTGATTTGCCTGAGCCTGATAGCCCGGTGAATACAATGAGTGCATTGCGCGGAAGATCAAGTGAAACATCTTTGAGATTGTGTTCGCGGGCGCCGCGAATAACAAGATTCTCAATAGTCACTTACACACCCGCTTCTTCCATCGATCGAAGTTCTTTCTTCAAAATGCGAATCTCATCCCGAAGTCTTCCCGCCAATTCAAATTGAAGGTCTGCCGCAGCGCTTCGCATCTGATCGGTGAGCGAGCCTATCAAGGCAACAAGGTCTTTGCGGGGCAGGGAGATGACGCCTCTAGCATTGAGTCCCGATGAAAGTACGGCGACGTTTCCTTTACCGGTCCCCTTCTCACCAGCAAGGAGATCTGACGTATCTTCGCTCTCGCGATTGATGAGATCTGTAATATCGGCGATCTTTTTTCGCAGAGGCTGCGGATCAACTCCACGTTCAAGATTATATGCAACCTGTTTAGCCCGGCGACGATTTGTCTCATCGATGGCAAGTGCCATGGATCGCGTGATGTTATCTGCATACATGTGTACTTCCCCTGAGACATTTCGGGCAGCTCGACCGATTGTCTGAATCAGGGATGTGGCAGATCTCAAGAATCCTTCTTTATCTGCGTCAAGGATTGCAACAAGTGATACTTCAGGTAAATCAAGTCCTTCACGGAGAAGATTGATACCGATCAAAACATCATATTCACCGCTGCGCAATTCACGCAAAAGTTCTACGCGCCGCAAGGTATCTACCTCAGAGTGGAGATAACGCACGCGGACGCCGCGCTCTTGTAGATAGTCGGTGAGGTCTTCTGACATTTTCTTGGTAAGAGTTGTTACCAAGACTCGTTCATTTTTAGCGGCACGGATATTTATCTCTTCAAGTAAATCATCAATCTGACCCTTGATTGGTTTGATGATAATTGCAGGATCAACCAATCCGGTAGGTCGAATTACTTGTTCGACTACATCTCCCCCGACCTTCTCCATCTCGAATTTACCTGGCGTAGCCGAAAGATAAAGCGTCTGCCCGACTCGTTCTAGAAACTCTGGCCACTTCAAAGGACGGTTATCTAACGCGCTTGGCAATCTAAATCCATGCTCAACAAGGGTTCGTTTACGCGACGCATCGCCTTCATACATTGCTCCGATTTGTGGAACGGTTACGTGGCTCTCATCAATGACGACGAGGAAATCATCGGGGAAATAATCTAAGAGACAGTGAGGAGCAGAACCAGGAATGCGGTCGTCAAGGTGGCGAGAGTAGTTTTCGATACCAGAACAAAAACCCAACTGTTCCATCATCTCTATATCGAAGGTGGTACGCATACGAAGACGTTGCGCCTCAAGTAATTTGCCTTGTTTTTCAAAGGCGTTTAGTTGTATCTGAAGCTCATCTTGAATATCACCGATCGCGCGCTTCATAGTCTCAGGGCTGGCCGCGTAGTGAGTCGCTGGGAATATGTGCACTTCATTTTCATCACGGATGATCTCGCCGGTCATTGGATGCAAGGTCATGATCTTTTCGATTTCGTCGCCAAACATCTCGATGCGGATTGCGAGTTCTTCATACATTGGAATAATCTCGATCGTATCCCCGCGAACACGGAAGGTGCCCCGCTCGAAGGCGATATCATTTCGCTTGTATTGGACGTCGACAAATTTTCGAAGGAGAGCGTTACGTTCGATCTCATCCCCTACCTTGATATGGATCATGCGATCGATATATTCCTGAGGCGTTCCAAGGCCGTAAATACAAGAAACTGTGGCAACAACGATGACATCTCGCCTAGTCAGAAGTGAATTTGTTGCAGAATGCCGGAGTCTTTCAACCTCATCATTAACGCTTGAATCCTTCTCGATGAAGGTATCAGTCTGCGGTACATAGGCCTCTGGTTGGTAATAGTCGTAATAGGAGACGAAATATTCAACGGCATTATTGGGCATAAGCTCACGGAATTCATTTGCGAGCTGGGCTGCCAACGTTTTATTCGGCGCTAAGACCAACGTTGGACGCTGCAATCGCTCGATAAGCCACGCTGTTGTCGCTGACTTTCCTGTGCCCGTCGCTCCTAGAAGAACAACATCCTTCTCGCCAGCATTGATTCGCCGTGCAATCTCCTCGATAGCTTGAGGCTGATCTCCAGCAGGTTCATAGTCAGAGATAACTTGGAAGGGAGAGTTTATTCGGCTGAGATCACCATTGTCGGACACGTCGATAGCCTACTAGCGAGTGCTCCCTGATGAGAGGTCAGCAATCTTCCCCTCCCAGAGATTTTCCACCTGACGCAGAAGATGATCCTCGTCTCCATCGTTAACTATGACTGCATCGGCGATATCTATACGTGCCTGCGATGGCGCTTGGTTAGCTAAGCGAGCCTTGATATCGGTAATAAACATTCCCCGCGCCAGTAATCGCTCAATCCGAAGATTTTCTTCGGCTTCAACGGTCACAATAAAGTCGAACTTACGTGCTGCATCTGTCTCCACTAAGAGTGGTATTTCATAGATGAGAATATCAGCTGGCTCATTATCAATTATCGCTTGAGCAAAAAGCTTCTGCACTCGGGGATGAATAATGGCTTCAAGATCTCTCTTGGCAGCGGGATCTGAAAAAATAATCTCAGCAAGTGCTTTTCGGTTAATGTCGCCGTTGGCCAAGATTTTTTCACCAAAACGCGCAATAACTTCACCAAAACCTTCGCTGCCTCGTTCAATTGCGATCCGTGCAAGTTGATCTGCGTCAACCACATTTGCTCCAAGTTCACTAAAGAACTGAGCGACAGTTGATTTGCCCGCACCGATACCACCAGTGAGTGCTATTACATTCATGGTCTGAGCCTACCTGTGCCTTCATAGAATAAAGAAAGCCCCACACGATGTATGAGTGGGGCTTTCTTATTTACAACTATCTATTCAGCAGTTTCTTCGGCTGGAACTTCAGTTGGAGCTCCGGCAGCATCAGCAGCTTTTGCTTCTGCCTTTTGCTTCTTATGTGCCAAGAAACGTACTTGTGCCTCCTGGTACTGACGCTCCCACTCTTCACGTTGTGCGTCATGTCCTGGCTTCCACTCCTGAGTCTCAGGATCGAAACCTTCTGGGTAGATGAAGTTTCCTTCTGCATCGTAGCGAGCTGCCATTCCGTACTGTGTTGGATCGAATGCTTCAATCTCAACTTCAGTACCCTCATTAGCCTGCTTCAATGACAGCGAAATCCGACGACGCTCAAGATCGATATCAATGATCTTGACGAATAACTCGTCATCAACTGCGACAACCTGCTCAGGAATTTCCACGTGACGTTCTGCCAACTCAGAAATGTGAACAAGTCCTTCGATTCCTTCGTGAACGCGAATAAACGCACCGAATGGAACTAGCTTGGTCACAACACCTGGAACAACTTGATTGATTGTGTGTGTACGAGCAAATGCCTGCCATGGATCTTCTTGCGTTGCCTTGAGTGAGAGTGAAACGCGCTCACGTTCGAAATCAACTTCAAGAACTTCAACGGTTACTTCATCCCCAACTTCTACAACTTCGCCTGGGTGATCGATGTGCTTCCATGAAAGCTCTGATACGTGGACAAGACCATCTACGCCACCAAGGTCAACGAATGCACCGAAGTTAACGATTGATGAGACAACACCTGTACGAACCTGGCCCTTTTGGAGCTGGTTGAGGAATGTTGTGCGTGATTCAGACTGTGTCTGCTCAAGGAATGCACGACGTGAAAGAACAACATTATTGCGGTTCTTATCAAGTTCGATGATGCGTGCTTCAACCTGCTTGCCAATGTATGGACTCAGATCACGGACGCGACGCATTTCAACCAAAGATGCTGGCAAGAAACCACGCAAACCGATATCAACGATGAGTCCACCCTTAACAACTTCAATAACAGTTCCGACGACAACTTCGTCGCGCTCTTTCTTTCCTTCGATCTCTCCCCATGCACGCTCGTACTGAGCACGCTTCTTAGAGAGGATGAGACGTCCTTCTTTATCTTCCTTCTGGAGAACAAGAGCTTCTACCTTGTCGCCGACCTTAACAATGTCATTTGGATCTGCATCGTGGCGGATTGAGAGCTCGCGTGAAGGGATAACACCCTCTGTTTTGTAGCCAATATCAAGAAGCACTTCTTCGCGATCTACTTGAACGACTGTGCCTTCGACGAGGTCTCCGTCGTTGAAGTTTCTGATTGTGCCTTCGATTGCTGCTAGAAAATCTTCAGCTGATCCGATGTCATTTACTGCAATTACTGGTGATGTAGACAAGTGTGCTCCGTAGGGATAGAAAGTAATAGGACCCAAGCGATTTGCCTGAAGAACAGGTGAAGGGTACGCGGGTGAGGTAGCGCGGAGCAAATCCCCGCTTAGAATTACCACCTATGAATCGCTATCGGGAACTCTTTGCCTTTCCTCAAGTGATCACTTTGGGGATAGCGGCATTTCCAGCGCGCGTAGCCTACGGAATGATCGGGCTTGGGATATTTTTCAAAGCAGAGCAAGAGACTGGTTCGGTTGCCATAGCTGGTTTTGCGATTGGTCTCTACTCCTTGGCCAGCTCCTTGACTGCCGGTATTCGCGGATCCGTCATGGATAGATGGGGTCAGAAGTGGACCTTAAGAATTTTGGTTCCTGCTTACTCAGCGTTAATCCTCAGCTTAAATCAAATGGAGACATCACGAAGTATTCTCATTACTACTTTTATTCTAGGTATCACTTCACCACCAATTAATTTATCTGTGCGACCTCTCTGGAAAGATTTAGTTCCGCCAACATATTTACGTACTGCTTATGCTTTTGATTCAGCAATGATGAGTGCAACGAGCGTAGTTGGGCCCGTCATCGTCACTTCGCTTGCACTTTCTAGTCGTCCACATCTTGCCCTGGATACTGTCGCCGCTCTTATATTTATTGGCGGAGTCGCGCTAGGACTGACTCGTGTTTCACGAAATTGGGTCCCTGAGAAAAAGATAAAAGGTCAAGGCAACCTCCTATCCAATCGTGCGATGCAATTGCTCATGTTTGAAGGTTGCTTTATCGGTTTCGGATGGGGAGTCTTTGACGTTGCCGTACCAGCTTTTGCAACACAAGAGGATGTGCAGCATCGAGTTGCTTGGATCTTTGCCGCCTTTGGAATTGCAACTGTCGTTGGAGGCTTACTTGGTGGATTGGTATCTAAGAAGTTAGCGCCACTTCCTGCTCTACGTCGGGCTTATCTCTTCTGGCTCCTTACCTGTATCCCCGTCGCATTTACATATCCAGATTGGACGATGGCCTTAGTTGGTGCGTCAATTGGTTTTGTAGGTGGAGCGGTTCAAGTCTTTTACTTCGAAGTTCTAGAGGCGGTTAGACCTAAAGGTTCGCAGACATCTTCTCTCGGTTGGATTTGGAGCGTTGAAGGTTCTTTCATGGCAGTTGGGGCAGCCGTTGGTGGTGTGGTCTCTGAATATGCTTCGCCACGAATCGGATTGGCGATGCTTCCGCTGATGCTATTTTTTGGTTACATCATTCTCAGTGTTGGTAGAGGCAGACTCTCCGCGGCAAATGATCTGCCGACAGATGAAGAAGATCTCGCCGCTATGGAAGATAACTCAAATCTCAATAACTAGCTCTTAGTGAGCTGCTTCGTTCCAACTCTTTCCAACGCCCACATTGACATCCAGCGGTGCTTTGAGGGGATATGCGTTTCCCATCTCGCGGCGAAGAATCTCTGTAGCAGTATCGATTTCGTCAGTCACGCTTTCAAGTATCAACTCGTCATGAACTTGTAGCAGTAGGCGCGATCGTAGCCCTTGGGTTACAAGTGCTTTTTGAACATTGAGCATGGCTAATTTAATGATGTCGGCTGCCGATCCTTGGATGGGAGCGTTTAGCGCCATGCGTTCTGCAATCTCGCGGCGCGCACGATTATCTTGCATAAGATCTGGCAGGTATCTACGACGACCTAAAACTGTTTCGGTATAACCCACTTTGCGCGCTTCTTCCACAACGTTCTTCAAATAATCTCTAATGCCTCCGAAGCGAAGGAAGTATCGATCCATCAGATCTTGCGCTGCAGGTGGTGAAAGATCCAGCTGGGCCGCAAGTCCATAAGAGCTGAGGCCGTAGGCAAGCCCATATGACATTGCCTTGATCTGACGACGCATCTCTGGATCAACATCTGTTGGGGCAACGCCAAATACTTCAGCTGCAACTGTGGCATGAAGATCTTCGCCTGATGAGAAGGCCTCAAGAAGATGAACATCATTTGATAAGTGAGCCATGATGCGCATTTCAATCTGACTGTAATCAGCTGTGATGAGTTGATCAAAGCCCTTGCCGGCAATGAAGCAATCGCGAATCTTGCGCCCCTCTTCGGTGCGAACTGGAATGTTCTGCAAGTTAGGACTTACCGACGAGAGTCGACCTGTCGCTGTAACAGTCTGCGCAAAGTGTGTATGGATGCGTTGGTCGGATGCAATCTCTGCAATCAAACCTTCAATAGTCGTTGCGAGTTTTTTAGTCTCACGAATACGAAGTAGTGCCGCTAAAACGGGGTGCTGCGATTTTGCAAAGAGCCACGCAAGCGCTTCGGCATCAGTTGTAAACCCTGTCTTGATCTTCTTTGTCTTTGGTAAGCCAAGCTCGTCAAATAGAACTACCTGTAGCTGCTTGGGTGATGCTACATTGAATTCATGTCCCACTGAATCGTGTGCAATTTTGGTCTGTGCCGAAACTTCGGATTCAAAGAATGCCAGGAGGGATGTCAACTTCTTTTCATCAACTGCAACTCCTCTACGTTCCATGACTGCGAGCAGGTGTCCGATCGGAAGTTCAAGATCATAGAGAAGACCCTCGACTCCGCGAGCTTTAAGTTCGGCGTCGAGTGAAGTTCTTAGAGTGAATAGCTGGGAGGCCGTCGATGCCACAGCACTTTCTGCAGATGTCAGATCTAGCGTTGAACCATCACCGTAGCGTTCGAGAAGATCCGAAATTTCGTGGGTACGCACGCCAGGATTAAGAACATAAGCGGCAAGGCTGGTGTCAAAGACTATGCCTTCAATTTCGTGCACTCGCGATAACGTCTTGCCATCATGGACTATTTTGGGAATATTTGCATCAGAGCCCCACGATCCAATATCGCTTGAGTGCACAACATAAACTTCCTCAGATGAGAGCGCAACAGAATATCGATGCAGTGTTTCATCAGTAATCTCGTAGGAAAGTGATATCTCTCCTACATGTTTTGCAATCTTGGAACTCATCTCAGACGGAGTAAGTACCTTTTGGTCTAGTTCGCGCGAAAAGAGTGAGGTTGCAACGGGAGTTTCATCCTGGCCTCCCTTCACAGCAATTACAGAGAGTCGATCTTTAAGAGTTCTAAATTCAAGAGTTTCAAAAAGCGGTGCAAGCTCCGAAATCTCAACACCTGTCCACGCAAGTTCGACGGGATCTGCTTCGATATCAACAGAATGAATCAACTGCGTTAGCTCACGATTGCGCTTAACGCTTTCAATATTTTCACGTAACGCAAAACCTACTTTTCCACCCACTTCATCAGCCTTCGCAAGTAGCTTTTCCAAAGAGCCATATTCAATGATCCATTTGGCTGCCGTCTTCTCTCCCACGCCTGGAATTGATGGAAGGTTGTCACTGGGATCTCCACGAAGGGCTGCAAAATCTGGATACTGAGTAGGTGTCATCTGATACTTATCAAAGACGGCTTGGGGAGTCATACGTGCCATCTCACTTACGCCGCGCTTAGGATATAGAACGGTGATCGATTCAGTAACAAGCTGAAAACTATCTCGGTCTCCCGTACAGATCAAAACTTCAAAACCGTCTCTCTCGGCACGTGTGGCAAGGGTGGCAATAATGTCATCAGCTTCAAAGCCTTCAACAGAGAACTGAGTAATTCCAAAACCTTTGACTAAATCATTGAGATAAGACATCTGTGAGCGAAATTCATCCGGCGTCTTTGCACGATTAGCTTTGTAGTCAGCGAAAATCTCGGTGCGAAAAGTCTTACGTGAGACATCGAAGGCAACAGCCACGTGAGTTGGTTTTTCATCCTTAAGAAGTGAGATCAGCATCGTTGCAAAACCATAGATGGCATTAGTGTGCTGGCCTGTGGCAGTTGTGAAGTTCTCCGTTGGGAGCGCAAAAAATGCTCGATAGGCCATTGAGTGGCCGTCAATAAGAAGGAGTCTCTTCTTGGCCATGCCCCTTATCTTAGGTATAAACTCCAGCTATGACGGAACCAAATTTCCTTGACATTCTTCGTGAACGCGGAGGCGGAGCACTCGATAAGAAAATGGGGATCGAAATCCTCGAAGCATCTCCCGAACGTCTAGTCGGACGGATGCCAGTCGAAGGAAATACTCAGCCGTTCGGACTTCTCCACGGCGGGGCAAATGTTGTTTTAGCTGAATCGCTTGGCTCGGTGGGCACGCATTTACACGCAGGTCCTGATCGCCGCATAGTCGGGGTTGATATCAATGCAACTCACCACAAAGCTGTGACATCAGGATTTGTCACAGGTGTTGCAACCGCAGTCTCCCTAGGAAAGACACTATGCGTCTACGAAATAGTAATCACCAATGAAGCAGGCCAGCGCACATGTACTGCACGCATAACCTGCATGATCCTTGCCGAAAGATAGTGGTTCTGGTTAAGGTTAGCCCCCAGGAGGCGTCCTCACTCCCAACAAAGCAATCGGAATTGGAGAGTGCTATGAAAAATAGTCGCAAACTCCGAATTGTTAGCCGATCGGCTCTACTTTTTATCATTGCAATCACATTTCCATTGTTTCTCTCATCAACTGCACAGGCGGAACCTGCCACAAAGCTTTATGGAGTCGTTACAGATTCAGAAGGTAAAGCGCTTCCAGGCATTGGAATTTCAGTAGTTGGTCCTAATGGATTTACAGCAGAAATATCCACCGATGGGGTGGGAGCTTGGGAGGTTCCGATTACCTCCAAAGGAACTTTTAGCGCAACAATTAATGTTGATGACTTGCCAGAGGGGCAAGCGTTAACCAATCCAGAGAAAAGCACCGTCAAGGCAAATGTGTTTATGCTTGGTGTCGATCTACGACTTCTCTTTCCGGTAGGACCAGGAGTCGTTCAAGCCTCGCTCCTTGAGCGCTCTGCTCAACTCACCCTAGATGGAATACTTTTAGGCTTAGTCATTGCGTTAGCAGCTCTCGGGCTTAGTTTAATTTTCGGAACTACTGGCCTAACCAATTTTGCACACGGTGAAATTCTCACTCTTGCTGGTCTATTGACCTATTACTTAAGTGCGATAGCCGGACTTCCCGTCCTTGTCGCAGCACCGCTTGCCGTGATCCTTGGAGCAGTAATTTCTGGATTCTTGCAAGATAAATACTTGTGGAAACCTTTGCGTAGACGTGGGACTGGTCTGATTGCAATGCTTGTTGTATCTATCGGCTTTGCGATTTTTCTACGTTATTTCTTCCTCTTTATCTTCGGCGGTGACACCCGTCAGCTTCCCCAATATGCAGGACAGGCTGGGCTTGAGCTGGGATTGGTAAATATCACCCCTAAATCAATTCTCACAAGCGCTTTTGGCGTTCTCTTTATTATTGGAGCAACACTCTGGCTTCTGCGCACACGAATGGGCAAGGCCAGCCGAGCTGTTGCCGATAACCCCGCTCTCGCATCAGCCTCTGGAATCGATGTTCAGAAAGTCATCCGCGCAGTGTGGATACTTGGAGCAGCCCTGGCTAGTTATGCAGGAGTGATTGTGACTGTCAATCAAGGCGTGAGCTTCCTCATGGGTCAAGATATGCTGCTTTTGATTTTTGCTGCAGTGACTTTGGGTGGTCTAGGTACTGCCAATGGCGCACTAGTTGGATCGCTCATCATCGGTCTCTTTGTGCAACTATCAACTCTCTTCATTCCCACTGAACTTAAGTACGTTGGAGCACTGATCGTCCTTATTCTCATTCTCATCATTAGACCGCAGGGAATTCTCGGCAAGAAGGAGAGGATTGGTTAAATGGACTTCCTCTTTATCACCCAGCAAACTTTGAGCGCGACTATTGGCGTGAACACAATTATTTTTGCATTAGCTGCAATTGGTCTCAATATGCACTTTGGTTATACGGGGCTGCTCAACTTTGGTCAGGCAGGATTTCTGGCAATAGGTGCATACAGCGTTGCAGTTCCAGTCATTTCCTTCGGTTTACCTCTTTGGTTTGCATTTCTTATTGGAATAGTGAATTCAGTAATTTTCGCGCTCATACTCGGCATACCGACGCTGCGACTTCGTGCTGATTACCTTGCCATCGTTACCATTGCTGCAGCAGAGATAGTTCGCCAGATCGCACGTTCGGCGACGTTCAACTCGACGTTGGGTGGATCTGATGGAATCACAGGTAAATTTGGTGAGGAATTCTTTGCACTTAATCCATTCAAGTCCGGGCTAAATACCCCAATATTGCGATTTAATGGAAATGATCTTTGGGTGGTCATCACTGGATGGACACTCGTTGCCTTCATCGTCTTTTTCATGTGGATCATGGTGAATTCCCCTTGGGGACGCCTGATGCGAGCAATTCGCGAGGATGAAGATGCAGTCAGATCGTTAGGTAAAAATGTTTATCTATACAAAATGCAATCTCTCATTATTGGCGGTGTGATTGGTGCCTGTGGCGGTTTTATCTACGCCTTATCACGCCAGTCAGTTCAACCGGATAATTACGGAACAGCGCTTACCTTCTTCGCCTATACCGTTTTAATCTTGGGAGGGGCGGCCCGGGTATTCTCTCCAGTGGTTGGTGCGATGATCTTCTGGTTCCTCATTGTCTTTATCGAACAAATTCTTCGTCAAGGTGTCACAAACGATCTCATCCCTGATTGGCTCATTGGTGTCAATCAGGTGAGTCAGATCCGATTTATGTTGATGGGTATTGGTTTGATGCTGTTAATGATCTTCCGGCCGCAAGGAATTTTTGGCGACAAGAAGGAGTTGGCACTTGATGCAAAGGCATAGTGGCAAAGAAATTGATTTCGTAACCGTGACTTCCGAAACAGCAGGTTCGGCAAAGCCAGATCCAATTTTGATTGCTGACCACATCACACGATCATTTGGAGGGCTCACCGCTGTCAACGTAGCCCACCTGGAAATTCAGCGAGGTTCCATCACCGCACTTATTGGCCCAAATGGTGCTGGAAAAACAACTTTCTTTAATCTTCTCACCGGTTACGACTCCCCTAACTCCGGAACCTGGACCTTTAATGGTCGAGCACTCAATGGAGTTCCCCCACACAAGGTGGCTCGATTGGGAATGGTAAGAACTTTTCAATTAACCAAGGCGCTCTACCGTCTGACAGTTCTTGAGAATATGGCTCTTGGGGCGCGAGGACAGAAGGGAGAATCAGTTTTTGCATCACTCTTCCCTTGGCTGTGGAGAGCTCAAGAGCAGGAGATTCAAAAGAAGGCAATCTCGATTTTAACTAATTTCAAATTAATTGATAAGAAAGATGATTTTGCAGCCGCTCTCTCAGGGGGTCAGAGAAAGTTACTTGAGATGGCCCGAGCTCTCATGGTTGAACCTGAGATGGTAATGCTCGATGAACCAATGGCAGGTGTTAACCCAGCGCTCAAGCAATCCCTTCTAGAACACATCAAGGAACTTCGCAATGAAGGCAAGACCGTACTCTTTGTCGAGCACGATATGGATATGGTGCACGAAATAAGTGATTGGGTCGTTGTTATGTCACAAGGCGAAGTGATCGCAGAAGGAACTCCAGCATCAGTGATGAAGAATGAACACGTTATCGAAGCCTACTTAGGTGCCCACCACAACGTGAATCTCTCTGCAGAAGGCGATAAGTGATGATGAATTCTCCCACCACGCCGGCAGATAAGAATATGAAGCTCGTAGAGGCTACAAACTTAGTCGCTGGATATCTTCCTGGCATAAATATCCTCAACGGTTGCAATCTCTATGCAAACCACGGTGAGCTTGTCGGAATAATTGGTCCGAATGGCGCAGGTAAATCAACTCTACTCAAAGCGCTTTTCGGTTTAGTCAAGATACGAGAAGGTTCGGTAACCCTCAAAGGTGAAGTGATCACAAATATGCGCGCCGATGAGCTTGTTGGACGCGGCATAGGATTTGTTCCTCAAAGTAACAATGTCTTTCCATCTCTAACAATTGAAGAGAACCTTCAAATGGGTGCATTTCAATCCCCAACTTCATTTACTGAAAGATTTGATTTTGTAACTGACCTATTCCCAACTCTTGGTACACGGCGCAAACAACGGGCTGGCTCTCTTTCCGGTGGTGAACGCCAGATGGTAGCTATGGGTCGTGCTTTGATGATGAACCCTTCAGTCCTTCTACTCGATGAGCCGAGCGCTGGATTATCACCTGCTCTTCAAGATGAGGTATTCGTTCGTGTTCGTGAGATCAATAAAATAGGCGTGACGGTAATCATGGTTGAGCAAAATGCGCGACGCTGCCTGCAGATTGTTGATCGTGGCTATGTCCTTGACCAGGGTAAGAACGCTTATGAGGGAACAGGCAAATCTCTATCGACAGATCCAAAGGTGATTGAGCTCTATCTCGGAACGCTCGCAAAGTAGACTCCAAAAAAGAAGGCCCCCCGGAAAACCGGGGGGCCTTCTTTTACTTTATTGAGCTAGTTATTCGCCAGCAGGAACGTCACCAGAGATGAACTGTTCTGGTAGCGCTACGTACTTGTCGTTAGCTGTGTACTCGTAGATACCCATAGTTGCATATGAAGGGTCTCCGTTATCAGCGAACTCGACTGGACCAGAAACGCCGTCATAGTCGATATCTTCGCCTTCTGCGATCAAAGCCTTGCAATCAGCGAAGGTTGTGCACTTCGTGCCACCCTTTGAAACTGAGACAAGGTTGTCGCGGATAGTCTTTCCATCTGTTGCTCCACCCTGCTCTGCAGCAAGTGCAATCAGGATCACTGCATCGTATGACTCTGCAGCATATGAGAAGTCAGTCAGAGCTGGATCTACTCCAAGAAGACGCTCTTGAAGGCTTCCATCTGCGAATACACCAGGAAGAGTCGCCTTGACGCCCTTCATGATTCCTGCAGGAAGATCCTTGTAAGCACCGCTTGAGAGGTTTCCATCAACGAGATAGGTCTTAACCTTATCTGGACCGATTCCCTGCTTGATCAACTCTGTCAAGATCTTTGCAGTTTCATCAAAACCGATGATTGCAATCGCGTCTGGCTTTGCAGCCTTTGCCTTTGCGACATCAGCTGAGAATTCAGCGGCCTGTGGGTTATAGACAATGTTGGTTGATGTGCCTGAGAAGGCAGCCATTGCGTACTTAGCAAGACCGTTTCCGTAAGCATCATCAAGGTTTAGAACTACAACATTCTTTGCACCCTCTTTTGCCATCAACTGTCCAAGAACTGCTCCCTGGAAAGTATCTGATGGAGCGGTACGGAAGTAGTAGCCATCATCAGCATAGTTAGTGAAATCTGGTGATGTGTTTGCTGGAGAGAAGTGAACAATTCCAGCACTTGCAATCTTGTCGATTACTGTAAAGGAAACTCCTGATGAAGCAGCGCCAACGATTGCACTCACACCAGCTGAGATGTGAGAGTCAGCTGTCTGCTGTGCGATGTCAGAGCTTGTATCTCCAGAATCGCCACGGATGTGCTCGATATCTGCACCTAGTACTCCACCTGCAGCATTAATTTCAGCTACAGCTAGATCAACACCTGCGAACTCAGGTGGTCCGAGGAAGGCAAGGCTACCTGTCTCCGGCAAAAGTGAACCGATCTTTAGTGAACTTGAACTGTTATCGCTTGAGCAACCAGCCAACACTAAAGTGGCGATAGCTGCAGCGACCAGGATGGTCGCTTTATTTGATTTCTGCATTTTCTTCCTTTCGGTAAGTACCATCTTGGATGCTCGAATCCGGGAATCGAGATACGACATGAAGATAGATCGGGAAAGCATAACTCCATCCATCCGAAAGGTAAATGGATTTTAAGCATAGAAACGATGAATTCGGCCCCCAAATATGGCGACGGGATACGAGTATCTAGAAAGGGAGCTTCTTTGCCTGATCTGGTTCGGCTACAGCCAAGGCAACTTCTTTCATAGTGAGACGACGGTCCATAGCCGCCTTTTGAATCCAGGAGAATGCTTGTGGTTCTGTGAGATTGAGTGCAGCCATCAAGATTCCCTTCGCCCGGTCAATGATCTTTCGAGTCTCCAGACGATCGTGAAGATCTGCAACCTCGGCGGCGAGAGATCTCATTTGCAGATGCCTACTAATTGCAATTTCAATTGCTGGGACTAAGTCGTTAATTGTAAATGGCTTGAGTACGTAGGCCATTACTCCAGCGTCACGGGCGCGATCAACAAGTTCGCGCTGGCTAAATGCGGTTAGCATTAACACAGGACAGGTCGCAATAATCTCTTCGGCTGCACTAATTCCATCAAGTATTGGCATCTTCACATCAAGTATTGCGAGATCTGGTTTATGTTCTTGAACAAGTTCAATTGCCTGCGCACCATCACTTGCTTGCGCAATGACTTCGTACCCGGCTTCTCCGAGCATTTCTATAAGATCCATACGAATGAGAGCTTCATCTTCTGCCACGACAATGCGCACACGTGAGTGCGCCTGTCCAGAATTACTCTGATCTGAATTCATGTGCCCCGAGTCGGATTCGAACCGACACTATGCAGTGTTTGAGACTGCCCTCTCTACCGTTGGAGTACCGAGGCTAATGTGCACCAATCTTAACCTCTCGCCTGCTTTAGAACGAATCGCAGGTGTTAGCGATAGGCGGGAGCTGCGCCAGCAACGGCATCACCCATACGGTGCACACGCATCGCATTGGTAGATCCCGGAATGCCTGGAGGAGAGCCCGCCACGATAATTACGCTATCGCCGATTGTGGTGCGCTTGCTCTCAAGAAGTAATCCATCAACCTGCTTCACCATCTCATCAGTATGAGAAACAACAGGAGTAATCATTGGCTCAACGCCCCACGACAGAGCGAGACGATTATAGGTTCCGTGATCTGGAGTAAGTGCCAAGATTGGAATAGGTGAGCGAAGACGCGACATACGTCTTGCTGAATCTCCGCTTTGAGTGAATGCAACGAGGAATTTTGCGCCGACAATTGCTCCAACTTCAACTGCTGCCTTTGTAATTGCTCCACCTTTGGTGCGAGGCTCATGCTTGAGTGGGCGGATTCTTTCGAGTCCACCTTCTTCTGTTCGCTGAATAATGCGAGACATAGTCTGTACCGCTTCAATGGCAAATTCGCCCACGCTGGTCTCGCCAGAGAGCATCAGCGCATCTGCGCCATCAAGTACCGCATTTGCACAGTCGGTCGCTTCAGCACGCGTTGGGCGTGAATTTGTAATCATAGAATCAAGCATCTGTGTAGCAACAATGACGGGCTTGGCCGCATCTCGAGCTAATTCCACGCAACGCTTTTGAACAAGAGGTACATCTTCAATAGGAAGCTCTACTCCAAGATCACCGCGTGCCACCATGATGCCATCGAAGGCATCAACGATTCCGACGAGGTTATCAACTGCTTGTGGCTTTTCAATTTTTGCAATGACCGGGACGCGAATTCCTTCTTCGTCCATAATGCGGTGAACATCCTTGATGTCATCAGCGCTACGCACAAATGAAAGAGCTATAAAATCTGCGCCAGCTTTAAGACCCCAACGAAGATCATCCACATCTTTTTCAGAGAGTGCTGGGACAGAGACTGCAACACCTGGCAGATTGATTCCTTTGTTATTGCTTACCACACCCGGCTCAATCACCTTAGTAATTACATCGTTTCCTTTTACCGCAGTAACTTCAACGGTTACTTTCCCATCGTCGATCAGGATGCGATCGCCTGCCTTGCAATCTCCGGGTAGACCTTTATATGTAGTTCCTACGCGCTCTTTTGTTCCTTCAACTTCATCTGTGGTGATTGTGAATACTTCTCCACGAGATAGATCATGAGGGCCATCTATAAATCGAGTCAAGCGAATCTTTGGGCCTTGCAGGTCAACCAAAATTGCAATAGGTACACCAGCATCTGCCGCAGCCGCGCGTACTTGATCTAATCGGTGTTGGTGCTCTTCATATCCTCCGTGGGAGAGGTTTAGGCGTGCCATATTCATTCCAGCTGCGATGAGCTCTCGTACCTTTTCTGGTGACTCAACTGCAGGTCCAAGTGTGCAAACTATTTTCGCGCGGCGCATGGTCATACCTTACCTATCTTTATCGATTACTAACGAGTTGGAATTGTGGTGAGTTGTTGGATTAGACCATCAACGGCCGAGCAGTTGGTGGAATCGGTGCAGGAAGTTGTGTATCTCCTTCAAGATAGAGATCGACAGCTGCCGCCGCACTTCGTCCTTCAGCAATCGCCCACACGATCAGTGATTGACCGCGTCCAGCATCTCCTGCGACAAATACTCCCTCTGATGTACTTTGATAGGAATCATCGCGCTTTACATTGGTGCGATCATCGAGTTCAACTTCAAGTTGATCAAAAAGCGGAGTGCTCTCTGTTCCGGTAAAGCCCATAGCAAGGAAGGCGAAATCTGCAGGGATCTCACGTTCTGAACCAGGAATTGGCTGGAATTTTCCATCAACTAATTGAGTCTCAACAATTTTAAGAGCCTTGAGGTTTCCATTTCCATCACCGATGAATTCTTCTGTACTGACAGAAAAGACGCGTTGATCAAGTTCTTCGTGAGCACTTGAGACTCGATAAATCATTGGATACATAGGCCAAGGTTGAGAACCAGGACGCTCATCTAATGGACGTGGCATGATCTCAAGTTGAGTCACACTTGCAGCACCTTGACGAACTGAAGTACCAAGGCAATCTGCGCCGGTATCTCCGCCACCCAAGATGATGACATGCTTTCCTGCAACATTAATTTCAGGATTTGTTACTTCACCGAGAGCTTGCTTATTTCCCCAAGGCAGGAACTCCATCGCTTGGTAAATACCTTTATTCTCGCGCCCCTTAATTGGAAGATCCCTCCATTGGGTAGCACCTAATGCAAGAACAACAGCATCGTATTTTTGGCGTAGTTCAGATCCCGTGATATCGACTCCAACATTGATGCCGGTACGAAAACGTGTGCCTTCCTTCTCCATCTGAGCAAGGCGACGATCAATAATATTCTTCTCCATTTTAAATTCAGGAATTCCATAACGAAGAAGTCCACCGATCTTATCCGCCCGCTCATACACAACCACGGTGTGGCCGGCACGAGTGAGTTGTTGGGCAGCAGCTAGGCCTGCAGGACCGGAACCAATTACTGCAACTGTCTTTCCAGTAAGGCGATCTGGAGCAAGTGGTTTTACATCGCCTGATCCAAATGCCTCTTCGATAGTGCGAAGCTCAACTTGCTTGATGGTTACAGCATCGGCGTTAATCGCGATCACGCATGCTGTTTCACACGGAGCTGGACAGAGACGACCAGTGAACTCGGGAAAATTATTTGTAGCATGTAAGCGAGCAACCGCCTCTGTCTTATCCCCTCGCCAGATGAGGTCATTCCATTCAGGGATGAGATTTCCGAGTGGGCATCCTGAGTGACAGAAAGGAATACCGCAATCCATGCATCGACCTGCTTGCTTCTGCAAATGCTCAAAACTCTGCGGTTCATAGACTTCGTGCCAATCTTTAATACGAACGTCAACCGGGCGACGCTTTGGCGTCTCGCGCGGTGTGGTCATAAATCCTTTTGGATCAGCCATTTGCTGCAACCTCCATGACATATTGATCTACTGGAAGACCTTCACGAGTTGCCTTCTCCATTGCCGCAAGCACACGAGCGTAGTCACGAGGCATCACAAGTGAGAATCGAGTGAGTGAACTCTCCCAATCAAGAAGTAAATTGCCAGCAACTTGAGATTCCGTTTCGTTGAAGAATGAATTCACAATCGCCTTCAGCGCATCCTTTTGATCCGCTGGAACAGCCAAGACATCAACCATCTCGGTATTCACTAGATCCGCATTGAGGTCTAATACAAATGCGCGGCCGCCCGACATTCCAGCGGCAAAGTTACGTCCAGTGCGACCAAGAACTACAACGGTTCCACCTGTCATGTATTCGCAGCCATGATCGCCAATACCTTCGACAACAGCAGTAGCTCCCGAGTTTCGAACGCAGAATCGTTCACCGACTACTCCACGAAGGAAGAGGTCACCCGATGTTGCACCGTAACCAATTACATTTCCTGCGATTACATTCTCTTCTGACTCGAAGGTTGCGCTCTCATCTGGGCGAACGATGATGCGACCACCTGATAAACCCTTGCCGACGTAGTCATTAGAGTCACCGAAGAGCTTTAACGTCAGACCAGACGGAATAAATGCACCGAGTGACTGTCCGGCAGAGCCGCGAAGAGTGACGTGAACGGTATTTGCAGGAAGTCCTGCTCCCCCAAAGTTGCGAGTGATCTCAGCACCAAGCATCGTGCCGACAGTGCGATTTACGTTACGCACAGCTGATTCGATTGAAACATTGGTTCCAGATGTAAGTGCGGCCTCTGCTTTTTTGATGAGTAAGTTATCAAGTGCGTGGACTAGTCCATGATCCTGTGTCGTAGTTTGATAGAGCGCACTCTCGACATCTGGACGAGCGAGTAGTGGAGTGAGATCAAGTCCACTTGTTTTCCAATGCGCCACTGCTCTGTGAGTATTGAGGTACTCAACGTGACCAATGGCTTCTTGCAAAGTCTTGAATCCAAGGGAAGCTAAGATTTCACGAACTTCTTCCGCAATATACTCAAAGAAGGTCTCTACGAACTCTGGCTTTCCAGTAAATCTCTTTCGCAGTTCTGGATTTTGCGTTGCAACACCCACTGGACAGGTATCCAAGTGACAGACGCGCATCATGACGCAACCAGATACAACAAGTGGAGCGGTAGCAAAACCATATTCTTCGGCACCTAAAAGCGCTGCAATTACTACATCTCGCCCAGTCTTGAGCTGTCCATCTGTCTGAACAACGATGCGATCGCGAAGACCGTTAAGAAGAAGTGTCTGTTGGGTCTCTGCCAGACCAAGTTCCCACGGTGCACCTGCATGCTTGAGTGAAGTAAGAGGTGATGCACCAGTTCCACCATCATGACCTGAGATAAGAACAACATCGGCATGAGCCTTTGATACTCCAGCTGCAACAGTTCCCACGCCCACCTCTGCCACAAGCTTGACGTGGATACGTGCATTCTTATTTGCATTCTTAAGATCGTGGATCAACTGGGCAAGATCTTCAATGGAGTAGATATCGTGATGCGGAGGAGGTGAAATCAAGCCGACGCCTGGAGTTGAGTAGCGAACCGTTGCGATCCATGGATAGACCTTGTTACCAGGAAGTTGTCCACCTTCGCCAGGCTTGGCTCCTTGTGCCACTTTAATTTGAATGTCATCGGCATTTACTAAGTACTCACTTGTTACACCGAATCTTCCAGATGCAACTTGCTTGATTGAGCTGCGCTTTGAATCTCCATTAGCCTCGGATGTAAATCGAGATGGATCTTCCCCGCCTTCACCGGTATTTGACTTAGCACCTAGGCGGTTCATTGCGATCGCAAGAGTTTCATGGGCTTCTTGTGAGATAGATCCGTATGACATTGCACCGGTAGAAAAACGCTTAACGATGCTGGAGATAGATTCAACTTCATCGACAGAGATCGGTGTACGTGTGGTTGTTTCGAATTCGAAGAGGCCGCGCAAAGTCATGAGAGCAGCGCTCTGATCATCGACTGCCTTCGTGTATCGCTTAAAGACGTCATAACGCTTTGATCGTGTTGCATGCTGCAAGGTAAAGACAGTCTCAGGATTAAATAGATGGGGCTCTCCATCGCGCCGCCACTGATATTCGCCACCAATAGGAAGTCGCTTTGTACCAGGAACTTCTCCACCTGGTGGGTAGGCAATGTGATGACGCTTGATTGTCTCTTCTGCAATGACATCGAGATCAACTCCGCCGAGACGAGAGGTTGTACCCACAAAGAATTCATCGACTACATCTTGGGCGATTCCAATAGCCTCAAAAACTTGTGCACCCGTGTATGAGGCGATAGTTGAGATTCCCATCTTCGACATCACCTTAAGGACTCCCTTGCCAAGAGCCTTAATGATGTTATGTACGGCTTTCTCCGGAGTGATTCCGGTGATCACACCTTGAATAACAAGATCTTCAGCGCTCTCCATTGCCAGATATGGGTTAACGGCGGCTGCGCCATATCCAATGAGCAATGCGACGTGGTGGACCTCACGGACATCTCCGGCTTCTACAACTAAACCAACTTTGGTGCGAGTCTTTTGACGAATGAGGTGGTGGTGAACAGCTGCGGTGAGTAGAAGTGAAGGAATAGGTGTGTCTTCAGCATCACCATTTCGGTCGGAGAGAACAATGATTCGTGCACCATCAGCGATTGCCTGGCTCACTTCTTCTTTGATCTCTTCTAAGCGATTGCGCAGAGTGTTTCCATCTCCAGAGACTGGGAAGAGCCCACGAACAACATATGACTGCAGATGCGGATAATCATCATCTGCATTTACGTTAATGATTTTTGCGAGCTCGTCATTATCAATTACTGGAAATGGCAACAGAATCTGGCGACAAGATTCTGGTCCTGGGTCGAGGAGATTGTGTTCAGGTCCAATTGATCCGCCAAGACTTGTGACAATCTCTTCACGGATTGCATCGAGTGGAGGATTTGTCACTTGAGCAAAGAGTTGAGTGAAGTAATCAAAGAGAACGCGTGGCTTATTTGAAAGCGCTGCGATCGGAGTATCTGTGCCCATAGAACCGAGAGCTTCAGCTCCATTCTTTGCCATCGGAGTAATAATGATGCGAAGTTCTTCTTCGGTGTATCCAAATGCGCGCTGACGACGTACTACAGAAGAGTGCGGATAGATTATGTGTTCGCGAGCTGGAAGATCGGAAAGCTTTACGACTCCGTCCTTCACCCACTTTCCGTATGGAGCGGCATCAGCGAGAGAATCTTTTATCTCATCATCTTCAATAATTCGACCGGCTTCAATATCAACAAGAAACATCTTTCCTGGCTGCAAGCGACCCTTGCGAGCAATCTTCTCCGCCGGAAAATCAAGAACTCCAGCTTCAGATGCAAGAACTACCAATCCGTCGTGCGTCACCCAGAAACGAGAAGGACGTAGACCGTTGCGATCTAGAACTGCGCCAACTTGGTGGCCATCGGTAAATGTCACACATGCTGGGCCGTCCCAGGGCTCCATCAGTGAAGAGTGGAAGGCGTAAAAGTCGCGACGCTTCTGCGACATAGTCGCGTGGTTCTCCCACGCTTCAGGAATCATCATCAAGACTGCATGTGGGAGTGACCGACCGCCAAGATAGAGCAGCTCAAGAACCTCATCAAAGGATGCAGAGTCGCTACCTGACATTTCTACAATTGGAAAGAGGCGAGAGAGATCTCCAGGGATGAGATCACTTTCAAGGAGCGCTTCACGAGCGCGCATCCAGTTGCGATTACCTTTGACGGTATTGATCTCACCATTGTGAGCGATGAATCGATAAGGGTGAGCAAGTGGCCATGATGGAAAAGTATTCGTTGAAAAACGTGAGTGAACGAGAGCTAGTGGAGAAGCAACTCTCTCGTCACTGAGATCAGGAAAGAATTCTTCAAGTTGGCCAGTTGTCAGCATTCCCTTGTAGACAATAGTTTGTGATGAAAATGAGGGGAAGTAAATTTCGCCAGCGTGCTCTGCCTGCTTGCGTAATGCAAAGGCGAGGCGATCGAGTGCGATATCGCTTTCACCTTTGCTGCCCTTCACAAAGAGTTGCTTGAAGATTGGCATGACAGATTGTGCTGTTTTGCCAACGGAAGTTGGGTTAGTTGGCAGATCGCGCCAACCGATGATGTCGAGACCTTCTTGCGCAGCGAGAGATTGGATGAGAGAAGTTGGATCAAATCCAGGCTGGATAAATGCGATACCTGTTGCGTAACTTCCTTCTGCGGGAAGTTCAAAATTTGTGATTGCGCGATAGAAAGCATCGGGTACACGAATGAGTATTCCTGCACCGTCTCCACTATCTGGTTCTGCACCAGCTGCACCGCGGTGTTCTAGATTGCGTAGCGCTGTAAGTGCTTGGGCGACAATTTCGTGAGTGGCAACTTTATTGAGAGTGGCAACCATTGCAACACCGCATGCATCATGCTCATTGGCAGGGTTGTACAACCCTTGCGCCACTGGAAATGTTGATGGAAGTGCCATTGAAGAAGATCTCCTGTTGTCATTTACCGTTTGTACTCAACGGGACAACGCTGACCCATGCTCAGGGTAGCAACTGCTAGCCCAGAGTGAAAGATCAAAATGGTGATCTAGGGCAACTACCCCAGATTGATATGGAGGAGACGTCCGATTCCTGCGGTCACGGCCATACCAAATGCTCCCCCGAGCATGACTCGTACGGTCGGTCCAAAGATTGTCTTACCCGCGGTCTTTGCACTCAGAATTCCGGTAACAAGAAGACCTGCCAAGGCAAAGCCAACAATACTCAGAGCGATTGTTCCTGGTGTTGGCGCAAAGGCTCCAGCGAACGGAATCAATCCGCCCACAGTAAAACTTGCTGCAGATGCGAGAGCAGCCTGTAGCGGACGCGCTTTATTTTGTGGGGTCTGCCCAAGTTCATCGCGCAAGTGAGCTTCAAGTGGATCACGAGCATGCATCTGACGCGCAACTTCTTCTGCGAGCTCTGGTGTTAAACCTCGACCAACATAGATCTCTGCAAGCTCCATCAACTCGCCATCTGGATCGGCTGCAAGATGATCTATCTCCATCTGCTTATCAGATTCTTCAACATCATTTTGTGATCGTACTGAGACGTACTCGCCCACAGCCATGGACATTGCACCGGCGACAATTGCTGCAACTCCCGCTGTGATGAGAAAGGAATTTTCTCCTGGATTTGCAGTGGTAACACCGATCATCAAACTGGCTGTGGAAACCAACCCATCGTTAGCGCCAAGAACGGCGGCACGCAACCAACCCGCACGATGAGCGCGGTGATGAAGATTGCGTTGATAGACCGATTCAAGGCTCATGGGCAGATACTACCCGAGGCTTTTGCGCTTTTGACGTATTCGAATGAAAGAAGCCAGTGCTATTGCCCCTATAGCAATACTCACCCACTCATTCTGGCGTAACCCGAAGAATTGGTTCGCCGAATCGATTCGAATGCTCTCAATAAAGAAGCGTCCGAGACAGTAACTAGCAATATAGATTGCAAAAACTTGTCCTGGCAGTAACTTCTTTCCCACCAAAATCAAAATAATTGCAACGAATGAGCACCAGATTGCTTCGTAGAGAAAGGTGGGGTGAAAAGTTTCAAATGCTCTAAAAGCGAAAGGTCTTTTGCTGACTGGAACTTCTAGCGCCCACCAAGCATCTAGTGGTCGTCCAAACAACTCGACATTAAACCAATTTCCAAAACGGCCAATAGCCTGTGCAAAAAGAATTCCCGGCGCTAAGGCATCAAGTATTACAGGAAAACTCGGGAGAGTAATTTCTGGTCGAGTGCGCCCCACTCGTCGCAATCCGACAAAGGCACCAAGTGCGCCTAGGGAAATAGCGCCCCAAATTCCCAGTCCACCTTTCCAGATTGCAAAAATATCAAGGAAAGAGCCAGTGCTACCAAAAAAATCACTCGGTGATGAGAGTACGTGATAGATCCGACCACCGATAATTCCTGCCGGTACTGCAAAAATTGCAACATCTGCGACTACTGAAGTCAGGCTTGGATCATGTGCTCGCAACCGCTTATCCCCAAGCCAGATGGCAATTGCGATTCCAGCAATAATGCAGAGGGCATAGAAATAAAGGGTGAGTGGACCCACCTCAAAGGAGGAGTGAGGAGGTGAAGGAATGTAGCGAGGAAACATCTGAGAATTTATCTGCGAAAACTCAGAAATTACTTAGCTGCGGCCTCAACTGCAGCCTTGAACTCGTTGACATCAAATCCTGGTGATTGGCGCTCCCACAACTTGCCATTGATCAAGGTGGTTGGAGTTCCCTTAACTCCGTAGCGCGCCATTGACTCCGTTGCTGCAACTACATTTATAAGTTTAGATTTATTAGTGACGCAGTCGGTGAAGGTCGTTGAAGAGATTCCAATTTTCTCGCCAATCGTAAGCAAGTTTTCCGTGTTGAGAAATCCTGAATTCTCAACCTGTGATTGAACGTCCATGAGCGCCTTATGGAAGTCAAGGAACTTATCTTCATCTACCGCACAATATGCGGCATTAGATGCAGCGATTGATTCATCATCCTTGGTTCCATTACCTAGGAATGAAAGTGGGTGGTAAGTAACTTGGGCCTTCTTTTCTGTAATCAGCGATGTCAAATAACCGCCGATTGGCTCTTCAAATAATTTACAGATTGGGCATTGAAAATCTTCAAAGATATCAATTTTAAGTGGAAGCCCTTGATTGAAGACAATTCCGTCACCTTCTGCAGGATCAACAGTCGCCGGTATCGAGCCGAGGGATTGAAAAGAATCGAGAGCAGTGAAGGCAGCGTCCTTCGCCTTGTTCTCGCTCGACAAACTAAAGATTGCGCCAACTACAACAACAAGTGTCACCATTCCAATGACAAGCCAGCGAGTAAATGGATCTCCGCTTTGTGACTTGACTGAATTCTTCTTTGGCTTACTCATTGCTGGTCCTCGCTAGCTTGGGTAGTTGTTTCGGGCTTCTTATCTAAAGAAAATTTTCCATAAGGGTACTTGAATATGTAAAGACACATGCCCACGAAAGCTATATCGCGCGCTATGTCTACTGCGTAGGCGATGCGAGCTTCGGTCGCCTTCGACGGATCAATGGCTCCCCCGCCTCCAAGACAGCCGCAGTCGATGAGCATCCCGCGCGCCCAGACCGAGGCGATCGCTCCGATAAACATCAGCATTAAGAGTGCGCTGGCAATTGCTGCTGGACGAATGAAAATTCCAAGGATGAGGAAAATTGCTAGTGCCACCTCAAACCATGGCAGTGTATATCCAGCCAGGTGGGCAAGATCTGTTGGAAGAATTTTATAGGCGGCAGTTGCATTAGCTGAAGCAGCAGGATCAAAAGCTTTGATTCCGCCCGCATACAGCAGGAATCCACCAAACCCAATGCGGAAGATCATTGTGATCCACTCTTGTTTTGCAATCAGAAAATTCTTCATCGCCCCTCACGAACTCCTAGCGCTAATTCTTGAACTAACTCTTTGACGGCGCGTAATCCGGCTGCTTCATCTGGGGCTTCCAGGAGAGCGTTGATAAATGCTGATCCCACAATTACTCCATCGGCATATCCCGCCACAGAGCGCGCTTGCTCTCGAGTTGATACTCCGAGCCCAACGCTAATTGGTGTGTCAGTAGTCGTACGAACGCGTGCGACTAACTCGGCAGCAGATGCGGAGACGCTTGTTCTTGTTCCGGTTACACCCATCATGCTTGCCGCGTAGACAAATCCACCGCACTTGTTTGTTACAACAGGAAGACGAGAATCTGATGTGCTCGGAGCAACTACATAGATTCGATTTATTCCTGAGGCATCCGTGGCTGCAATCCAGTTTTCAGATTCCTCGACTGTGAGATCTGGAGTAATTACTCCAGATCCGCCATGGTCAGAAATCGCTTGAGCAAATTTATCAACGCCGTATCGTTCGATCGGATTCCAATATGTCATCACAACGGCTGCTACGCCGTGATCATGTGCGCACTTCAGTGATTCAAAAACTTCCTTCGCACCGGTTCCTTGACTCAACGATTGCACAGCAGCTGCTTGAATCGTTGGACCATCCATCACCGGATCGCTATATGGAAATCCGATTTCGATCGCATCGACACCGCCTTCAGCAAACGCTGCAATCACTTTCTTGCACCCTTCGTGACTTGGGAAACCGGCAGGAATATAGGCAATTAGTGCAGCGCGATTCTCACTCTTTGCCTTCGCCAAGACCCGGTCAAGAGGGGTATCAAGTCCCATCTCTACAGTTCAATTCCAAAATAAGCTGCAGCCGTTGCTACATCTTTATCTCCGCGACCAGATAAATTGATGAGGATTGTTGCGTTAGGTCCCATCTCTTTACCAACCTGCAGCGCACCTGCGAGTGCATGCGCTGTCTCAATGGCTGGAATTATTCCTTCTGTGCGACAGAGGAGAGCAAATGCTTCCATTGCTTGGGCATCTGTGATTGCGCGATACTGCGCACGACCGATGTCATGCAGATATGCGTGCTCTGGTCCTACGCCCGGATAATCAAGGCCGGCAGAGATTGAATGTGATTCAACAGTCTGACCATTTTCATCTTGCAAAACGTACGAGCGAGTTCCATGAAGGACTCCTGGGGTGCCGCCACTAATTGTGGCTGCATGTCTGCCGGTGCTTACACCGTCTCCCCCAGCTTCAAGACCGATCAAAGCGACATCAACGTCATCGATAAAAGGATGGAAGATACCTATGGCATTTGATCCACCACCTACACATGCGAGTACCGCATCTGGAAGCTTGCCAGTTAACTCCAAAACTTGAGTTCGTGCTTCCACACCAATGATGCGATGGAAATCGCGAACCATCGTCGGAAATGGGTGCGGGCCTGCAACAGTTCCCAATAAGTAATGTGTTGTCTCAACATTTGTCACCCAATCGCGCATCGCTTCATTGATTGCATCTTTAAGGGTGCGGGATCCACTCGTTACAGGAACAACTTCTGCGCCAAGTAATTTCATACGTGCGACGTTAAGAGCTTGTCGCTTTGTATCTTCTTCGCCCATATAGACAACGCACTCAAGTCCCATTAAAGCTGCTGCGGTAGCTGAAGCAACTCCATGCTGACCCGCACCAGTTTCGGCGATGATGCGCTTTTTTCCCATGCGTTTTGTAAGGAGTGCTTGACCTAAAACATTATTGATCTTATGTGAACCCGTGTGATTCAAATCTTCGCGCTTGAGCAATATTCGCGCGCCACCTGCATGTTCTGCAAAACGTGGCACCTCTGTGATGATGCTCGGGCGACCTGTGTACGTGCGATGTAAATGATCTAACTCTGCAATAAAAACTGGGTCAACCGCTGCTGCAATATGAGCCGCTTCAAGTTCTTCAAGTGCTCCGATAAGAGCTTCAGGAACAAAACGACCACCGTAGGGACCAAAGTGGCCGATGATTTCCTTCGTATCAAGAGTCATAGAAGTGAGGGTACTAGAGACCCCGAAGGGTATGCAGTGCAGAAATTGGATCCCCTGCCCGCACAAGAGCCTCACCCACAAGGATTGCATCTGCACCAAAACTGCGGGCAACCTCAACTTCGGCCCTGGCAGAGATACCGGATTCGGCGACCTTGATGATTTCTGCTGGAATTTCTGGAAGAAGCTTGGCGAAGGCGCTTTGATCAACCTCAAGAGTTTTGAGATTTCTAGAATTAATTCCAATTATTCGAGGGTTAATTTCCATAGCTCGATCCAACTCATCATGAGTATGAACTTCAATAAGACTGGCCATTCCTAACTCAGTAGCCATCTCGTAATAATCATTGAGCTGACGTGCAGAAAGTGCGGCCACAATAAGTAGGACAACGTCTGCACCATAGGCCCGCGCTTCATAAAATTGATATTCATCAACCATAAAATCTTTGCGCAGGATCGGAATATTTACCGCACTTCGCACTGACTCAAGATCTGCAAGAGAACCAGCAAATCGTCTTTGTTCTGTAAGTACGCTGATGACACTCGCCCCTGCCTGCTGGTACTGCTCAGCTAATTTTGCGGGATCAACAATCGCAGCTAGCTCGCCTTTACTCGGTGAGGATCTCTTCACTTCAGCGATCACACTGATGAGATCGCCATGGAGTCCTGGATGTGCATCAACGACAGGTGGTGCGCCTTCTAACTTTTCGCGTAACTCACTCAGTGACAGTCGACGCTTGGCTAAATCTTCGCGAACACCAGCGATGATTGAATCTAGGACGCTCATGACTTCTGCTCATCTGTGGGATCGATTCCATGATCTTGCGCACTCCACGGGGTGTGAACTCTAGGTTTACGTTCATACCGAGATGAAAGCGAAAAGTACTTACTCAGTAAAATCACAATAGCGCCAATAACTATTGCGCTCACTGCGATAGGAAGTAGATCTTTCACTCAGCCGACCTCATGACCTGAGCAGCACTGATTGCACCAAGAACCGCAGCGGCTTTGTTAAGACACTCTTGGTTTTCAGATTGTGGGTCAGAATCTGCAACGATTCCCGCGCCAGCTTGCACATATGCGTGGTTGTCGTAAATGAGTGCGGTACGAATAGCAATACATGTATCGACATTCCCGGTGAAATCAAGATATCCGATCGCACCTCCGTAGAGTCCGCGTCGATGTGGTTCTAGCGATTCAATGATCTCCATGGCACGAGGCTTAGGTGCTCCCGAAAGAGTTCCTGCCGGAAAAGTTGCAAAGAGTGCGTCGACGCCAGTTTTATCCTTTGCCAAAGTTCCTGTGACAGTTGAAACAATATGCATCACATGTGAGTATCGCTCGACGCTCATAAAATCAACAACTTCAACTGATCCTGATTCACATATCCGACCTAAATCATTGCGGCCAAGATCTACCAACATCAAATGCTCTGCTCGTTCCTTAGGATCTGCAAGCAGTTCCTCACCTAACCGCTTATCTTCCTCGGGAGATGAAGAACGCTTACGTGTTCCTGCGATGGGATGAACCATCACCTGGCCTTCAGTGACTTTAACAAGAGCCTCAGGGCTTGATCCCACAACATCTACTCCACCTTCAAATCTGAAGAGATACATATACGGCGATGGATTGTGCAATCGCAACATGCGATACACATCTATTGCATCAGCGGTGCACTCCATGGAAAAACGTTGTGACAAAACGATTTGGAAGGCCTCACCAGCAAGGATCTCTTCTTTTGCAAGGCTAACTTTCGCAATGAACTCTTCCTGACTTATATTTCGATCGAAAATTGGGTCGCTATGTGAACCTATATGTGCGATGTGTCCTTCGAGGGGGGCTGCGAGTTCGCCTTGCATTCGATCTAATCGTCTCTGCGCATCCTCATAAGCCTCATCCACTCGATCATCGCTTCCATCCCAGTTAATCGCATTAGCAATCAAGGTGATGGTGCCATCTGCGTGATCAAGAACTGCTAGATCACTTGTCAGCATAAAAGCGATTTCGGGTAGCGGAATATCTTTGACTGCCAGCGAAGGTAATTTCTCAAGGCCTCTGACGCTGTCATAACTCATATACCCAACAAGGCCACCAGTAAGCGGTGGTAGACCTGCGATTTTCGGTGAACGTAAATGCGATGCAGACTGGCGGAGCGCATCTAAAGGATCAATCCCTTGTGGCGCGCCCGCTGGTGCGACACCAATCCAATGAGCTCTGCCATCTTTCTCACTCAACGTTGCTTGAGAGTGTGCACCAATAAAGGAATATCGCGACCAAGCACCACCGTGCTCAGCCGATTCAAGAAGAAAAGAGCCCGCTGAATTTCCAGATAATTTGCGATAGACACCAAGAGGTGTCTCTCCATCTGCCAACAATTTTCTATAAACAGGAATTACGTTGTACTTGGAGGCATGCTCTCTAAACTCTTGAAGATTCATAGCGCCACGAACTAATTGTTCTCATCTTTGGTTGGATAAATCTCGCGATGGAAACAAGTGAATTCACCTGTGTGGCAAGCTGAACCTTCTTGCTCAACTTGAAACAAAATTGCATCCCCATCGCAATCGATAGAGATGGAGACAACTTTCTGCAGGTGGCCTGAAGTTTCACCCTTTTTCCAGAGTTGATTACGTGAGCGACTAAAGTATGTTGCAAAACCAGATTCAATCGTGAGTACTAGAGATTCTGTATTGACGTAGGCGAGCATTAAGACTTCACCTGAGAGACTGTCTTGTGCAATGGCAGGCATCAAGTCATTAGAGTTCTTGAGAAGTTCAAGAATCGCAGGGGAAAGAGAGATGCTCACAGGGTAATTGTGCCTTAGGCCAGAGCGCTCGTGCGCACGCAATATCCATGCTCAGCTAAGTACTTCTTCACATCACTAATGCGATGAACCCCAAAATGAAAGACGCTGGCAGCCAGAAGAGCATCCGCACCGGCTTCGATTGCGGCAGCAAAGTCTTCGAGCGAGCCTGCTCCCCCGCTAGCGATAAGGGGAAGTGAAGAGATCTCGCGAACTCTTGAGATCATTCCAATGTCATAACCTGCGCGTGTTCCATCAGCATCCATCGAGTTGAGAAGAATTTCTCCGACACCGAGCGCAGTTGCTCTCTCAATCCACTCGAGTGCATCAATACCGGCACTGGTTCGTCCACCGTGGGTAGTAACTTCGAAACCCGAAATTGTTCGTGCCCTACGAGCATCAACTGATAAGACTAGGACTTGAGTTCCAAAACGGTCTGCAATCTCAGAAATTAACTCAGGACGAGCGATCGCTGCAGTGTTTACAGAAACCTTATCTGCACCAGAACGAAGTAGGCGATCAACATCATCGACAGTTCGCACTCCCCCACCAACAGTTAGAGGGATGAACACCTGCTCTGCGGTCCTGCTTACGACGTCATATGTTGTTTCCCGATTTGCAACGCTCGCTGAAATATCTAGAAATGTGAGCTCATCAACGCCTTCCGCATCATAAAGCTTTGCCATCTCAACTGGATCACCTGCATCAACGAGATCGGTAAAGTTCACACCCTTAACGACTCGTCCCTCATTAACATCAAGACAAGCGATGATCCGAGAAGATAAAGTCATGAGCGTGTCACTTCTAACGCTTGTTCCAAAGTAAATGCTCCGGCGTAGAGTGCTTTGCCAACAATCGCTCCCTCAACACCAATGTAGTTAAGTGCGCAGAGCGCTTTGATATCTTCAAGGCTAGAAATTCCACCACTTGCTACAACAGGTTTCTTGGTAGCAGCACATACCTCTTTAAGTAACTCTAGATTCGGACCCTGCAGCGTTCCATCTTTGGTGACATCGGTAACGACATAGCGTGCGCATCCATCTGATTCAAGGCGCGCTAACGTTTCAAAGAGATCGCCACCTTCTTTTGTCCAACCTCGTGCCGCAAGAACATGTCCGCGAACATCTAGGCCTACAGCGATGCGATCACCATGTTCGGCAATTACACGTGAGGTCCACTCAGGATTTTCTAGAGCAGCGGTTCCAAGATTTACTCTGCGACATCCAGTTGCTAGAGCGCGCATCAGTGACTCATCATCACGAATTCCACCTGATAACTCAACGTCAATATCCAAGCGACCTACGACCTCTGCCAACAAGGCGCTATTTTCTCCGCGGCCAAAGGCTGCATCAAGATCTACGAGGTGTAACCACTCGGCCCCTGATTTTTGAAAATCAAGAGCAACTTCAAGTGGAGAGCCATAAACACTTTCACGAGCAAGCTCACCCTGAACCAGGCGAACTGCGCGACCATCTTTGACGTCTACTGCAGGTAAAAGTTCAAGAAAACTCATAGCGATTTACTCCAATTCTTGATCAGCGCAAGGCCAGCACGTCCTGATTTTTCAGGATGAAACTGTGTCGCACTGAGTGCACCATCTTCTGTTGCAGCAAGAAACTTCTCCCCATGGGTGGCGTAGGTGTTGACTGCTCCAGGTAACTCTCGGGCAGCGTAGGAATGCACGAAGTAGAAGGACTCGCCTTCAACTCCTTTAAACAAGAGAGAGTTCGAATCTGGCTCAACGCTATTCCAGCCCATATGTGGCAAGACCGGTGCATGCAGTTTGCTTACCGATGTCGGCCAAATTTTAATTCCCGCATGTGTGCCATTCTCATCGCTATCAGCAAAAAGAACTTGCATTCCAATGCAGATACCGATGGTAGGACGTGATTGTTTATAACGTGAATGAATTATTTCAGCGGCTTTGACTTTATTTAAACCGCTCATACAAGCAGAGAATGCGCCTACTCCGGGGACAACTAATCCCGCTGCCTCACGTGCCACATCCGGATCTAAGGTCAGAATGACATCGTGACCAGAAGTTTCAAACGCTCGAACTGCCGATCGAAGGTTGCCTGAACCGTAATCCAGAATTGCAATTGTTGAAATTAGAGTGAACCCTTTGTTGAAGGGATACCGCTAACCCGTCCATCAAGGGCGACTGCATCACGGAGTGCGCGAGCAACAGCCTTGAATTGTGCCTCGAAGACATGGTGAGCATTTCGTCCCTCAAGAACGCGGATGTGAAGTGCAATGCGTGCTTCAGCAACAATGGATTCCCAAATGTGCTTACCTAAAGTTGTATCAAATGTTCCGATGAGTTCAACGATTTCTGGTTGACGATGAACAAGGTAAGGACGACCTGATAGATCGACTGCTGCCTGAACAAGTACTTCATCGAGTGGAACCATGGCATCACCAAAGCGACGGATGCCAGCCTTATCACCGAGGGCTTCACGAAGAGCCTGTCCGAATGCGAGAGAGGTATCTTCAACTGTGTGGTGAGAGTCGACATCGACATCGCCTTCAGTCTTCACCGTGAGATCAAATCCTGAATGCTTTCCAAGTTGGGAGAGCATGTGATCGAAGAAGGGCACTCCTGTATCAACGTTGATCTGACCACTTCCATCGAGGTTGAGCTCGACTAGAACCTTTGATTCTTTAGTTGTTCGTTCAACTCGTGCAGTTCTCATGATTTCTCCTCAGCCAGGCACTCTCGAAGCGCGTTTAGAAACTTTTCATTTTCGGCGCCAGTGCCGATTGTGGTGCGTAAGTAGCCTGATAATCCCACATCTCGAATCAAAATTCCTCGATCAAGCATCGCCTGCCATAGCTGCGCCGATGACGATCTAAAGCCATTGAATAGCAGGAAATTAGCCTGGCTTGGTAGGACGGTAAGCCCCATCTCGCGGAGTGACACTGCAACACGATCTCGTTGAGTACGCAGTTGGGCAACTCCTGAGAGCAACTCGTCCTTGAAATCTAGCGCAACTAATGCGGCCCCTTGAGTAAGAGTGCTCAAGTGATAAGGCAGTCTGACCAACATCATCGCTTCAACTACCGATGGATGTGCAAGTAGATATCCCACACGAGCACCAGCAAAAGAGAATGCCTTGCTCATGGTGCGAATGACAACTATCTGTGGGTACTTTGCGATGAGAGTAACTGCCGAGGCTTCGTCAGAAAATTCAGCATAGGCCTCGTCAACAATAAGTAGCCCTGGAACTGATTGTGCAATTTTCTCAACATCGCTAATAGAAATCGCTTCGCCAGTTGGATTATTGGGGGTTGTAATAAACGTGAGTGCGGGCGCCGCGTGTGTGATTTGAGTGATCGCGCTATCAACATCTAGTGAAAAATCAGAACGGCGCTTGCCATCTACCCACTGTGTTGATGTGACCCGAGCGATCAATGGGTGCATCGAATACGACGGAAGGAAACCGATAGCGCCGCGATCTCCGAAGGCAAGAAATAACGATTGAATAATTTCATTACTTCCATTTGCAACCCATACCTGAGGCGCTGTAAATGATGTTCCAGATAACTCATTGATATACCGCGCTAATCCAGATCGAAGTGCGAGTGCATCTCGGTCTGGATATCGATTAAGGCTTGATGCAACTTCGGAAACTCGCGACGCAATCGCTGAAACAAGTTCGGGTGAGAGAGCGAAGGGATTCTCATTTGTGTTAAGACTTGCCTCAGCTTCAACCTGTGGCGCACCATAGGCAGATAGCGGAGCAAGAGATTCTCGAAGCGGAAGCCATGTAGGCCAGCGTGAATCTGTCATCGCTCTTCCAGCCGTGCACTCATAGCTTGACCATGTGCGGGTAGGTCTTCTGCCTGAGCGAGTGTGATGACGGTGGGCGCGATATCTCTAAATGCGCTCTCGCTGTACTCGATGAAGTGCAGGCCACGAAGAAACGTTGCGACAGAAAGTCCACTGCTGTGACAAGCGCATCCACCTGTAGGTAGAACGTGATTAGAGCCAGCAGAGTAATCTCCGAGGGAGACTGGAGTGAAATTACCAATAAAGACGGCGCCAGCATTTCTGATCTTTGCGCTATCCCCCTGAGCATTTTTGGTTTGAATTTCAAGGTGCTCAGCGGCATAGGCGTTTACAACATCTATTCCTTGTGCAATGTCATCGACAATTGCAATTGCGCTCTGAATTCCAGAGAGGGCGGTAATTATACGCTCTGAGTGTTTTGTGAGTTTGATTTGTCGGACAAGTTCTTTCTCTACTGCATCAGCAAGAACGATCGAAGGAGTTACTAAAACTGCTGCAGCAATAATATCGTGCTCTGCTTGACTGATGAGATCAGCGGCAACATTTCTTGCATCTGCCGTCTCATCTGCAAGAATTGCAATTTCTGTCGGACCGGCCTCTGAATCAATACCAATCACACCACGCAGCGCACGTTTTGCTGCGGCAACATAGATATTTCCAGGACCAGTAACCATGTCGCACTTTTCGCAGAGGTCTTTCATTCCGTAAGCAAAGAGGGCGATCGCTTGTGCCCCACCAACGGCATAAACCTCAGTAACTCCAAGAAGTGCGCATGTCGCAAGAATGGTTGGGTGTGGCAATCCCCCATGATCTTTCTGTGGCGGTGATGCAACTGCAATGCTTTCCACTTGTGCGATCTGAGCTGGAATTACATTCATCATCACACTAGATGGATAGACAGCACGCCCACCAGGTACATAAAGACCAACGCGATCTACTGGGATCCAACGTTCAGTCACGGTTCCGCCGTCTACAACTTTTGTTGTGTGTGGAGCGCGCACTTGGTCGTTATGAACTTTGCGAATTCGCTCTATTGAAATTTCTAAGCTGCGGCGAATCTCTGGATCGAGTTTGGCAAGTGCGGCATCCAGCGCACTTTGTGGAACTCGAAGTGATGGTGGACGCACTCCATCGAACTCTTCGCCAAGAGCGTATAAATCCTCTGCGCCTCCACTTTTTACTCTGCTCAAAATGGGTGCGATTAACTTCATCGCCTCATTGACATCAAGGGTTGCGCGAGGCAAGCGGTCTTGGACTTCTGCCTTGGAGTGGCGAACACCGCGTAGATCAACTCTTCTCATCACTGGCACAGTCTACTTTGAGCAGCCGCTTGGATGAGGCGTGAATTCCTAGCTTTAACTACGCACTAGGCAATCTGGACCGAGGATGCTCTTGAGGTCAGCGCTCAGACTTGGCGAAGATGTGACGAGGGCGTCGATCTTCATTGTGGTGCTCTTACCTGAATCTTCAATATGGAGATGCACCTCTCGTTTTCCAGGATGAGATCGCAAGATCTCTTTTACTCTCTCCACAATCGGCGGAGTGCACTGTGAAATTGGAAGAGAAATCATGAGCGGACCTACTGGACCGCTTGATACATCGAGGGAACTCATTTCAACTGCGCTAAATCGCACCTGATCATCTCTGTGATCAACTCGACCACGAATAGTGACGATTCGATCTTCTACAAGAGAGAGTGCGTACTGAGTGTAAGTTTTGGCAAAGAAAAGAACTTCTAGCGAGCCCTCAAGATCTTCGACAGTCACGATCGCCCAGGAAGATCCCGTGCGCGAAACTTTACGTGAAATACCAGTAATTAATCCGCCAATAGTGACAAATCCATCTTGTGCTCCCCCGGCGTCGAGGAGTGCGCTGATGGACATATCTGTATTGGAACGAAGAATGTGTTCCACACCCAAGAGCGGATGATCAGAGACATAGAGTCCGAGCATTTCGCGTTCAAATGCAAGGAGTGTGGACTTATCCCACTCACCTTGTGGAATTTCTATTTCAAGACCACTCATTGCTGAGCTGCCGATTTCACCAAAGAGATCAAACTGGCCAATAGCTTCTGCTCGCTTGCTCTCAATCACAGCATCGATTGCCTCGAGGTGAACTGCAACAAGTGCCTTTCGATGATGGCCAAGATCATCGAATGCACCTGCCTTAATCAAAGACTCAATAGTCTTCTTATTGCAAACCTGCGCGTCAACCTTTGCTAGAAAATCTCCAAAAGATGTGAAATTTCCTTTAGCCTCGCGGGCACTCTTAATCGATGCGACTACACCTTCACCGACATTGCGAATGGCGGCAAGACCAAAGCGAATATCTTTTCCGCGTGGGGTGTACTCAGAATTTGATTCATTGACATCTGGCGGCAGAACACTTATTCCCATTCGTCGACACTCGGATAGATAGAGCGCTGACTTATCTTTATCGTCACGAACGCTAGTAAGAAGGGCGGCCATATATTCAGTGGGATAATTTGCTTTGAGATAGGCAGTCCAGAAAGAGACAACTCCATAACCGGCTGAGTGTGCGCGGTTAAATGCGTAGTCGGAGAAAGGAATAAGAACTTCCCAAAGTCTCTTGATTGCAGCATCACCAAATCCATTAGCTTTCATTCCCGCTTCAAATGGAACGTACTCGGTATCTAGAATCTCTTTATTCTTCTTTCCCATCGCCTTACGCAAAAGATCTGCGCGACCTAGAGAGAAACCAGCAACCTTCTGGGCAATAGCCATTACCTGCTCTTGATAGACAATAAGACCGTAGGTATCACCCAAAATATCTGCCAAGGGTTCACGAAGTTCAGGATGAATAGCCTCAACCGGCTTGCGACCATTTTTACGATCCGCATAGTTGTTATGTGCGTTCTCACCCATTGGTCCAGGGCGGTAGAGCGCAATCACAGCCGAGATATCTGCAAATGAATCGGGTGACATGCTGCGAAGAAGAGCGCGCATTGGTCCACCATCGAGCTGGAAGACGCCTAACGTGTCACCTCGTCCAAGTAGTTCAAACGTCTTGGCGTCACTAAGCGGTAAATCTTCAAGCACAACATCAACACCAAGATTGAGTTTTATATTCTCTAGCGCATCATCTAAGACAGAAAGATTTCGAAGTCCCAAGAAATCCATCTTGAGTAGACCGGTTGCTTCACATGCACCCATATCAAATTGAGTGATGATTGCTCCATCTGCTTCACGACGATGAATCGGAATAACATCAAGTAGCGGTTCGCGCGAAAGAATAACGCCAGCAGCATGAACGCCCCATTGACGTTTAAGTCCTTCTAAGCCGCGAGCAAGATCTACTACGCGCTTGGAGTCAACATCAGTGTCATAGAGTGTGCGGAATTCTCCCGCTTCTCCATGTCGAGCATCATCCTTATCAAATACGCCGCTGAGAGTAATGTCTTTACCCATAACCGGTGGAGGCAACGCTTTGGTGAGTTTTTCACCAATCACGTATGGATAACCTAGAACGCGAGTGGCATCCTTAAGCGCTTGTTTAGATTTAATGGTGCCGTAGGTGATGATCTGAGCAACACGATCATCGCCATACTTCTGTGTTGCATACCGAATCATCTCTGATCTGCGACGTTCGTCGAAGTCGAGATCGATATCTGGCATAGAGATTCGCTCTGGATTAAGGAAGCGTTCGAAAAGTAGCCCGTGTTCGATCGGATCTAATCCGGTGATACCAAGTGCGTAGGCAACAAGTGAACCTGCCGCAGAGCCACGTCCGGGGCCAACACGAATTCCAACTTCACGTGCATGTGAGCAAAGATCTGCGACCACAAGGAAGTATCCGGGGAATCCCATCTTGATCATGACATCGAGTTCGTAATCTAAGCGAGCAACATATTCTGGCGTTACACGATCTCCCAGACGTTTTGTTAGGCCTTCATGAGAGAGAGATCGTAGCCAGGAATCTTCAGTCTGACCGGCCGGAACTTCAAATTGAGGCAAAAGATTTTCGCCCTCGCGAAGTGTTACGTTGCAACGCTCTGCAATAAGCAAAGTGTTATCGCATGCCTCCGGAATATCTTTGAAGAGCTCACGCATCTGAGCCGCGGTCTTTACATAGAACTCATAATTATCGAATTTAAAGCGCTTGGGATCGGCAAGAGTTGATCCCGATTGAACGCAAAGAAGAGCTTCGTGTGCAGGTCCATCTTCGTGGAATGTGTAGTGGAGATCATTGGTTGCAAGAAGTGGCAGCTTGAGTTCTTTGCCTAGCTTGAGTAGATCAGCCTTGGTACGATTTTCGATATCAATCCCGTGATCCATCACTTCGAGATAGAAATTTGCTGCTCCAAAAATATCTCGGTAATCACTGGCCGCGCGAAGTGCCTCTCGATAATTTCCCATACGAAGTCTTGTTTGAATCTCGCCGCCGGGGCAACCCGTTGTTGCAATGAGTCCATCTGCATATCGAGAAAGTAGTTCGCGATCCATTCGAGGCTTGTAGTAATAACCTTCAAGAGAGGCAAGGGAAGAAAGTCGGAAGAGGTTTGCAAGACCTTGGTTATTTTCGGCCAAGATAGTCATGTGTGTATATGCGCCACCACCTGATACATCATCTTCACCACCACTTGCCCACTGCACTTTTTTCTTGTCATGCCGTGATTCTGGTGCGACGTAGGCTTCAATTCCAATGATGGGTTTAACGCCAACCTTTGTCGCCTGCTTATAAAATTCAAATGCTCCAAATACATTTCCATGATCTGTCATTGCAATTGCCGGCATTTCTTGGCGAGCAACTTCGGCTACCAAATCCCCCACGCGTGCAGCACCGTCGAGCATCGAGTACTCGGTGTGGACGTGCAGATGCACAAATGAATCTGAAGGATTGCCGCTCATAGGCTGGCTAAATTAGCACTTAAGGAATGACGGCATCGGATAGCAACGCCAGACAAGCCTGAAGGTCATCTGGATAGTCAGCCTTGAACTCCATCTGCTCTTCAGTGATGGGATGGGCAAAGCGAAGCTCTTTAGCGTGAAGCCAAGGTCGTGACATCTGCAGCGACTTGGCGAGAACAGGATCCGCTCCATATGTAGTGTCGCCGACCAGCGGATGGTTGAGCGCGCTGAAGTGGACACGAATCTGATGCGTACGTCCGGTTTCGAGTTCGACCTTAACCATGGTCACCGCTCGGTAGTACTCGATAAGTTCGTAATGCGTGATGCTCTCTTTGCCCTCTGCAACAACGGCGAATCGATGATCTACTTTTGGATGACGATCAATAGGCGCATCAATTGTGCCCGTTGGAGGATCGATATGTCCTTGAATGAGTGCGTGATAAGTCTTATCGACACTTCGTGTACGAAATGCTTCCTTCAATACTGTAAAGGCACGATCAGTCTTTGCTACAACCATCAATCCGCTGGTGCCAACATCGAGGCGATGAACAATTCCTGTGCGCTCTGCCGCCCCTGATGTTGAAATGTTGTAACCAGCTGCAGCCAGAGCTCCAACAACTGTAGGTCCATGCCATCCTGGACTTGGATGGGCGGCGCATCCCACAGGTTTATTGATCACGAGAATATGGTCATCGTTATAGACAACTTCTAAACCTTCTAAAGGCGTCAGAGGGATTGGCTCTCGCTCGATAGTTTCAGGGAGCAATACATCAATTACTTGTGCGGCACTGACGCGATCTGATTTGCCTAACGCTTTACCATCGCAGGTGATATCCCCGTCTTCGATCAGACGCACAATTGCAGAACGAGATAGCCCCAAGACTCGAACGAGTGCGCTATCGATCCGTTCACCAGCAACGCCCTCTGGCACGCTCAGCGTACGTAATTCTCTAGCCACGATTCTCCTCGATTACTTCTGCGCGCCTGTTGGGGCAAAAGGAGGAATCTCCTTAGCGATTAAGAGTACTGATAGTAACGCTGCGCAGACTATTGCAATATCGGCAACGTTAAATACCGGCCAGCGTGGAAGTTCAATCCAATCAATGACATGTCCATTGAATATCGATGGCTCTCTAAAAATTCGATCTGTGAGGTTTCCTAGAATGCCTCCCAAAGCAAGGCCCAGAACTGCTGCCCACCATCGATCTGCAATCTTGATTGCGTAGTAGGCGATTACACCAACGGCAAGCAGAGCCAGAATTGTAAAGATGAAGGTAAAGCTTGTTGCAAAGCTAAATGCTGCACCAGGATTAAAGACTAGGCGCAGTTGAAGGATTGAACCGATGACCTTGATTGGTCGCACTTCGCTCAGATTGTTAAGGGCCCACACCTTTGTTGAGTAATCAAAGAGCCAGACAAGAGCTGCAAGAAGGTAGAGGCGTTGCCAGTAAGAAGTAGATCTTGCCAGAGGCACCTTTAGCGTCGCTCTTCTTTCTGCTTACAGATCATGCAAAGAGTTGCTCGTGGAAAAACTTGCAAGCGCTCTTTACCGATTGGGTTTGAACAATCTTCGCAATTGCCGTAAGTCTTGTTATCGATGCGATCAAGTGCTCGCTCGGTCTGCAAAACCATGTCGCGGGCATTGATGACAAGTGACATCTCATGTTCGCGCTCGAATGTCTTTGTGCCAGAGTCAGCTTGATCATCGCCTGCGCCTTCACCAGAATCTGCGATCAACGCTTCCATTTCGGTCTCAATCAATTCAAGCTCATGCTTAAGACGAAGCAATTCTTTTGAAAGTTCGATCCGGATCGCCTTGAGCTCTGCAGCGCTCCATGGGGTTTCCCCTGCTGATGCCGTGACAGGTGTAGGAGCAGATTTGATTGGCTTCAGCGGTGCAACTTTCTTTCCACTCTTTACTGGACGAGGCGGAGGAGGCATCACTAGTCGACGCTCTTCAACGACGGGTGCTGCAACAGGGGCAATCACTGTCGCAACTGAAACTGTCTGCGACTTCTCATCAACGGTCAGCGTTGGTTTCCCCGCTTTAGATGGAAAAGGTCGTCCTGGTGCACTCTTCTTTACTGGAGCCTTTGCTGGCGCTTTCTTAGCTGGAACTTTCTTAGCAACGACTTTCTTTACTGGAGCCTTCTTTGCAATTTTCTTTACAGGTGCTTTCTTGGCCGCCTTCTTAACTGGCTTGACTGCAGATTTCTTGGCAGGGGCCTTCTTGGCGGGAGCTTTCTTCGCCGCCTTCTTGACTACCTTTTTTGCTGACACGCCGCGCACCTTATGCGCTTTTCCGACTTCTACCAAATATGCCACTCGTTGTAGAGGCTACAAATATTGATTGGCTCATAGTGCAAGCGGCGATTGCAGTAGGTCAAGTGCCCTGCATTAGACTCGGCACCCTCATGAGCTCACAATTTCGCCCACTCGCAGCCCAGATCGACCTGCCTGCGATGGAGCACTCAATCCTTGCGATGTGGGCTGACCAATCAATTTTTGAACGATCACTCAAGGCACGCGAAGGCCAGATTCCGTGGACTTTTTACGAAGGCCCACCCACTGCCAATGGAATGCCTGGAACGCACCATATTGAAGCTCGCGTATTTAAGGATGTCTTTCCACGTTTTCATACGATGAAGGGCAAGTTCGTTACACGCAAAGCTGGGTGGGATTGTCACGGCCTTCCTGTTGAAATTGCAGTCGAAAAAGAGTTGGGTTTTTCAGGCAAGGGCGATATCGAAAAATTTGGTATCGCTCCATTTAATGACAAGTGCCGAGAGTCAGTCACGCGACATGTAGATGCCTTCACAACCATGACAGAGCGCATGGGATTCTGGGTTGATTTTGATCAAGCGTATTGGACTATGTCACCGGAGTACGTTGAAAGTGTTTGGTGGTCTCTTAAGGAGATCTGGAAGAAAGGTCTGCTTGTCCAAGACCATCGCGTTGCTCCTTACTGTCCTCGTTGTGGAACAGGTCTTTCAGATCACGAGTTAGCGCAGGGGTACGAAACTGTTACTGATCCTTCCGTCTTTATTCGCTTTCCAATTACCTCTGGTGCGTTAGCCGAACTCAAAGCATCGCTACTCGTCTGGACTACGACTCCGTGGACACTGGTTTCAAATACTGCGATTGCAGTTCACCCAGATGTTGATTATGTTGCAGCTCGAGTTACCCGTGAAGAAGCGTCAGAAGTTCTCGTTGTAGCAGAAGCGCTTATCAGCAGCCTGGTTGGTGAAGTCGAGATTCTCAAAACCTTTAAGGGCGCATCCCTTGAAAGAGTGACATATTCGCGCCCGCTGGATTTTGTCGAAATCCCTGACGCGCACTTTGTTGTCCTTGCAACCTATGTGACAACCGAAGATGGAACCGGCCTTGTCCATCAAGCACCTGCATTCGGAGCCGATGACTTACAGGTATGTCGTAGCTATGGATTGCCTGTCGTTAATCCGATTGCTCCGAGCGGAACATTCCTGCCAGAAGTTCCAGTGGTTGGTGGTCTTTTCTTTAAAGAAGCTGATAAGCCGCTTGTAAAGGAACTGAAATCTCGCGGCGTACTTTACAAACATCTTCAATACGAGCATTCATACCCTCATTGCTGGCGTTGTCACACAGCACTTATCTATTACGCACAGCCATCGTGGTACATCCGCACTACATCGATCAAAGATGCTCTCATCCGCGAAAACGAGAGAACTAATTGGCATCCAGAGACCATCAAAACCGGTCGATATGGCGATTGGCTCAACAACAATATTGATTGGGCGCTTTCACGAAATAGATTCTGGGGAACTCCCCTACCTATCTGGCGTTGCGAGAATAAGCATGAGATTTGTGTTGATTCACTGAAAGAACTGGGTCAGCTAGCCGGGGCAGACCTACTCGAACTAGATCCACATCGTCCATATGTTGATGACATCACCTTCGCATGTGCAGAATGTACGAGCACGATGGTGCGAGTGCCAGAAGTTATTGACTGTTGGTTTGACTCCGGTGCGATGCCATTTGCTCAATGGGGATATCCGCATAAGGAAGGTTCGAAAGAGAAGTTTGAAGCGGCATACCCTGCCGACTTTATCTGTGAAGCGATCGACCAAACTCGTGGTTGGTTCTACACGTTGATGACTATTGGAACTCTAGTTTTTGATGAATCCTCATATAAAGATGTTCTCTGCTTAGGTCACATCCTTGATAAGGATGGGCGCAAGATGAGTAAGCATCTAGGAAATGTTCTAGAGCCGATTGCTCTGATGGATCAACATGGTGCAGATGCTGTCCGTTGGTACATGCTGGCAGCTGGATCTCCTTGGTCTGCTCGCCGCGTCGGTCATGATGCGATCAGCGATGTTGTGCGAAAGACACTTCTGACTTACTGGAACACAATCTCATTCCACTCTCTCTATGCCCACGCATCCAACTTTGATCTAGCCCAATCTCCTGCAGTTAAAGATCGTTCCTTGATGGATCACTGGATTCTATCTGAGCTTAATATTCTGATCGAAGAGGTTGATAAGGCATATACCGAATTTGACTCGCAGCAAGCAGGTCGAGTACTTGCTGCATTTATTGATGACCTCTCTAACTGGTATGTACGTCGCTCTCGTCGACGTTTTTGGGATGGAGATGCTGCAGCACTTGCGACGCTCCATGAATGCCTAGAGACTCTGACTCAACTTCTTGCGCCGATGGTGCCATTTATTGCAGAACATGCTTGGCAGGAGTTGATTCGTCCGGCACACAGTGAAGCTGCTGCATCCGTACATCTGACTGACTTCCCTGTTGCAGATACTCAATTGATCAATCGCACATTGAGTACACAAGTTGCAATGACTCGTCGGGTTGTCGAACAAGGGCGCGCAGCTCGCGCAGAATCTGGCATCAAGATCCGTCAGCCACTTGGACGTGCTCTCATCTCAGCAGCCGGTTGGGACAAACTTCCGGTCGAGATGAAAGATCAAATCGCAGATGAGCTCAACGTCATGAATCTTGCTGATATCGCAGACGCTGATGGCGATCTTGTAGATATCTCAATTAAGGCAAACTTCAAATCACTCGGTGCAAAATATGGCGCAGATGTTCAGGCCGTGGCCAAACTCATCGCTGCAGCCGATGCAACCCAGTTAGTTAAAACTCTACGCAGCCAGCAGAGCGCAACTCTTGGGACCTTTGAAATTGATCTGGGTGACCTGGTTATTACTGAAGTCCCAAAGAGCGGTTGGATGGTGGCAAGCCACGACGGTGAGTCTGTAGCACTTGATTTAACACTTACCCCAGAGCTCATTGAAGCAGGTGTAGTCCGCGAAGTTATTCGCTTTATTCAGGAACGCCGTAAGAGCGATGGGTTTGATATCTCAGATCGCATCACCGTGTCCTATAACGCGCAGCCTCAAGTCCTTGCTGCAATCTCTGCGCAGGATTCTCATATCTGCGATGAAGTGCTTGCGACTTCAATGTCTTGCGATGAGTCGATCGAATTGGGCGATAACGAACTGGGAATTGCGCTTACTCTCAAAAAAGCTTAGAGAACCACTCGCACAAGTGTCGACGCGAAATTAAGGGCGAGTAAAAGAACGATAAAGGCCAGGTCTAGAGATACTCCACCTAATCTCAGTGGCGGAATAAATCTCCCAACAAACTTCATTGGTGGATCTGTAATCGCATAGACAATTTCAAAGAGTGCGATAACCCCGCTCTTGGGACGCCAATTTCGAGCGAACATTCTTACATAATCGATGATGAGACGCGCGAAAAGTACCCACTTAAAAAAGGTGAGTAGATTGAGGATTAGTTCTTTAAACATAAGAGTTAAGGGAATTACTTAGCTCTGATTGTAAAAACTTGCCTGTGCATAAGCAGCCTTATCTTCAGTGCGCACAATTACATTTGCGGGTGAGATAAGGAATACAACGCTGGTGATTTTTTCAATCCCACCGCGAAGGCCAAAGGCTAAACCACTTGCAAAATCAACAAGTCGTTTACGTTCTGATTCATCCATGTCATCGAGATTGATGATCACTGGATTACCTTCGCGATAGTGCTCTGCCATCTGACGCGCATCTGAATATGAACGGGGATGAAGAGTGACAATCTTGTATGAGGATTCAAGATCGAGAACTGGTTCAGCTGCAACGGTTGTACTTCCACCGATAACAGTGACGCCATTTGTCGAAGTTGCTGTGGCTATAGGTCTGACTCGCTCTTCGCGACGAACTTCTTTTGGCTTGGCTTCTTCGGTAGCACCCTCTGGGCCGTCAACGAGGCCGAGGTACTCCATTACTTTATTGAGTGCAGACATAGCAATAATTTTACGCGTGAGTAGCGCGGGGACCGAGTATTTGGCTGCCTACGCGGATGTGTGTCGCACCATAGGCGATTGCAACTTCGTAATCTCCGCTCATTCCTGCCGACAGTGATTGTGCCATCGGAAAATCTATGCGAAAGCGCTCGGCCATTTCAGCCACTTCAGAAAATGCCTGCTCCGGCTCGGCTTGGACGGGTGGAACAACCATCAATCCAACAAGGTCTAGATTTTTTGTCGATGAAATCGACTCTCCCAGGGCAAGTAAGTCATCCCCTCTGACTCCCGCCCTAGAAGTATCACCATCAAGTGAAATCTGAATAAAGACATTCAATCGTTTTCCAGGATTTTCTCCTACGGCTCGATCGAATTTTGCGACATGGGATAGATCATCTAACGAATGAACCGTGTGAGCCCAGGAAGAGATAGCGGCGATCTTGTTGCTTTGGATCTGACCCTGGAAATGCCAGTGTGCGGACACCAGCGATGACTTTTCAACTCCTTCAGCGCTCCTATTTTCGCCAAAATGAGTGACACCTAATTGGTGGAGAATTTCAACATCGCTAACCGGATAAGTCTTAGTAACGGCAATAAGTGTGACTTCCTCAGCCTTGCGTGATGCTCGGGCTGTTGCATCAACAATGCGCGCTTGCACATCTGCAAGAGAGCGCGAAAGCTCTTTCTTACGATCAAGCCCACTCATAACCACACAACTCCCACTTGGCGCCCCGTCACACCATCTCTGCGATAAGAGTAGAGGTTCTTATCTTCAACGGTACATCTTCCTTCATCAATGACTTTCACCCCGAGGTGCTGTAACTGATCAATCAATGCACGAGATAAGTCGAGAGCAAATCCTCCTTCTCGTGACTTGGATGCTGCTAGCGGAAAACTTTTGACTACATCATCATGAACATCTTGGGAGACCTCATAACAGTGGCCACATATTGATGGACCAACAACTGCTGTGATATCAGATGCGCCATGAGAGCGCATTTCTTGAATTGCTTCTAGCGCAACTTTGTTCATGAGTCCTTTACGTCCAACATGGACGGCGGCAACTGCCTGTGTGCTTGCCAGGAGAAGGGGAATGCAATCTGCAACCATCACTGCCAGGCCGATGCCGGCGCTGTGAGTAAGAAGAGCATCAGCTGTTGGTGGCGAAATTATCTGCCTCTCTATTGTCGCGACTACCTTGCCGTGCACTTGATCCATGAATTGGATGGGCAGGGCAAGTTCGCTTTCAAGACGCGCTCGGTTAGCAAGTACGGTGGCGTGGTCATCTCCCACATGGGTTGCTACATTGCGAGAAAGAAAAGCACCGGTGGATAAACCACCGGTGCGATCTGAAAAACTGTAATTCACTATTACTTCATGAAGTCTGGCACGTCGATCTCGTCTTCAGCAACAAGCTCTTCGAATTTGACTCGCTTTGCAGGCTTGCTTTCATCAAGATCCATCGCGACCACAAGAGGATCATTATCAGGAAGCGGATTGGCTACTCCGCCGAGTGTTGCCGCATCGATCACAGGAACTGCCACCTTCTTAGGCTCTCCCCCATCAAATCCAGCTGCGATCACCGTAATTCGCACCTCGTCACCAAGGGCATCATCGATGGTCGTTCCAAAGATAATTCGAGCATCTGGATGCGCGGCGGCTTGAACGAGTTCGCACGCTTCATTGATTTCAAAGAGACCAAGATCTGAACCGCCAGCAACTGAAAGCAGAACTCCCATTGCACCATCGATAGATGCTTCAAGAAGTGGGCTAGAGATTGCAAGTTCTGCAGCTCTAATTGCTCTGTTCTCACCGCGAGCTGAACCGATTCCCATAAGAGCCGAACCAGCATCTGTCATCACAGTCTTCACATCTGCAAAGTCAAGGTTAATGAGTCCAGGTTGAGTAATGATTTCAGTAATTCCCTGAACGCCAGAGAGAAGAACTTGATCTGCACTTCTAAATGCATCGACTGCAGTGATATTGCGATCAGAGATTGCAAGAAGTCGATCATTAGGAATAACAATAAGAGTATCAACTTCGCTGCGAAGAAGTTCTATACCTTCTTCTGCTTGACGCATACGAATCTTCCCCTCAAAAGAGAAGGGGCGAGTAACAACGCCAATAGTGAGTGCACCAAGATCGCGCGCAATTTTGGCAACGATTGGTGCGCCACCTGTACCGGTACCGCCACCTTCACCAGCAGTTACAAAAACCATATCCGCACCGCGAAGAATTTCTTCAATTTCTTCTGTGTGATCAATTGCAGCTTGGCGTCCCTTTTCTGGAGCAGCACCTGCGCCTAAACCTTTTGTAGATGCGCGACCAATATCTAATTTCACATCCGCATCACTCATCAGTAGATGTTGTGCATCTGTATTGATTGCAATGAACTCAACGCCTTTAAGGCCGACATCGATCATGCGATTAATCGCATTGACTCCTCCGCCACCAATTCCAACAACTTTGATGACAGCTAGATAAT
>Ga0222712_10000509_pt1 | contig 50881 bp, 44 predicted proteins | sample C33_657DmetaG_FD_165043 | JGI IMG/M metagenome (GOLD analysis project Ga0222712, IMG submission 165043) | Estuarine water microbial communities from San Francisco Bay, California, United States - C33_657D | ecosystem: Environmental > Aquatic > Marine > Unclassified | place: USA: California... | reverse complement strand
AGCCAACTACCCCAGTGCCCCCGTGAAGATCATCGTGCCTTTTACGGCAGGTGGTGCGGCCGACTTGCTCACTCGCCGCCTGGCCGAACGGCTGCAAGTCCGCCTGGGGCAGACCTGGACGGTGGAAAACCGCACCGGTGCGGGCGGCAACATCGGCATGGAGGCGGTCAAAAATGCCAATCCGGACGGCCTGACCATCTGCTCGGCCACCATAGGCACGCTGTCGATCAACCAGTTCCTGTTTTCTAAGATGCCCTATGACCCGGTGGCCGACTACGCCTATGTGTCGACCATCTGGGAAAACTGCAATGTGTTCGTGGTGCCATTGAGCAATCCGGCGCGCACGGTGTCAGAGTTCCTGGAGTGGGCTCGTCGCAAGCCTCAGGGGGTGAGCTTTGGCTCTGCCGGTGTGGGCACCACACCGCACTTGGCCGGTGAGATGTTCCGCCACCGCATGGCCATTAACGCGGTGCATATTCCCTTCCGGGGTGCGGCGCAGTCCATGCCGGCGCTCATGGCTGGCGAGACCGACTTTGCGATCGACAACATCGCCAGCTATATGCCGCTGATCAAGACCGGCAAGGTCAAGGTGTTGGCCATCACCGCCAACAGCCGCTGGCCGACCTTGCCTGAAATCCCCACCATGGCCGAGGCGGGCATCAAGGACTTCATCATCACCTCCTGGGGCGCTTTTGTGATGCCGCGTGGCACACCGGCTGGCATCGTCAATAAGGTCTCAAGCGCGATTGCGCAGATCGCTCAGGATCCGGCGGTCAAGGAGCAGTTCCTCGCGGCAGGCGCCCTGGCGGTGTCGTCCACGCCTCGCGAAACCGAAGCTTTTGCCGAGCGCGAGCGGGTGAAGTGGAAGGAAGTCATACGCGTTGCTGGCGTGCAGATGCAGTAAACACACCATGAGCATTTCCTTGCGTGATCAAGCCTGCGTCAGCGGCATCGGCGAAACCATTTATATGCGCGGCTCGAGCAGCAGCGCGTTTGAACTGCAGATCGAGTCATCGCTGAGCGCCATCGCCGATGCGGGCTTGAGCCCCAAGGACATCGACGGCATCATCCCGATTGGCATCGTCAGCGGGACCGCAGACGATTTCATCGAGAACTTCGGCATGCCCGATCTGCGCTTTTCTGCGCTGATCCCGCACGGTGGGGCCAGCCCGGTCATGGCCCTGCAGTGTGCCGCCGCAGCGGTGGCCACCGGTGCCTGCAACCATGTGCTGATTACCTTTGGCCGTAATGTCACTGGGGTCAGCAACAACCGGGCTGGCGCACGTATTCACGGCATGCCGCAGTTTCATTACGTTACTGAGTTTGAATACCCTATCGGTGCGGCTGCGCCGGCGCAGTTGTACGCGCCTATGGCACGCCGGCACATGGAGCTCTATGGCACCACCAGCGATCACTTTGCGGAGGTGGCCATCGCCTGCCGTGAGCATGCTTTGCTCAATGACAACGCGATCATGAAAAAGCCGATCACGCTGGAAGACCACCGCAATTCCCGCATGATCTCTGACCCGTTCCGCCTGCTCGATTGCAGCCTGGAAAGCGACGGTGGCGCGGCCATTGTGGTGTCCTCGGCTGAGCGTGCGGCCGATCTGCGCCAAAAGAAGGTCTACATCTCGGGGGTGGCCGAGGGGCACCCTGACATGCCCGGCTCCATCACGCAGCGGCCGGACATGACCAGCCTGGGCATTGCCAAGGCAGCGCGCCGCGCTTTTGAGATGGCGCAGGTCAGCCATGCAGACGTTGATCTGGTTGAGCTTTATGACTGTTTCACTTATGTGGTGATCCGTCAGCTTGAAGACCTGGGTTTTTGCAAGAAGGGCGAGGGTGGCCCCTTCATCGAAGGTGGGCGGCTGCGCCTGGGCGGTGAGCTGCCCTGCAATACCCACGGTGGCCTGCTGTCTCAGGCTCACGTCTGGGGTCTAAACCATGTGGTGGAGCTGGTGCGGCAGCTGCGCGGACAGGCTGGCCGGGCTCAGGTGCGCGATGCCCGGGTCGGTTTGGTCACGGGTTACGGCGATATGGGCGACGGCGCAGTCGCCATCCTGAGGAATTGATCATGGAAGTCATCTCCAAGCCGGTACCGCAAGACGTCGAGCTGTCACGCCCTTACTGGCAGGCTGCCGCTCGCGGCGAGTTGGTGCTGCAGCGCTGCAGCGATTGCGGCAAGATTCGCCACTATCCGCGCCTGCTCTGTGACGCCTGCTACAGCCGGCGCAGCGACTTTGTGCCGGCCAGCGGCCAGGGCAAAGTACACAGCTGGACCATCACCCACCATGTGTTTCACAAGGCTTTTGCCGCGGAGGTGCCGTATGCGCTGGTCACCGTCGATCTGGCCGAGGGGGTGCGCGCCCTGGGACGCTGGGACGGCGGTGAGCTGTCCATCGGCGTGCCGGTTCAGGCCTATTTCAATCTGAGCCAGGGGACGCCGGAGCTGCGTTTTCGAGTGGCCTGAGTCGGCGTGCCCTCGCACAGGGCCTTGCAGGATGGGCTGCAGGCAGGCATAGTGCCCCGACTTGAGTGGCCATGGAGACCTGATGCACCCGAGCACCTTGCCTGCAGACATTGTTGAGCGCATGCGCGTTCGGCGCGGCCGTCTGCATCTGTTTGAGAAACTCGACGCAGCCCGCACCGCCCTGGTGGTGATCGATATGCAAAGCGCGTTTTTGCGCCCGGGAGCGCCCTCAGAGACGCCGGTGGCGCGTGCGATCGTGCCGCAGATCAATCGCCTCGCTCAGGCCTTGCGCGCCGCCGGTGGCGTGGTCGCTTTTGCACAGGGCTCCTTTGCGCCGCAGGGGCCCGATGCCTGGCCGCTGTTTTTCGATCACATGGTCAACCCGGCTTTTTCCAGCGCGATCTTGCAGGCCCTCACACCGGGGCATCCCGACCATGCGCTCTGGCACGAACTCGATGTGCAGCCGCAGGATCTGCGGGTACGCAAAAAGCGTTACAGCGCCTTCTACCCGGGTGCCTGCACTTTGCCCGAGCAATTGCGCGAGCGGGGTGTAGATACCGTCATCATCACCGGCACACTGACCAATGTGTGTTGCGAGGCGTCCGCACGCGATGCCATGATGGGCGACTTCAAGACGGTGATGGTCAGCGACGCCAATGCGGCTCGCTCCGATGCCGAGCACCTGGGCGCACTGGTCTCTCTGGTGCAGTTCTTTGCCGATGTGCGCAGCACCGAAGAGGTGATCGGCATGCTGGCTGCTGCTTAAATGCAGTGGATGTCGAGCAGGGCCTGGCGGCGGTGGACCGTCACCTGCTCGATGGCACGCGCCAGAGCGCCGGGCAGGTCGTCGATCTGGCTGACCTGCTCGCCCCAGCCGCCGCAGGCGGCAATGACCTGGTCGTAGCGCGGCGAGGGGGCCAGTGAGACCAAGGCCATGCCGCTGAGCGCGGCCTGGCCCTGCGGATGCAGGGCGCGGGTGGCGCGCTCGACCGCACCGTAGCCGCCGTTGTTGAGCACCAGGGTCAGGATGGGGATGTTATGCATGGCCGCCGCATGGTGGCAGGCCAGCGGATTGGCAAAGCCGTAGCTGCCGTCGCCCAGGCCGGCTACCACCAGTGAGTCCGGGCTGGCCAGCTTGGCCCCCAGGGCCGCGGGCAGGCCCCAGCCCAGGCCGCCCACCGGGCTGGAGCCGAAGTAGCTGCCCGGGCGGTTCAGGTCCAAGGCCGCGGGCACCAGGGAATATTCGTTGATCACGATGGCCGATGGGTGGGTCTTGAGCGCCTGGCCCAAAGCATCGCTCAAAGCGGCCATGCCTATGGGCTGGCCGCTGCGGCTACCGCTGGCAATCACTTGGGCGAGTTGGCCGCGGCGTGCCTGTGTCATGCCGGCGATCAGCGCCTGTCGCTCGGCCTTGAGCGTCAGCTCTGTGGGCTGCGCCTTCAGGGCTTGCTGTAAGGCGCGTAAAAAGGCCGCTGGGCTGGCCTGCACGCTTGCGTCGCTGCGAAAACTGCGGGTGGGATAACGGGCATACAGGGGATCGCTGCCCACATGAAATACCGGCACATCGGCGCCCGGCTCGCCCTGGGTCGGGATCCAGGGCACGTCGCAGTCCAACACCACGATGCAATCGGCCTGCACCAGCCAGGGCTGCACCTCGAAGCCCCCATGCATGGGGTGCTGATGCGGCAGGTTCAGGTAGCGAGGCCGAAATTCCACCACCGGCCAGGCCTGGTCCTCGGCCAGGTCCGCCAGCAGTGCTACCGCCTCGGGTTCTCGGCCCGCGCGGGCGGTGATGATCAGCGGCAAGCGCGCACGGGCCAGCCGCTGGGCGATTTCTTGCACTGCGCTCAGATCGGGCAGGCCCGGGCTCGGCACCTGTTGGCTGGGCCGCGCAGCAGGGCAGGGCGCGCTTTGGTGCATCACCTCGCGCGGCAGGCTGAGGTAGACCGGGCCCTGCGGCTGGCTGCGGGCAATGGCCAGAGCCCGGTCGAACACCGCTTCGAGCTGGCCGCCACTGCGCAGCTCATAGTCCCATTTGATGTGCTCGCGCACCATGCTGGCCTGGTCGAACATTTCCTGCGCCCAGTGGATGTTGAGCGTGCGGCTGGCCGGCGAGCCAGACTCGAACCAGGGCGTGCGGCCGGCGCACATCAGCAAGGGGATGTTCTCGCGGGCGGCGTTGATCAGTCCGCACAGGGCATTGGCCGTTCCCACATTGACATGCACCATCATCGCCTGCGCCTGGCCAGTCACCATGGTGACGCCATAGGCCATGCCAACGGCCAGGTTCTCGTGGGGCACCAGCAATGTGCGTGGTGCGGGAAAGTCCTCTAACCCTTGCCTGGCCAATGCCTCGACGATGTCGGGAAAATCAGTGCCTGAGTTAACAAAGAAAAATGAGACGCCTCGACTGGCCAACAGCCGCAAAAGAGCCTGGGCAGCAGGAATTTCTGTGGCCGATGGACTGCTCACATGCATACGGCATACTCCCCCAGATGAAATTTAAAAGCACATGATCCACAGCATCCGCGCCATTGACTGTGTGGTCAATCCGATCACGCCCGAGATCATGCAGATGCGACCGGCCTGGTCCAAAGCATTCTGGCATGGAAAGATAGGCCGAGACGCCTCAGTCGGCGAGGGCATCACCCACCTGCAGATGCTGGAGATGATGGACCGTGCCGGCATTGAGCGGTCGCTTTTGATCGCGACCAAGACAGGCCAATTGGGCATACCGGGCCGCTGGCACCTGCCCTACAAGGTGGTGGCCGAGGCGGTGCAAAAGCATCCCGATCGCTTCAGCGGTCTGGCCGGACTCGATCCGACCGAGGGTATGGCCGGTGTGCGCGCGCTGCGCCAAGCGGTGCAGGAGTACGGCTTTGTGGGTGCCCATTTCTACCCGCACTGGTTTGAACTGGCGCCCGACCATGCGCGCTGGTACCCGTTTTACGCGGCCTGCGTCGAGCTTGACGTGCCGGTGCAATTGCAGGTCGGGCAGTCGCTGGTTTATGACGCGGCGCGGCCGCTGCGCAGCGTGGGTCGCCCGATCAGCCTCGATGCGGTGGCCTGCGACTTCCCTGAGCTCAAGCTGGTGGGCATTCATGTGGGCATCCCCTGGACTGAAGAGATGATCGCCATGGCCTGGAAGCATGCCAATGTCTACATAGGCTGCGACGCCCACAGCCCGCGCTATTGGCCGGCTTCATTCGTGCACTACATCAATAGTTTCGGTCAAGACAAGGTGATCTTTGGCACCGACTACCCGGTGCTCGATTTCGAACGCACCCGCCGTGAGATCGAAGACCTTGGGCTGAAGGATTCGGTGATGATCAAGTTGTTGCGTGAAAATGCGCGCCGCCTTTATCGGCTGCCCTGATTGGTTTTTTTTCAAGGAAGTTCGACCATGAAAACAAGTTGGAAGCTCCTGGCCGCTGCACTCGCAGGCAGCCTGTGTTTACCCCTGAGCGCGCAGACGCCCGCTGCGGCCGCCAAGGTGCAGATCGGCGTGGTCACCGCGCTGACCGGCCCGATGGCGGCGCCCGGCGTGTTTCAGATGAACGGCTTCAAGCTGGCCGCTGAGGAGCTCAACGCCGCCGGTGGCATTACCGTGGGCGGGCGCAAATACCAGGTCGAGCTCAAGGTCTATGACACCCGGGCCAATCCCAGTGAGGGGGCCTCTGCCATGCAGCGCCTGGCCACGGTCGACAAGGTGCCGGTGGTCTTGGGCGAGCTGTCATCGGGCGTAGCCGCAGCCATCGCCCCGATTGCGCAGGACTATGCCTTGCCCCTGATCCTGACCGTGCCCACCGGGCCCAATCTGACCGAGCAGAGTAATCCCTTTTTGTTTCGGGTCAATGCGAACAACCTGCAGCTCAACCAGGCGCTCGCCGATTTCGTCAGCAAGCAGGGCTGGTCGCCGATTTCCTTTATCGCCTGGAACAACGATGCCGGACGCGGCGGCGTGACGGGCATCAAGGAGCTGATGCCTGCGGCCACCAAGGACGCTTATGTCGGCTACTTTAATGTGGGCGAGGTTGACTTTGCCAGCCATGTCTCCAACATCCGCAACACCAAGTCGCAGGCGGTGATGCTGTTCATGGACGAGGAGCCGGGCAGTCTGGCGATCAAGCAGATCCGCGATGCCGGTCTGAAGGTGCAGCTGGTTGGCACCCTGGCCATGGGCTCGGACCGTTTCCTCAAACGTCTTGACGCGCAGCGCCTGGAAGGCATGGTCCAGTACAACGCCTTCCCGCCCAATGCCGATCAGCCGCGCATCAAGAGTTTCAGCCAGCGCTACAAGGCCAAGTTCGGCGAGGAGGCCCATGGCTTTGCGGCGCAATCGTACGACGGTCTGATGGTGGCTGTAGCGGCCATGCAAGCGGCGGGTACTGTGAGCAATGGCAAGGCCATCCGCGATGCCTTGGCCAAGATCGATCACACCGGTGTGATTGGCCGCATCAAGTTTGACGGCAAAGGCCAGGCCAGCCCGGCGGTCTATGTGACCCAGTGGTGTGCCAACGGCAGCCGCCGCATCCTCTACCCCGACAGCGCCAAGGCCGGCTGCGGCGCGGGCTGATGGAGTTTGTGACGGGCCTTGCTCGGAGTCGGCATGGGTGAGGTGCTGCTTGAACAGCTCATCAACGGATTGATGATGGGCTCGGTCTATGTGCTGGTGGCCTTGGGCATGGTGCTCATCTACGGGGTGATGCATGTGGTCAACTTCGCCCACGGCGTGCTGTTCACCCTGGGCGGCTACCTCGGCTATTTTTTCTATCATCGGGTGTTCGACAGCTACCCGCTGGCCATCGTGCTGGCGGTGCTGTCGCTGGCGGTGATCGGCGTGCTGCTCGAGCGCGGCGTGTTTAGGCCGCTGACCGGCAATTTGCGCAACCAGGTGATCGCCTCACTCGGGCTTATCTTGTTTCTGGAGAATCTGGTGGTGGCGCTGTGGGGGCCCAATGCCCTGCAGTGGAAGGTGGCGACCACCGAGCATTGGGTGCAGTTGGGCGAGCTGCGCTTTAGCTTGCATCACCTGGGCATCATCGTCGTCACCCTGCTGCTGGTCACCGCGCTGGGCTTGTTTCTCAAGTACACCCGTTTTGGCACCGCCATCCGGGCCACCAGCCAGAGCCAGGAGGCGGCGATTGTGGTGGGCATACCGGTGCGCACGGTGCAGTGGAGCAGCTTTGCGCTCGGTTGCATGCTCGCCGGTGTGGGCGGCGCTTTGGTCGGACCGCTGTTTTTGGTCTTTCCCCAGATGGGCGATGTGCCCTTGATCAAAGGCCTGGCCGGCATATTGCTCGGCGGCATGGGCAGTGTGCCCGGTGCGGTGATCGGCGGCATGATTTTGGGCGTCACCGAGTCGGTGTCCACGCTGTTTTTGCCCACCGACTACCGTGATTCGATCGCCTTCATGATGATGGTCGCGATTTTGTTGCTGCGGCCGCAAGGCCTGTTCGGTCAGCGCATGCGGGGTGAGGACTGATGGGTCGCAGCCTGCTCTGGGTTCTGGGTCTGCTGGTGCTCGCCGCCTTGCTGAGCGCGCCGAGCTGGACGGCCGAGCAGCCTTACGTGCTGCACATGCTGGTGCTGATGTGCATCTTTGCCATCCCGGCGGTGGGCTTGAACCTGATGCTGGGCTACAGCGGCCTGGTCTCCCTGGGGCATATGGGTTTTGCGGGTCTGGGCGCCTACACCGCAGCGGTGCTGATGGTCGATGCCCGCTGGAGTTTTTGGAGCGCGCTGGGCGCTGCAACCATCGCTTCGGGCCTGGCGGGCGTGTGCATAGGCTTGATTTGTTTTCGCTTTCGCGGCCACTTTTTTATGATCGTCACCCTGGCCTTTGGCTTGCTGTTGCATGCGGTGATGAACAACTGGGATGAGGTCACCCGCGGTGCAGCCGGCTTTGCCGGCATACCCCGCCCGCGGCCTTTGCAATGGGGCGATGAGGTCATCTCCTTCGGCCCCTTGCCGCACTTTTATTATTTGGCCTTGGGCCTGGCGCTGCTGGCGTTCGCGGTGCAGTACCTGGTGGTGCGTTCGGACCTGGGGCGCATCTTGTCGGCCATCCGGCAGGACGAGCGACTGGCTCGCTCGCGCGGCGTCGATGTGCTGCTCTACAAGACGGTGGTGTTTGCGCTGGGCAGCGCGCTGGCTGGTGTTGGCGGCGTCTTGCAGGTGTCTTTCCTGCGGGTGGCTGCGCCGGCGAGCTTCAATATGCTGGAGAGCATCAATACCGTGCTGATTGTGATTGTGGGCGGCGCTGGTTCGCTCATGGGCCCGGCCCTGGGCGCCTTGCTTTATGTGGGGCTGCCCGAGTGGCTGCGGCTGGCCAATGAATGGCGGCTGGTGATTTTCGGTGGCCTGCTGGTGCTCATCACCTTGTTTGCGCCGGCCGGCCTGGCCGGACTGCTGAGCAGCTTGTGGCGCCGCCTGAGCCCGCCGCGCGGAGGCTCTTCGTGAGCATTCTTCAGGTCAGCGGCTTGGCCAAGGCCTACGGTGGTATCCGCGCGCTCGAGGAAGTGAGCTTTGACATTGCCGGTCCCGGCATCTATGGCCTGATTGGCCCGAATGGCGCCGGCAAGACCACCTTGTTCGATGCGGTGGCTGGCACCGTCAAGCCCGACAGCGGCCGGGTCATGCTGCAGGGGCAGGACGTGACCGGCTGGCCCTCGCACCGCATGGCGCGTGCTGGCATTTCGCGCACCTTCCAGGAATGCCGGGTGCTGGCCGAAGAAAGCTGTCTGGACAATGTCTTGTTTGCAGCCCAGCCCAAGGGTTTGGGCGCTAGCGTGCGCCAGCTCATCACCCGCGCGAGCGGCCACCGGCGCCATTTGCGCGAGGAGGCGATGCGCCTGCTGAGCATGGTGCGCTTGCAGGACTATGCCCACCAGCCTGCGGCCTTGCTGTCGTTTGGTCAGCGGCGCCTGCTGGAGATCGTCTCGACCTTCATCAGCAGCCCGGAGGTCTTCTTGCTCGACGAGCCGGCCTCGGGCGTCAATCCAGCCTTGCTGGAGGTGCTGGCTGACTTTATTTCGGCGATGTACGCCGAGCGGCCACGGGTGTTTCTGGTGGTCGAGCACAACATGGAATTCATCATGTCGCTGGCCCAGGACATCATCGTGATGCACCAGGGCCGTGTGCTTGAACGCGGCACGCCGGCGCAGGTGCAAGCCAGCCCCGCTGTGATGGAGGCCTACCTCGGATGAAGCCGGTACTCAGCGTTGAGGCCTTGAGCGCCGGCTATGGTGGGCGCCTGATCCTGCAGGACGTGAATTTGCAGGTGCAGCCCGGCGAGATCATGACCATCATCGGGCACAACGGGGCGGGCAAGTCCACCTTACTGCGCGCGATTTTCAACCTGGTTCCCTCCCGCACCGGCCGCATCGTGCTGGGCGAGCGCGATGTCAGCGCGCTGCCTTCGGACCGGCTGCTGATGGCCGGTGTGGCCTACATCCCTCAGCACCGCAGCGTCTTCCCGCGCCTGACCATCGAAGAGAACCTGCAGATGGGCGGCTATCTGGTGCGGGACAAAGCTTTGCTGGCCCAGCGCATCGACCGGGTGCTCAACCTGTTTCCGATTTTGAAGACGCGCGCCGGTCAGCTGGCCGGCATGATGTCGGGCGGCGAGCAGCGCATGCTCGAGATCGCCCGCACCTTGCTGCAAGAGCCGCAGTTGATCATGCTTGACGAGCCGTCGATCGGCCTGTCGCCCAAGATGGTCGATGCGGTGTTTGACAACGTGCGGCTGCTGCGTGAGCAGGGCAAAGCCATCTTGATGGTCGAGCAAAACGTGCGCAAGGCCCTGTCGATCTCCGACCGCGGCGGCGTGATGGAATTGGGCAGCCTGCGCATGCAGGACCAGGCCGCGCGTTTGATCGGCGACGAGCGGGTGGCACGCCTGTACCTGGGCCGCCGCTAGCGGCTTGCAACGCTGGCCTGAGTGCTCAGGCCAGGCCCCGGCCGGCGGCGCTGCGCCGGCCTGAACTTTTGACCTGGCCCGCGGCGCAATCCTTGCAGCTTCCGTACAGCGTCAGGTCATGGTTGTCCACGGTAAAGCCTTGAGGCGCCAGGCGTGAGAGGTCGCCCGGGCAGGCGTGGACATCGAACACCCGTTGGCACTGCCGACACTGAAAGTGGTGGTGATGCTGATGGCCCGCCAATTCAAAGCGGGGGTTTTCCCCGGGCAGTTTGACCTCGCTGAGCTCACCCTCATCGGTCAGGCTGCGGATGTTGCGGTAGACCGTGGCGATGCCCAGCCCCGGCACATCGGCCTGTGCGGCGTCGAGCACTTCCTGCGGCAGCAGGGGCCGTTCAGCCCGGGCGATCGCATCGCGAATGGCACTGCGTTGGCGGGTGTTTCGTTCCATGGCTCAAGCTTAATCGATCGTCGATAGAGTTTCTGTATGATAATGCTATATCAATACCAATTAATTCTCGTAAATCTCCCTAGAAACCGTAACTCGGAGCATTTGATTCATGACCCAACTAGCTAAATCCATTCCTGGCCGCGAAGGGAGTCATCGTGGCGCATCCGTTCGCCGATTCTTCGGTAAGGCACCTTACGGCTGGTGCATCGCCTGGGCCCCGCTTTTGCTGACCCCTGTCGCTCAGGCGCAGTCGCCCGCGAGCTGGCAGTGGGGCGCGGTGCTCGATGTGACGCACAGCACCCATAGTCTGGCCGAGGGCGGCCGTGATCGTGGGCTGCAACTCGGTCACAGCGATCTGATGGCCAGCGGCCCCGTGGGCTCGCAGCTCAAGGCGCAGGTGTCTGCGGCCTTTGCCACCCATGAGGGCAAGCTGGAGAAGAACATCGAGGAGGCCTGGCTGGAGACCACCCGCCTGCCCGCCGGCTTGCAGCTGCGCGCAGGGCGCTTTGCCTCGCAGATCGGCTACCTCAACCAACAGCATCCCCATGCCGATGATTTTGTCGAACGGCCTTTGCTCTATCGCAGTTTCCTGGGCGGCCATTGGAACGATGATGGCCTGCGTGTGAACTGGACTGCGCCCACGCCCTTTTACCTGATGCTGGGGGCCGAAGTCTTTGGCGGCAAACGTTTGGTGGAGGAGGCGCAGGAAGCGGCCCCGCGCTGGGGTGCCCGCACGCTTAGCGTCAAGCTCGGCGCTGATTTTGACCGCTCCAACAGCTGGCAGCTGGGCTGGTCGCAGCTTTATAACCGGCGCCAGGCTGTGCAGGAAGACCATGAGGGCGAGGAGGGCGCCCATGCATACCATCAGCAGCATGGTGCCCGCTTCAGTGGGCGCCGCATGTCGCTGGTGGATTTGACCTGGAAATGGGCGCCTGATGGTGACGGCCGGCATCGCCAGTTGCGGCTGGGTGTGGAGGCTGCGCAGATCAGTGGCATCGCCGGCGCTGATGAGCCGGGTGCCCGCCACAGCGCTCAAGCGATTGCCTTGGTGTGGCGCTGGCACAGCCAGTGGGAGCTGGGCGTGCGCCTCGATGCCCTGCGGGTCCGTGTTGCCCACGAAGGCGAGCTCGAGCGGGCGAAGTTGCGGGAGCGTTCGCTGATGCTGGCCTACAAGCCCAGCCACTTGCAGACGGTGCGACTGCAGTACTCCAGCCAGGGGCAGGCGCAGGGCTTTGACAAGCCGGTGCGCCGTGCGTTGCAAATTCAATATGTGCTGGGCTTTGGTGCTCATCCGGCCCATGCCTACTAGGTATTTCAAACGCCTGGCTGGCGCCGCCATGGTGGTTGCGCTGTGCGGGGCTGGCCCGGCAGCGGCCCTGACGGTGTTTGCCTGCGAGCCCGAATGGGCGGCACTGACCCGCGTGCTCTGGCCCGAGGCGAAGGTGCATGTGGCCACCCATGTCGGGCAGGACCCGCACCACATTGAGGCCCGGCCGGCCTTGATCGCGCAACTGCGGCAGGCCGATCTGGTGGTGTGTACCGGCGGCGAGCTGGAGGCCGGCTGGCTGCCAGTGCTGCAGCAGCGCGCCGGTAATCCGCGGGCCCAAGATGTTTTTTTTGCGGCCGATCAGGTCAAGCTCATCGACCCCCAGCCCGGCGCGGTGGGCAGCCCTTGGGCCGGTGATGTGCATGCCCACGGCAATCCTCATGTCCATTTGGACCCGCGCAATCTGCTGTCGGTGGCCAACGCGCTGGCGGCCCGCTTGTTGACCGTGCTGCCTGGCCAGCAGGCGGTGCTTGAGCAGCGCCGGCAGGCCTTCGCGCAGCGCTGGTCTGGCCTGCTGGCCCAGTGGGGCGCGCAGGCAGCGCCCCTGCGGGGAAAAACGGTGGCGGTACAGCACGCCAGCTTTGGCTATTTGTGGCACTGGCTGGGGATGCGGCCCGTGGCCGACCTGGAGCCCAAGCCGGGCATGCCGCCCACGCCCGGGCATTTGCAGCGCTTGCTCGAGACCCTCAAGACCCAGCCGCCGATGGCCGTGGTCATAGCCGTCCATCAGGATGCGCGCGCTGGTCGTTGGCTCAGCGGACAACTGGGCGCTGCGGTGCCGATACTGGTCCTGCCGGCCACGGTGGCCGAGAACGCCGACGGTGCAGCCCTTGAGCGCTGGATGCAGACCTTGGTGAGCAGCTTGCTGCAAGCGGCGGGTTCCCGGTGACGGCGGCGCAGTTGTGGTTCTTGGCGCCGGCAGCAGCCCTGTTCTTGGGTTTGATCGCACTGGCGACTCTGGGCAGTCAGGTGCTCGAACGTGGGGTGGTCTTCATTGACCTGGCAGTAGCCCAGGCGGCAGCCTGCGCGGTGCTGTGGGCCGGCACAGTGATGGATCAGCCTGCTTATTGGCAGACGCAGTTGCTGGCCAGTGCCGGGGCTTTGGCCTGCTCAGCCGCAGTCGCTATGCTGAGCCGGCGCTGGCCGGCCCAGCGTGAGGCCCTGATCGGACTGCTGTATGTGATGGGTGCCAGCGCCGCCTTGCTGGGCGCGCAGAGCCACCCGCAAGGACGCGAGCAACTGGGTCAGTTGCTGGCTGCCGATGTGCTGTGGGCCGGCTGGCCGCAGGTCGCTTTGCTCGGGGTTTGCGCGCTGCTGGTGCTGGTGCTCAGGCGCCAGTTGGGCAGCGATGGGGTGTTCTTCCCTCTGTTTGCGCTGGTGGCCAGCCTGGCCGTGCCGGTGCTGGGCCTGTTGTTGGTCTTTGCTCTGCTGATCGCTCCAGCCCTGTGGCTGCGGGTGGGCGCTCGGCCGGCGGCGGTCTGGGCAGGCAGCCTGGGCACCTGTGCCTTGGCGCTGTTCTTGTCCTGGCAGTTGGACCTGCCCAGCGGCGCTTGTGCGGTACTGTGCCTGTCCGTATTTGGCGCGCTCAGCGCTTTCAAGCTTAGGCCATCACTGCGCTGATTTGCGCATCCGCTGCAGCAAAAGACCCGGGTCCAGCATGCCAGTGGCCATGGCGGTGCCCAGCAAGATCACCCCGGCGCTCAAGCCCATGCCGGCGGTGACATGCTCGCCCAGCAGGGCAATGCCATAGCCCACGGCAAAGAGCGGTATCAGGTAGGTCACCGCCAGCGCCCGCGAAGGGGCGGCGCTGGCCAGCAGACGAAAGTACAGCATATAGGCCACGCCGGTGCACAAGGCGCCAAGGACCACCAGGCTGGCCCAGGTTTTGGCACTTGGGGCCTGGGCTGGCCACAGCCAGACTGCAGGCACTGCCATCAGCAGCGCCGCGCCTATCAGGCTGCCGGTGGCCGAAACCAGGGGCGGCACGTCCTGCATGTACAGGCGGGTGAAGCTGGCAGCCAGGGCGTAGCTGATGCAGGCACCCAGACAGGCCAGCATGGCCCACAGTGGATGCAGACCCGTCTGGTTGGACTTGATACCGGCCTGGTCCCAGGCCAGCAGGCTCACGCCCACAAAGCCCAGCACCAGCCCGACGATGCGCCAGCGGCCGGGCCGCTCGCCCAGCCAGAGCCAGGCCACCAGAGCGCCAAACATCGGCACGCTGGCGTTGATGATGGACGACAGGCCGGTGGTGATGCTCAGCAGCGCAAAGGCAAACAAGGTAAAGGGGATGCCCGAGTTGAGCAAGCCGACAAACAGGACGGGTAGCCAATGTCGCCTGAGCAGCGAGGCCTGGCCGCGCCAGATCAGCAGCGGCAGCAGGAAGAGGGCGTCCAAACCGACGCGCAGCGCCGCAGTGGGCAGGGGCCCTAGTTCGGCCGCCGCGATCTGCATGAACATGAAGGACGCACCCCAGATGGCGCCCAGGGCAATGAAGGGGACGACCCAGCCCTGCTCAGCCGCCGCAGTCGACCTCAAGCCACGCCCTCGAGTTGCAGTAAGGCGCGCTTGCGATCCAGGCCACCGGCATAACCGGTGAGCCTGCCATCGCGACCAAGTACCCGGTGGCAGGGCACGATGATGGACAGCCGGTTGCGCCCGACCGCTGCACCCACGGCGCGGGCTGCGCTCGGCCGACCGATGCGCCCGGCGAGCTCGCCATAGCTTTGATGCTGGCCGTGCGCAATGTCCAGCAAGGCAAGCCAGACGCTTTGTTCGAAGGCGGTACCGGCGTCCAGGTCCAGGGGCAGGTCAAACCGGCGGCGTTGGCCCGCAAAGTATTCGCTCAGCTGTTGGCGAGCGTCCTTGAGCAAGGGGTGATCATCTTGATGGGGCCACAAGGGGCCATCGAGCTGGCTCGGCCGGTGTTTTTGGCCGTCAAACCACAGACCGGCCAGTCCTTTCGCACTGGCCAGCAGGCGCACCGGCCCCAAGGGCGTGGCGCATTGGCTTTGGACAGGGAATTCGCTCATGGGCTTTTGAGTGGCGCACCGGCGCATCGGCGCAATAGGCACGGGTTGATCATAAGGGGCCCCGCAGCAGTTAAAGAGCTGGTGGGGCCCGATGGGCCGGTTGAGCTCATGGGATGCGAGCGCGGGACACCTAAAATAACTTTTTTGTTTTTCATTGGCGCTTGCCAGTGTGCGCAATAGACAGTCAGCCTCGGCCTGAAAGGCCGCAGCACGAATACATCATCGGAAATATCCATGCCACTGAGTCCCTCCATCTTCAAGGCCTACGACATCCGCGGCGTGGTGCCGTCTACCCTGGATGAGGATGTGGCCCGCGCTTTGGGTCTGGCCTTTGGCTCGCAGGCGCTGGCGCAGGGGGAGAAGGTGGTGGCCGTCGGCCGCGATGGCCGACTGTCGGGGCCGGCCTTGAGTCGGGCGCTGATCGAAGGCCTGGTCCGCGCCGGGGTGGACGTGATCGACGTGGGGGCGGTGACCACGCCCATGCTTTATTTTGCGGCGAGCACCTTGTGTGCCAGCGGCATACAGGTCACCGGCAGCCACAACCCCAAGGACTACAACGGCTTCAAGATGGTGCTGGCCAGCCGCGCCATTTACGGCGAGGAGATTCAGGGTCTGCGGCGCATGATGGAAAACCAATCCTGGTCGCTGGCCGCGCAGCCCGGCCAGGTCAGCCAGGTCGATGTGCTGCCGGCCTACCGCGAGCGCATTGCAGGCGATGTGAAGCTGGCCAGGCCCATGAAGATCGTGATCGACAGCGGCAACGGTATTGCCGGTGCGTCGGCGCCCGGGATTTTCAGAGCCTTGGGCTGCGAAGTGAGCGAGCTGTTTAGCGAGGTCGATGGCCAGTTTCCCAACCACCACCCTGACCCCAGCAAGCCGGAGAACCTGCGCGATCTGATCGCCGCGCTGCAAAGTGGTGAGGCCGAAATCGGCCTGGCTTTCGACGGTGACGGTGACCGTCTGGGCATAGTGACCAAGGACGGCCAGAATATCTTCCCCGACCGGCAGCTGATGCTATTCGCCCGCGATGTGCTCAGCCGCGTACCCGGGGCCCCAATTTTGTTTGACGTTAAGTGTTCGCAGCGCCTGGCGCCCAGTATTGAGGCTGCTGGCGGCCAGCCCGTGATGTACAAGACCGGCCACTCGCTCATCAAGGCGCGCATGCGCGAGCTCAATTCACCTCTGGGCGGGGAGATGAGCGGACATATGTTCTTCAAGGAGCGCTGGTACGGCTTTGACGATGGCACCTATGCCGGTGCGCGCCTGCTGGAGATCCTCAGCCGCAGTGCCGATGCCTCCGAGGTGCTCAATGCCTTGCCGAGCAGTCACAGCACGCCCGAGCTCAATGTGGGCTGCCAGGAGGGCGAGCCGCCGCGTCTGGTGGCCGAGCTGATCGCGCTGGGTCAGGCGCAGTTTGTGGCCCCGGCCCAGGTCTCGACCATCGATGGCTTGCGGGTGGACTGGCCCGACGGCTTTGGCCTGATCCGCGCTTCAAACACCACGCCGGTGCTGGTGCTGCGCTTTGAAGGGCAGACCGAACAGGCCTTGCAGCGCATCGAGGCCGAGATGCTGGCGCTGCTGCGCCGTGTCAAGCCTGATGCGCAGCTGCAAGGCGCGGCGCACTGAGCCCGCACTGAGCCCGCAGCGCATGCGCATCCTGCTCGTCAAGCTGTCCTCGCTGGGCGATGTGGTGCATGCCATGGCGGCGCTGCAAGATATACACAGCGCGCTGCCAAAGGCGCAAGTGGACTGGGTGGTCGAGCGCGGATTTGCGCCTCTGCTGGCGCGCTGCGCCGGACTGGAAAACATCATTGCCTGCGAGCTGCGCCGCTGGCGCCGCTCGCCACTGGCTGCCGATACCCGCGCTCAGTGGCGCGCTTTCAAGGCAGAGCTGCAGCAGCAGGCCTATGACGCGGTCATAGACCTGCAGGGCCTGACCAAGTCAGCGGTGGTAGCGCGGCTGGCGCGGCTGGCCCCAGGGGGGCGGCGCTATGCCATGGCCAACCAGACGGAGGGCTCGAGCTATGAGGCGCCGACCCGCTGGCTGGCCGATGACGCGATTGCCATCGAGCCCCATGTGCATGCGGTGCAGCGCAGCCGTCTGCTGTGCGCGCGGGCCTTGGCTTACTCGCTGGCGAGCCAGGAGCAGTTTGGCTTGCAGGCCCGCGCGAGCGACTCCCAGCTTTGGCCCGCAGGGGCTGCGCCAAGCCGCAGCGATGTGGTGCTGGCCCATGGCAGCTCGCGGGAGGACAAGCTCTGGCCTGATGCGCACTGGATCGCCCTGGGCCAGCGCTTGCAGGCCGCTGGCCTGCGCCCGGTGCTGCCCCATGGCAGCCAGGCCGAGCAGGCGCGCAGCGAACGGCTGGCGCGTCAGTTGCCGGGGGCGGTGGTCTGGCCGCGCCTGCCGCTCGATGCTTTGACAGATGCCCTGGGTGCCACGGCCGGTGTGATTGGCGTGGACAGTGGTCTGAGCCACATCGCGGTGGCGCTGGACCTTGCGCATGTGCAGATCTACAACTTCGACACCGCCTGGCGCACGGGGCCCGTCGATCGGCAGCGCCAGCGCAGCGTGTATGCGCAGCCCACGCCCACCCTAGAGCAGGTCTGGCAGGCCTGGCTGCAGCTCAGCCATCCATGATCTCTGGTCTGGTCGCCTGGCTTTACAGCGGTCTGACTGTTCTGGCCCAGCCCTTGCTCAGGCTCAAGCTGGCCCGGCGTGCGCGCACAGAGCCGGCTTACGGCCAGGCCATTGAGGAGCGCTTTGGCGCCTACACGCAGCAGCCCGAGCCGCGCAGCGAACTGCTGTGGATCCATGCCGTCTCCCTGGGCGAGACCCGCGCTGCGGCTATTTTGATCGCCGCCCTGCGTGAGCAACTGCCTGGCGTGCGCCTGCTGCTGACCCATGGTACCGCCACGGGCCGCGAACAGGGGCAGGCGCTGCTGCGCCCCGGCGACGTGCAGGTCTGGCAGCCCTGGGACACGCCAGCGGCCACGGCCCGTTTTCTGACGCATTTTCGGCCCCGCCTGGGCGTTCTGATGGAGACCGAGGTCTGGCCCAATCTGCTGGCCCAGGCGCAGATGCATTCGGTGCCCGTGGTGCTGGCCAATGCCCGCATGTCGGAGACCTCGCTGCGTCGCGCACTGCGCCTGTCAGCGCTGGCGCGGCCGGCCTATTGCGCTTTGTCGGCCGTCTTGGCGCAGACCGAGGACGATGCCCAGCGACTGCGCCTGCTGGGGGCGCCGGTGCGGGCGGTGCTGGGTAACCTCAAGTTTGATGCCACGCCCGATGCGCGGCAATGCGCACTGGGTCAGCAGGCGCGCTCGGCCTTGGTGCGCCCAGTGCTCATGCTGGCCAGTTCGCGCGAGGGCGAGGAGGCGCTGCTGCTGCGGGCGCTGGCCGGGCTGCCTAGGCCCTGGCCCTTCGAGCTTTTGATCGTTGCGCGCCACCCACAGCGGTTTTCGCAAGTGGCCGAGCTGATCGAAAGCCAAGGCTATGCGGTGTCGCGGCGCAGCCAATGGGGTGCTGACATCTCAGCCTGGCCGCCGCCGGCCGGCTCGGTCTGGCTGGGCGACTCGCTGGGCGAGATGGCGCTTTATTACAGCCTGGCTGACCTGGCTTTGCTGGGCGGCAGCTTTGAGCGGCTCGGGGGCCAGAACCTGATCGAGGCTGCGGCCTGCGGCTGTCCGGTCATCATGGGGCCGCACACCTTCAACTTCAGCGAAGCGGCCGAGCAGGCCAGACAGGAGCAGGCTGCCGCTCGGGTGGACGATATGCAGCAGGCCCTGCAACTGGCCCTGGAGCGCTTTGCCCGGGATGATCAGGGTGCTGGTTCACAGGCAGCTCGCGCCTTTGCGCAGCGCCACCGCGGAGCGGCTCTGGCCAGCGCCAGCGCGATCCGTGCAATCTGGGACAGTGCCGCGAGCGCGGCCGCACCTGAGCTCAGGGCTTGACCAGCATGCTGTTGATCGCCTGCAGGTCCTTGGGGCTCAGCACCCCGCTGGCCTGCCGAAGCCGCAGATCGCCCACCAGCACGTCGTAGCGAGCGACGGCCAGGTCGCGTCGCGACTGAAACAACTGGCTTTGGGCGTCCAGCACGTCCAGGTTGATGGTCACGCCCACCTGGTAGCCCAGCTTGGTGGAGTCCACCAGACTCTGCGCAGACGATTCGGCCGCTTGCAAGGCTTGGACCCGGCTCAAGCCAGAGGCCAGGTTGAAGTAAGCAGCGCGGGTGGCCTGGGCCGCGGTGCGCTTGGCGCCTTCGAGATCGCTGCGGGCCTTGTCGTCCAGCGCCAGGGTCTCGCGGATGCGGTTTTCAGTGGCGTAACCTGCAAACAGGGGCAGGTTGAAATTCAGGCCAATCACAGTAGCAGTCACCCTGCTGGTGGCCGCGTTCGCGGCGGTGCCGCTGGGGGTGCGGGTGATGCTCTGGCTGGCGGTGGCGTCCAGGGTCGGTCTGTGGCCGGCCTGGGCCTTGGTGACCTCCAGTCGGGCGATTTCAAGACTGCTTTGTGCGCTTCTCACATTGGGATGGAGGGTTTCGGCATCTTGCACCCAGCGGCTGACATCGCCAGCGACTGGGCTGAGCTTGACCGGTGCGGCCAGCGGCATGGGTTTGGTGCCGGTGCGGCCGACCAGTTGGTCCAGCGCCAGTCGGCGCACCGCCAAGTCATTCTCGGCCTGGATCGCAGCGGCCTGGATGCGGTCGAAAGTCGCCTGGGCCTGACGGGTGTCGACGATGGTGGAGGTGCCGACTTCAAATCGGCGCTTGGCCGCCGCCAGTTGCTCGGCCACAGCAGTGCGCTGGGCTTGCACTGCGGTCAGGTTGTCTTGCGCCGCCAGGACATCGAAGTAGGCCTGGCTGGTGCGAAGAATCAGCTCCTGCTCGGCCACATCCAGCAGGGCCTGGGCCTGTTGCATCTGCTTTGCAGCCTGGTCGTAGGCGGCCTGATTGGCTGGCCGGTACAGCGGATGGCTGGCCGAAGCGGTGATCGACTGTGTCTGGTAACCGCGGCTGAGTGATTGCGCGGCGGCCATCGCCTTGGCGTCGCTGGTGCTCAGTTGCTGGTCGGTGTAGTTCATGCCCGCCGCCAGGTTGGCTGTGGTGCGCATGCCGGCCCGGTTCTGCTCGGCCCTGGCCACGTTGGCCTCAAACTGCAGTCTGGCTGACAGGTAGTTGGCGTCAAAGCCGCGTGCGGCCTCGTAGAGTTCTACCAGGGATTGGGCCTGGGCTGCCACGCTCCAGCCAGCCCATATCGCCGTGCAGAGGACCAGTCTACAGAACCCGGGTTTGTTGAAATGATTTTTCATGGGTGTCCTGGTTTGCAATTCAGTAGCGTGCGACGCCGGGGTCCAGGCTGACCGACCATGCGTCGATGCCGCCTTGCAGATTGACCACATCGGGGTAGCCTTGCTGCTGGAGGAAATGGGCCACCTGCAGACTGCGCATGCCATGGTGGCACAGGCACGCGATCGGGCGGTCTTTGGGCAATTGGGCCAGTTGCGACGGAATCTCGCCCATGGCGATCACCCGCAGCTCGAATCCATCGGGGCGCACCGAGGCGGTTTGCACCTCCCAGGGCTCGCGCACGTCGAGAACCAGAGGCTGGCGCGGAGTTTGGGCATCTCGCCATTGCGCAAACTGCGCGGCAGTTACTTGCTGCACCATCGGCATCAGAACCGGAAGGCCGATGGCTCGGGAAAGTGCTGCAACCGCGGTGCCACTGTTTCCCAATTCTGCTCGGTACGAAACTGGGACTCGCCGAGCCGGGTCAGCAAAGTCGCGCTCATCACCGGCTCGTTGCCGACGATGGCCATCAGGCGACCGCCCACCTTGAGCTTGGCCTTGAGCGAGGCCGGAATCTCGGCGACCGAAGCGCTGAGCAAGATCACGTCGAAGGAGCCGGCCAATTCAGGCGCGCTCAGCGGCTTGGAGCCGTCTTGCTCGAGCACCTGGGCGTTGTAGATGCCGGCTTGGCGCAGATGATCGCGCGCGCTGGCGGCCAGGCTGGGCTCGATCTCCAGGCTGATTACTTGCTGTGCCCGGTGCGCCAGCAAGGCCGCCATATAGCCGCTGCCGGTACCAATCTCCAGCACCTTTTCATGCTTTTGGACGGCCAGATCCTGGAGCATCCGGGCCTCTACCTTGGGCGACAGCATGCACTGACTGGGATGGCTGTGGGGCGGCAGAGGAATTTCAAGGTCGGCAAAGGCCAGGGACTGGTGTGCCTTGGGCACAAAGTCTTCCCGTTTGACCATGGCCAGCAGGGACAGCACCTGGCTGTCGAGCACCTCCCAGGGGCGGATTTGCTGCTCGATCATATTGAATCGGGCTTGTTCGAAATTCATGGCAGCGGATCCTCAGGCTTTCAGGGGCGGTTGTCGCGGTAGACGAATTTAACAATTTTAGCGATCAGAGGCTCTTGGCGTCGGAAGCTGGGTCGCGAGCTGATCCGGTGTGGGCCGCCGCCGGGGGCAGACGGCGACGCAGCCACTGTGCCAGATCGTCCAGATAGCAGTAGACCACCGGCACCACCACCAGGGTGAGCAGCGAGGAAGTGATCACCCCGCCGATCACCGCCTGACCCATGGGTGCGCGCTGCTCCGAACCCTCGGTCAGCGCAAAGGCCAGGGGCACCATGCCGAAAATCATGGCCAAAGTGGTCATGAGTATGGGGCGCAGGCGCACCTTGGCGGCCAGCAAAAGGGCCTGCTCGCGCGCCAGGCCGTCGGCGCGGGCCCGAATGGCAAAGTCGACCAGCAAGATCGCGTTCTTGGTGACCAGACCCATGAGCATCACGATGCCGATGATGGAAAACATCGACAGGGTCGAGCCGAACATCAGCAGGGCCAGCACCACGCCGATCAGGGTCAGGGGCAGCGAGGTCATCAGGGCCAAGGGTTGCAAGAAGCTCTTGAACTGGCTGGCCAGGATCATATAAATGAAGAGTACTGCCAGCAACAGTGAGGACAGGGCGTAGCTGAAGGATTCCTGCATGCTCTTGGTCGAGCCGCCAAAGCGGTAGCTGTAGCCCGGCGGAAATTGAATCTGGTTCAGCACCGCGGTGATGTCAGCTGAGACTTCTCCCATCGATCGGCCATAGACATTGCCATTGATAGAAACTTCGCGGGTCAGGTCGCGTCGGTTGATCTGGTTGGGGCCGCTCGAGGCCTCGATGCGCGCCACCTGGTTGAGCCGCACCAGGCTGCCTTCTGCGCCGGAGCCGGTGCTCATCAGGGGCAGGCGCTCTAGGTCGGCGATGGCGTCGCGCGCCTGCGGCGTCAGTCGCACCTGGATGTCATAGGTCTGGTCATCAGGCGCTCGCCAGGTGCCTACCGTCTGTCCAGCGATCAGCAGACGCAGCGCGTTGGCGACCTGACCCACCGACAGGCCCAGGTCGGAAGCCGCCTCGCGGGCGAGCGCCACATTGAGTGTGGGCTTGTTGGGCTTGTCGCTCGAATCAAGGTCAACCAAGCCGGGGATGTTGGAGATGCGTTGGCGCACCTGCAGCGCCAACCGCTCGAGCTCGCGCAGGTCAGGCCCCTGTAGGGAAAATTCGATCTGCTTGTTGCCGCCGACGCTGTCGGTCAAGCCGGCCAGAGTCACCGTCATCCCCGGTACTTGTCGCAGGCGCTCGCGCAGCGCAGCAGACATCTGGTCGGCGTTGCGCTCACGCTGGTCTCGGTTGACCAGGCGCACATACATTGAGGCGTACATCTTGCCCTGGGCGTTGCCGCTGTTGATGGTCGTGACGGTGTAGCGCACCTCGGGAAATTCACGCACGATGGCATCGACCTGCCTGGCCTTGGCTTCTGTGGCCTCCAGCGACGAACCCACCGGGGTGTGGAAATTGACCGTCGTTTCAGAAAAATCAGCCTTGGGAACAAACTCGGTGCCCAGCAGCGGGACCATGAAGACGCTGCCGATGAAGATCACCAGCGCCATGATGACCGTCCACAGCCGGTGTCGCAAGGACCATCCCAGGATGGCTTGGTATCCGTCGGCTAGCTTGTCGGTGGCTTTCTCGAACCCGCCGGTGACACGGCCTATGCTGCGGTCGTACCAGCTGCGTCCTGGGTTTTTCCCGTGCGCATGGATGGTCGGGTCGTGCCAGATCGAGGAGAGCATCGGGTCGAGCGTGAAGCTGACGAACATTGAAATCAGCACCGCAGCGACGATGGTGATGCCGAACTCATGGAAGAACTTGCCGATGATCCCGCCCATGAAACCGATCGGCAGAAACACGGCCACGATGGAGAAGGTGGTGGCCAGCACCGCCAGCCCGATTTCCTGCGTGCCTTCCAGGGAGGCGCGGAAAGCGTCCTTGCCCATTCGCACATGGCGAACAATGTTCTCGCGCACCACGATCGCATCGTCGATCAGTAGGCCCACGCACAGCGACAGCGCCATCAGGGTGACCATATTGATGCTAAAGCCGAAGGCGTACATGAACAGGAAAGTGCCGATGATGGAAATCGGTAGTGTCAGTCCGGTGATGACGGTCGAGCGCCAGGAGTTCAAAAACAGAAAGACGATCAGCACGGTCAGAAAGGCCCCTTCGACCATGGTGCGGCGCACGTTGTCGACCGCCACCCGGATCGGCCGCGATGTGTCGGTCACCGGCTCCAGCGCCACCCCTGAGGGCACCTGCGCACCGAGCTCAGCCAGCGCCTTGTTCAGGCCATCGACCACTTCAATGGTGTTTTCGTCCTGTGCCTTTTGCACCGTCAGCAGCAGGGTGCGCTGCCCGTTGCGCAGGGCCAGGCTGTCGACTTCCTGCGCCCCGTCCTGGATATCGGCCACCTGGGCCAGGGTCACGGGCACGCCGGCGCGTCGGGCCACGATGAGCCGGCCGAAGTCCTCAGGCCGCTTGACCCGCGCCTCGATCTTGACGGTGCGCTCCTGGGTCAGCGAGCGCACAGCCCCCAGCGGCAGATCCTGGTTTTCGCTGCGCACTGCATTGGCCACCTGCTCGGCGGTGATGCCCAGCGCTTCCAGAGCCTGCGGTTTGAGGTAGATGTTGATTTCCCGGCGGGTGCCGCCGACCAGGGTGACCGAGCCAACACCGCGCACGTTCTCCAGGCGCTTTTTGAGCACCTGATCGGCCCAATTGGTCAGCCGGACCGGGTCGGCATTGAGACCGCCATCTGCGGGGGGAACCACCGCCAGGCCCCAGACCGGGCGGCTGGCCGGATCGAAGCGCAGCACCCGGGGCTCCTTGACCTCGGTGCGCAGATTGGGCCGGATTGCGGCCACTTTTTCGCGCACATCCTCGGCCGCCTTGCGCCCATCGACGTGCAGTTGAAACTCGACCACCACCACAGCCGTGCCTTCATAGCTGCGCGAACTCAGGGCGTTGATGCCAGCGATGGAGTTGACGCCTTCTTCAATCTTGCGGGCCACTTCGCTTTCGACGATTTCAGGCGAGGCACCCGGGTAGTCGGCGGTGATGACCACCACGGGGAAGTCAATGTTGGGGAACTGGTCAACCCGCAGGCGCTGATAGGAAAACAGGCCCAGCACCACAATGGCCAACATGACCATGGTGGCAAAAACCGGGTTGTGCAAGCTGACGCGGGTAAACCACATGCGCTGAGGTGCTCGGGTAGGGGGGGCTGATCGGGCGCCTCAGGGCTGCCGAGGCTTTGGCTCGGGCAGGGCGGTCAGGCGGGCCGCCAGGCCCGGGCGCAACAGGCCCACTGAGGCGCGCAGCACCTGGGTGCCTGCACTGAGGTCAACCGCCACCATGACCTCGTCGCCGACCGTGCCTTGTACCCCGGCTTTCACCGGCTGGTGCACGATCTGGCCGCCCTCCAGCACCTGCACATAGGGCTGGGCCTGGTCGGTGCGCAGCGCCGACAGAGGCACTGCCAAAACCCGGCTGCGCCCAGTGCCCAATACGCCCTGGGCATACAGGCCCTGGCGCAGCGCTGCGCCAGCGCCTCGCGAATCAATGCTCAGATAGGCCAGCACGCTGCGACTGGCGGCCTGCGCGCTGGGGTTGATGCGCACCAGCCTGGCACTGAGAACCGCGGGACTGCCTTCGATGCGCAATTGCCCGGTTTGTCCCAACTTGAGCTTGAGCGAGTCAACAGCGGCGATAGGGGCCTCCAGTTCGAGCCTGCTGCTGTCGACGATCTCCAGGATGCGCGCATCGACCGCCAGCCGCTCGCCGGGCTGGGCAAGGCGCTGCGCCACCTGGCCGGAGATGGGCGCGATCAGCGCCGTCTCGTCCAGGCTTTTGCGCGCCACATCGACCGCAGCCAGCGCTGCCCGGTAAGTGGCTTGGGCGGCCTGTAAATTGGACAGCGAAGCCTCCAGCGCGGTCTGAGATATGAAGTTTTGCGCCACCAGTGCCCGGTTGTTGTCCAACTGGCGCTGCGTGATATCGACCTGCGCGCGCGCTGCGTCAGCCTGCTGCTGCGCTTGCTGCAGCCGAGCGCGGTATTCGGTCGGGTCGATCTGTGCCAGCAACTGGCCGGCCTTGACCGCCTCGCCCTCACGCACCTTCAGGCCTTGCAGTTCGCCCGCGACCCGGGTTTTTAGCAGGGCTGAATGGACGGCTCGCAAGGTCCCCGAGACCGGCAGCCCCAGGGCCATATCCACCTCTTGCACCGCGACCAGATCGGTGGCAGCCAATTCCACGCTGCTGCTGACTGGCGCAGGTGGCGCTGCGCGGGTATTGCGCTTTTGCAGCAAGCGCTGGCCAGCCCAGGCCAGACCGAGCACGACGACGGCAGTAATTCCCCAGCCAATCAGGCGCGAGCGCTTCATGGCGCTTGTCCTTCGCCGTCCAAAAATACGACCAGACCGCAGGTCATTGGCTGGGTGGGGTGTCTGCGGCTAGCCTCGGGGTCCACAATCATGGGATAGGAATCATAAGCGCCTGAACACAGGCCAGATGGGCCCGGAACATCAAGCTGAGGGGCCGGGTCTTGGGCAGCTGGGTGATTGGCCCGGCGCTCAGGGTGGCTTCTGGTTCGATGGAGTTGAAGCGTGTTGGGCTCAATTTCATTGTAATGGCGTAAGGCGCTGCGTTCGATCGCCCCGTGCTCTGGTCCTTGTCCAAGCCGACTTGGGCTACAGTGTCGTCCCCCTACTGATTTTGCGCAGAGGTCGCGACAGCCATGAACAGTTCAACCGAGCCACAAAGCATCACCTTAGCCGGAGGTTGCTTTTGGTGCCTGGAGGCGGTCTACCTTCAGGTGCGAGGCGTGCTTGCGGTCGAGTCGGGTTACAGCAACGGGCACCTCAAGCAGCCTAGTTATGAAGAGGTCTGCACCGGTCAGACTGGTTGTGCCGAGGTGGTCCAGGTTCAGTGGGATCCGGGCCAGTTGTCGCTTCAGGATATCTTGGAGATTTTCTTCCTGATTCATGATCCGACCACTTTAAATCGCCAGGGCCATGATGTGGGCACACAGTACCGCAGCGGCATCTATTTTCACAACGAGGAGCAGGCTCGCCTGGTGGCCGACTTTGTATCCGCCCTAGGCAAGCAAGGTGTTTATGCCCAGCCCATCGTGACCGAGGTATTGCCTTTGACCGATTACTCGGCGGCTGAGGCCTATCACCAGAACTACTTTGCCCGTCACCCGCAGCAGGGCTACTGCGCCCATGTGGTTGCGCCCAAGGTGGATAAATTTCGGCGTACCCTGGCACGGCTGGTACGCACATGAGGGGGTGCACAGAGCATGGCGTTCAGCGAGGCCGCTGATCCTGCCTGCCTTTGGGGTGGTGGACCGTCGGCACCCGCATAATTTTGTCGATGAGATGGCGGTTTTCTACATCGGGCGCGTCGGTGGGGGTGTTCTCCTCGTGCTCAACATCGTGCTCACCGCGTGAACGCTTGGCTTCCTCGCGGCGCGGGTTGTGGGGCGGCGGCAACTGAAGTTCTTTCATGGCGACGATCTCTCCTTGAATCTCATCGTCGTCGAACTGTTGTCGCTGTGTCTTCAGATGAAGCGCATGGCCGGTGTCAGAGAATTCTGAGCCGGCTCATCTGTGTCCCGGCGCTTCGGGAACAGCTTGGGTTCCTCTTCTGCAAGCCCCCGCGCCTGCAGAATCTCGCGGTCGGTGGCAAGATGGAGGCCTGGGAAGAGAGCGGATCAGGCTGAGAGCGCAGGCACAAAAGGACATGGGAATGAATCATCAAACGGGCTCATCGGCGCTCATGCAGGCGCTTGAGGGCCTGAATGCCGAGCAGTTGAGAGGCATGCGGCGTGGCTTGGAGAAGGAAAGCCTACGGGTGCGCGCAGACGGCGCTTTGGCGCTCACGCCCCATCCTGCCGCCTTGGGCTCTGCGCTGACGCATCCAAATATCACCACCGATTTCTCTGAATCGCAGCTCGAGCTGGTCACCGGCGACCATGGCAGCCCCGAGGCGGTGTTGCAGGAGCTCAGGCTGCTGCATCAGTTCACCTACAAGGTGCTGGCTGCCCAAGGCGACGAGATGCTGTGGGTCTCGAGCATGCCCTGCGGCCTGCCGACCGACGAGACCATTCCGATTGCCAGGTATGGCTCGTCGAATGTGGGACGCGCCAAGAGCGTCTACCGCATGGGGCTGAGTCACCGCTACGGCCGACGCATGCAGACCATTTCGGGCATCCACTACAACTGGTCCTTGCCCGGCTTGAGCAACGCACAGTACTTTTCCTTGATTCGCAATTTCAGGCGCCATGCCTTCTTGCTGCTCTACCTCTTCGGCGCCTCGCCAGCGGTGTGCTCGAGCTTTGTGGCCGGGCGCCAGCATGAGTTGCAGCCGCTGGACGGGCCGACCATGCACATGCCCTACGGCACCAGTTTGCGCATGGGCCGACTGGGTTATCAAAGCGATGCACAAGCCTCGCTGGCGGTCAGTTACAACAGCCTGGAAGGCTATGCCGCCTCCCTGCATGATGCTTTGAGCCGCTCCTACCCGGCCTATGAGGCGGTGGGTATACGTAACCCAGGTGGCGACTACAACCAGTTGGCCACCACCTTGCTACAGATCGAAAACGAGTTCTACGGCACCATCCGGCCCAAACGGGTGATTTTCCCGGGCGAGCGCCCCCTGCATGCGCTGCGTGAGCGCGGTGTGGAGTACGTCGAGGTGCGCCTGATGGACCTCAACCCGTTTGAGCCCTTGGGCATTGACGCATCGACCATGCGTTTTCTGGATGTTTTCCTGCTGCACTGCTTGCTCAGTGCGAGCCCCCCGGACACGCCCCAGGAAATTGCGGCGCTGGCGCGTAACCAGCATCGCACGGCAGCCCGTGGGCGCGAGCCAGGCCTGGAACTCGAGCGCGAGGGCAGGCAGACCAGCTTGCTGCAGTGGGGAGGCGAGCTGCTCGAAGCCTTTGAGCCAATTGCCCGTCGGCTGGACCTGGACCTGATAGGCTCTGCTCAGGAAGGCGCTTATGTGCAGTCCTTGGCTCAGGCGCTCGGGCGTTTGGCGCGGCCCGACGAACTGCCCTCGGCGCGGGTGCTCGATGCGATGGTGCGCGAGCATGGCCGCTCCTTTACCGCTTTCGCCCGCGCTCGCTCGGTCCAGACCCGCACGCTCATGCTCGAGCAGCCCTTGAGTCAGCTCGACGAACAGCGGCTTCTGGAAATGTCGGCCGAGTCGGTGCGCGAGCAGGAGCGTATCGAATCGCTCGACAGCCTGCCTTTCGAGGTCTACCGCCAGCAATACACCTCGCCCGAGCGCCTGGGTCGGCCGCGGGCTGTGATGGTCTGAGTTCGCATGGCCATCCAGTGGTTCCCTGGGCACATGCACCTGACGCGTCAGGCCATGGCCGAGCGCATCAAGGCCATCGACGTGGTGATCGAACTGCTGGACGCACGGCTACCAGGGTCGAGCGCCAACCCTATGCTCGCTCAGATCACCCGCGGCAAGCCCGCGCTCAAGATTCTCAACAAGCAGGACCTGGCCGATCCGGTGCGTACTGAGGGATGGCTGGACCATTACAACCGGCAGCCTGGCACGCGAGCCCTGGCGCTCGACGCCAGTGAGGCGGCGCCGACACGGCGCCTGTTGGCCGCCTGCCGCGAGCTGGCGCCTACGCGCCAGGGGCTGGCACGGCCCATGCGTGTGCTGATCTGCGGCATTCCCAATGTGGGCAAGTCCACCTTGATCAACACCATGGTGGGAAAGCGGGCGGCTCGCACCGGTGACGAGGCCGGCATCACCCGCAGCGAGCAGCGTTTCGTGCTTGAAGACGGCTTTTATTTGTGGGACACGCCAGGTGTGCTGTGGCCACGCATCATCGTGGCGCAAAGCGGTTATCACCTGGCTGCCAGTGGTGCTATCGGCCGCAATGCCTACGATGAGCAAGAAGTGGCGCTGGAGTTGCTGCTCAGCCTGGCGCGGGGCTATCCGCAACTGCTGGCCGCGCGATATGGGCTGGAGGCCGGCCTGAGCGATGAGCAGGCGCTGGAGGCCATTGCCCGCAAGCGGGGCGCTGTATCGGCCGGCGCTCGGCCCAATTTGCAAAAGGCGGCCGAGATCCTCATTCATGAGTTTCGCGGCGGCAGCATAGGCCGCATCACCTTGGAGACGGCCGACGAGTACGCGGCTTGGCTGGCCCAGGGCAAGGTGATGGAGGCTGAGCGTTTGCTGCGCAAGGAGCAGGCGGTGGCAGCCGGTCACATACGGCCGGCCCGGCGCCCTGCCGGCAGTGCGCGCAGCCGCTAGGCCCGGCCCCATGCACCCGTCCCACATACCCGTTTGATATGGCCGGCGCTTGCAGCCGCTTGCCGCTAAGATGCTCCCGCAGTTTTATAAATCCTCGCGCGGCGACAGAGCAGCTGCTAGCGCGACAGTTTTTTCAGGAGATGCCTTGAGCGCCGATACCTCCCCCCTTTTTGAAGCCGGTCGTTTTGGCAGCGGCCAGAGCGTGGCCCGCATGGAAGACGACGCCTTGCTGCGTGGTCAGGGCCGTTTTACCGACGACTGGAGCGCGGCCCTGGCCGAGCTGCCGGCCTCAGAGCTGGCCCATGTCGCTTTTGTGCGTTCCCCCTACGCCCATGCGGTGCTGCGCAGCATAGACGCCAGCGCTGCCCGGGCCATGCCCGGGGTCTTGCTGGTGCTGACCGGGCAGGAGATGGTCGATGCCGGCTGCAAGCCCATGGCCGGTGTGGCTGGCTTCACCCGCGCTGGCGGCGCGCCTGCCGCCTCCCCGGCGCGGCGGACCTTGGCCCATGAGCGGGTGCGCTTTGTGGGCGAACCGGTGGTGGCGGTGGTGGCGCTCAGCCGTGAGCAGGCTCGCGACGCGGCCGAGGCGGTGGTGATCGACTACGAAGAGCTGCCGGCGGTGGTGGACCTGGCGGGCGCTCTGGCCGGTCAGGCGGTGCTGTGCGAGGGGGTGAATGACAACATCGTGGCCGAGTCACGCTACGGCAAGGCCGATGAGGCGGCCCAGGCTTTTGCGGGGGCCGCACATGTGGTTCGTTTGGAACTGGACAACCAGCGTCTGGCCGCGCTCACCTTGGAGCCGCGCTCGGTGTTGGCCTCCTGGCAGGCTACGAGCGGCCGGCTGATCGTGCGTTTGAGCTCGCAGATGCCTTCGGGCGCGCGCAACAGCATTGCCGATGTGATCGGCCTGGAGCGCTCTGCGGTTCGGGTGGTGGTCGGCGATGTGGGTGGCGGCTTTGGCATGAAGACCGGCGCCTATCCGGAGGACATCGTCACCGCTTTTTGCGCCCACAGGCTCAAACGCTCGGTCAAGTGGATCGCCGAGCGCAGCGAAGAGTTTCTGGCCACCACTCACGGCCGTGACCTGCACACCCATGCCGAGCTCGCACTGGACGCCAAGGGCAAGGTGCTGGCCCTGCGGGTCAAGTCCGACGCCAATGTCGGCGCCTACCCGACCGGCACCGGGGTGGCGATTGCCCTGTTGATCGGCCCCTGGGTCTTGACCGGGGTCTATGACATTGGCTTGGTGGACTACCACTTCCGGGCGGTCATGAGCAACACCATGTCGACCGCTGCCTACCGCGGCGCAGGCCGGCCCGAGTCGATTTACATCATCGAGCGGCTGATGGACGAGGCGGCGCGCCAGATCGGCATCGACCGCATTGAGTTGCGGCGGCGCAACTTCATCGCGCCTGAGCGCTTTCCCTACAAGAACGCCATGGGCCAGGTCTACGACGTGGGCGCCTTTGAATCCATGATGGACCAGGCGCTCAAGCTGGCTGACTGGTCCGGCTTTGAGGCGCGGGCAGCGCAGTCGGCCCAGCGAGGTCGATGGCGCGGTCTGGGCATCGCCACCTTCCTCGAGTGGACCGGCGGCAACCAGATGGAAGAACGGGTGACCCTGTCAGTGCAGGCCGACGGCACCATCGAGGTGTTTTCTGCCGTCATGCCCATGGGGCAGGGCATTGCCACCACCTTGGCGCAGTTGGTGGTCGATGCCTTTGGCGTGCCCATTGATCAGGTGCGCATTGTGCTGGGCGATACCGACCGTGGTGACGGCTTTGGCAGCGCGGGCTCGCGCTCGCTGTTTACCGGCGGCTCGGCGGTCAAGGTAGGGGCCGATCGCACCATTGCCCAGGGCAAGGCGCTGGCGGCCCAGGAATTCGAGGCCTCCGAGCAGGACATCGTCTATGCGGGCGGACGCTTCAGTGTGGCTGGCACCGATATGTCCATAGGTTTGTTCGATCTGGCCAGCAAGCAGCCCGAGCAGCGTATTTTTATGGATTCAACCAGCGCGGCATCCGGCCCGAGCTGGCCCAATGGCTGCCATATCGCCGAGGTCGAGGTCGACCCGGCCAGCGGCGAGGTGGCGGTGGTGGCTTACGCTTCGGTCAACGATGTCGGCCGTGTGGTCAACCCCACCATCGTGCGCGGCCAGCTTGACGGCGGCGCGGTGCAGGGCATAGGCCAGGCCTTGCAGGAGGCGGTGATTTACGACGCGCAAAGCGGCCAGTTGCTCACCGGCAGTCTGATGGACTACACCGCACCGCGCGCCGGCGACTGCCCCGACTTCAAAACCGAGATGGATCCGAGCGTGCCTTCCACCAACAACCCCCTGGGTGTCAAAGGGGTGGGCGAGCTCGGCACCATAGGCGCTACGCCTGCTGTGGTCAATGCGGTGGCTGATGCGCTGGCGCGGGCTGGCCAGGGCCGGCTGGCACCTCAGCTGCAAATGCCGCTCACCCCAGCGCGGCTGTGGGAACTGCTGCAACGCTGAAGCTGCGTCGAGCGTCATCCGCTTGTGACTTGATAGAGTCATATAGGGTTTACCCTTTTTTAAAGCATTTATCGATCGATGGCGATCGATAATCGATCGGCTCCATGCGGATTTAGCGGATCAGTTCGGCAGGGCAGGTCCGGCTGCGCCTACAGTGCCGGGATTCGGACTTGTAGGGCGGCTTGCTCGAGCCAGCTGTCCCTAAGTGGCAGCAGGCCATGAAACCGCAGCGTTTTTCTTCGAGGTGACGATGAGCACAAGCACAAACCTGCCGCGAGAGGCGATTGCCGAGCCGGTCAATCCCTTGGGCCTCAATGGCATTGAATTCATTGAATACGCTTGCTCCCGCCCCCAGGCTTTGGGGCAGGTGCTGGAGATGATGGGCTTCAAGCCGGTGGCCCGTCACCGCTCGCGTGAGGTGATGCTTTACCGACAAGGCGGCATCAACATCATCGTCAATGCCCATCGGCCCAGCCTCACGCAGGAGCAGGCTGCCAGCGACAAACCGTGGCTGGCCGCCATTGCCCTGCGGGTGCGCGATGCCGGCGCGGCCTATCGCCGGGCGCTCGAGCGAGGTGCCTGGGCGGTGCCTTCGCAGGTCGAGGTGATGGAGCTCAATATTCCGGCCATCCATGGGGTGGGAGCGAGCCGTATTTACTTCGTGGACCGCTACGAGCAGTTCAGCATCTACGACGTGGACTTCGTGCCGATTCCTGGCGTCGACCCACATCCGCCCGCGCTGGCCGACCTGCATTTTTTTGGCGTGGTGCAGTACATCGGCAACGAGCGCACCGCCGACTGGAGCGAGTTCTATCGGGAGCTCCTGGGCTTTGCTGAGTTGCCGTCCGAGCAGCACTTCGGCATCTTGCCCAAGGGGCGCATCATGCAAAGCCCTTGCCCACCCGCCGCGAGGTTTTATATCCAGCTCATTGAGCCTGAGGCAGGTCTGCTCGATGTCGAAGGCCAGGAGCAGTTGCAGCGTGTCGCGCTCGGTACCGGCCAGGTCTTACAGACGGTGGCGCAATTGTCCCAGCGCGGCGTCGAGTTTTTGCAGTCCAAGTCGGTTCAGACTGACCACCGTGGCGCGTTGACCCGAAGCTGGCAGGGCAGCGTGAGCTTCGAGCTGGTTCACGACCTCAGGACCTGATCGCCATGGTCGATTACAGCGCCAATATCAGGGATTTCGGGATGGACACCATCTCGCTGGCTGGGCCGCTGGAGGCCAAGCTGCTGGCCGTCCGCCAAGCCGGGTTTTCGCAGATCATGCTGTCGGCCCGTGATGTGGTGGGCCACCCCGGCGGCCTGGAGTCGGCCGTGGCCGCGGTGCGGGCCAGTGGTTTGCGGGTTACCGGTTTTCAGGTGCTGCGCGACTTCGAAGGCCTGTCCGGGCACCTGCACGACTATAAGATCGATATCGCCAAGTCCATGCTGGAGATGTGCAGCGCGCTGGGCGCCAAGGTGCTTTTGGTGTGCTCTTCGACGTCGGTGCATGCCAGTGATGACCCGGATGCCCTGGCGCGCGATCTGCGCAAGCTGGCAATGCTGGCCATACCCCGCAGCATCAAGGTTGCCTACGAAGGACTGTCCTGGGGGCGCACCATCAACGAGTTTCCCCAGGCCTGGGACATCGTCTGCCGCGCCGACATGCCCAATCTGGGCCTGGGATTGGACAGCTTTCACCTGTTTGCCACCAAGACGCCCTTGGACGATCTGGAACTGCTCGATGCAGACAAGATCTTCCTGGTGCAACTGGCCGACTTCATGTGGACCGAGATCAAGTCGGTCGAAGAGCGCATCAGCACCGCCCGGCATTTCCGGGTTTTTCCCGGCGAAGGCGTGCACAGCGCCGACCTGGCGGCGCTGGTGAGCAAGCTGCACAGCCTGGGTTACCGCGGCGACTACAGCTTTGAGGTCTTCAACGACGACTACCAGCAGATCCCGCTGCCCACCGTGGCCGAGCGAGGTCGGCGTTCGGCCCTGTGGTTGGCCGAAGGGGTGCTGCGCCGGGCGGTGCCGCTGCCCAATCAGCTGCGGCTGCGCCGCGCCGAAGCCTGAGCCTGGCCGGCACAACGGCTGCTATTCTTGGTGCATGAAGCCCGTTTTGCCCAAGCCCAAGTTCAAGCCCAAGGCCGTCCTTGAGGCGGCCTGCCCATGAGCCGCCCCAAGCTGAATTTCGTGCGTCAGGGCCAGGGGCCCTGTTTGGTCCTCAGCCATGCCTTGGGCTGCGACCTGAGCATGTGGGACGCTGTGGCCGAGCGCCTTCAGCAGCGCTACACCGCCTTGCGCTATGACCATCGTGGCCACGGCCGATCACCGGCGCCACCGGGCCTTTGGACCATGGACATGCTGGCCGACGATGCCCTGGCCTTGATCGAAGACCAATGTGATGGGCCGGTGCATTTTGCAGGTCTGAGCATGGGCGGCATGACCGGCCAGGCCCTGGCCAGCAAGGCACTGCAGCGCCTGCGCAGCCTGATCATCATCAACTCGGCCGGCCATTACGAGGAGGCCGCCCAGGCCATCTGGCAGGGGCGTATGCGCGCGGTGCGCGAGCAGGGCGTCGCCGCGATTGCCGACGGCGCCATGCAGCGCTGGTTCACCCCGGCCTTTCGCGCCGATGTGGCGGGAGGGCGGCAGGTGGCGGCGCTGCGCGAGCGGCTTGTGCGCATCCCCGCGCCTGCCTACGAGGCGGCCTGTGCGGCGGTGGCCGGCATCGACTTTCGTGCCAGCAACCCGCAGATCCGCTGCCCGACGCTGGTGATCGCCGGCTTGCGCGACGAAGCCACGCCGCTGGCGGCATCCGAAGCTATGGTGAGCCAGATTCCCGGTGCGCAGCTGCGCACCATCGACGCAGCCCATCTGAGCGCGGTTGAGCGCCCGGGCGAGCTGGCCGAGCTGATCGACGCCTTCATCGCGCCCTTGTGAGGGCCTGTGCGCGGGCTGCACAATGGCGCATGGCCGGCGAAAGTCTTTATCCGATTGATGAGCGTGAGGTGCAGTGCAGCGCGATCCGCGCCCAGGGCGCGGGCGGCCAGAACGTTAACAAGGTCTCCTCGGCCATACACCTGCGCTTTGACATACCGGCCTCGTCGCTGCCCGACGAGGTCAAGCAGCGTTTGCTGGCCAGCGGCGACAGCCGCATCTCACAGGACGGTGTGCTGGTGCTCAAGGCCCAGCAGCACCGCACACAGGAACAAAACCGCACGGCGGCGCTGCTTCGACTGCAAGCCATCGTCGATGCTGCTGCGCTGCCGCCCAAGCCCAGGCGCCCGACCCGGCCTACTGCAGCTTCCAAGCGCAAGCGCTTTCAGGGCAAGAGCGAGCGCTCGGCGCTCAAGAGCCAGCGCGGCAAGGTAGGGGATCTCTCGTCTTGATGCCCTCAGCCAGATCGGTGGAGCAGCCCCCCGAAGTGCTGCAGTTGCTGGCCAGCAGTCGGCGCGTTCACACGGCCTGTGGCGCCGGTGAGCTGGTCTGGCATCTGTGGGGACAGCCCAGCCCCCAGGGGCCGCCGCTGGTGCTGCTGCATGGCGGCAGTGGTAGCTGGACCCATTGGCTGCGCAATATCGAGGCCTTGGTGGCCGCAGGGCGGCAGCTCCTGGTGCCTGATCTGCCCGGCTTCGGCGATTCAGCTTTGCCGCCAGCGGGCCGCGACGCCGATGCCATGCCTGCACCGCTGGAGCAGGGCCTGCAAAGTCTGCTTGGAAGCACGGTGTGTGAGCTGGTGGGTTTTTCCTTTGGCGGCATGGTGGCGGGTTTGTGGGCCCAGGCTTATGCGAAGCGGTTCTCTCGCCTGGTATTGCTGGCGCCGCCCGGCCTGGGACGGCCGGCGATTGAGCGCATTCGTCCGCTGGCCTGGCGGCATCTGGACGAGCCACAGGCTCGGCTGCGCATACACACCCATAATTTGCGCGAGCTGATGTTGCACCATGAAGACGCTGTCTGTCCCCTGGCTTGCCGGCTGCAACAGCTCAATGCCGAGCGAGACCGCTTGCCCAGCCGCCGTCTGGCCCGCACCGACGTTCTGGCGCGCGCGCTGCAGCAGCTGCGCCTTCCGGTGCAGCTGATTTACGGAGAGCATGATCGCTACTACCTGCATCAAGTGGCCGAGATCGAGGCGGTGATGCGCCGCTACGCGGGCTTTGAGCGGATGCAGGCGGTTGCCGGCGCTGGCCACTGGGTGCAATTCGAGCAGCCGCAAGGCTTTCACGCGGTTTTGGCGGTGGCGCTGGATGACCCCGCCCTTGGCCGACAATAGCAGCCATGGCTTTGAATTGGTATCTCGTGCACAGCAAGCCGCGCCAGGAAAAGGTGGCGCTGGAGAACCTGCAAAGGCAGGCGTTTGAGAGCTACCTGCCCTTGATGCGGCTCGAAAAGCTCCGCCGCGGTGTGCTGACCGTGGTTGAGGAGCCACTGTTCACCCGCTATCTCTTTGTCCAGCTTGATACCGACAGTCATGCGCGCAGCTGGGCACCGATTCATTCGACCCGCGGTGTGGCGCGCTTGGTGCGTTTTGGTAACGACCCCGCGCGGGTCGATGATAGATTGATCGAGACCCTGCGTGAGCAGGAGGCGCAGGCGGGTTTGGCACGGCGCCTGTTCGAGCCGGGGCAGAAGGTCTTGGTCAGCGAGGGACCGTTTGCCGGGGTTGAGGCCATCTTCGAACTCAACGACGGGCAGGCACGCGCCATGGTGCTGATTGAACTGATCGGTCGGCAGGTGAGTCTTGCGGTTCACCCTGCCGCCTTGCGCGCTGTGAACTGAGCAGCTTGTCCGCTGAGAATTCTTGCAGCCGTGCTTGCTGCCTATGAGGCTAGGCCCCTAAAATAGCGACAGGACGCTGCTATGTTCCTCATCTTTTCCGGCCCTATTTTCCTAAGCCGGAGCCCGAGCTACCCGATTGCCTCTCTTACACATGAACTATCCCGAAAAGTCCTTTCATCGCCCGCCCGTCGCCGAGGGTCTGACCGTTGCCTTGGTCGATGCCCGTTATCTGCGCTGGCTGACCCGGCAGGACGAGGGCGAAGGGCAGTCCCAGGGCCCGCTGGCCCGCGATGGCTGGAATGAGTTGTTGCGTCATCTGCTGCACCGCCACGGCCTGCGCGGTACTTTGCTGCGCACCTATTGGTACGCGGTGCAAGATGACCAAGCGGTCCATGATGACCAAACCCTGCGGGTGCTCTCCAGCGCTGATACCGACGGGGTTGCCCTGGTGCGCCAAATGACCGCCGACCTTCAGGCCTTGGTGTCGGGCGGTCGGGTCGATACCCTGTGCATCGCCAGCGACGACGACCGCTTGATGACCATCATAGATACAGCCAAACTGGCCGGTATCACGGTCTGCCTGGTGGCTGATGAGCGGGCGCTGGCCATGCCGCGCCTGATGCAGCAAGACCCCAGTTGGGCACGGTTGCTGCGCGAGGCCGATCGACGCATTGTCTTGCGTGCATCAGAGCTGAGCCAAGCCCTGTTGGCGCGTTCGCAGATGGCGGCCGACGGCCCGGTCAGCGCCGACCTTGACGCCAGGCTGCAGGCAGTGGTGCAGGCTTGGTGGGATGATCTGGTCGAGGACGACCGTGATTCTCTGCGCGAGGAATTGCCCGGGCAGCGTGGTTTGCCGCCTGAAGTCGACAGGGAGTTGTTGGTGCGGGCCAAGAACGCGATTGGTCGCAGCCTCAACTTTCAGGAAAAGCGGGTCTTGCGCTCACAGGCACGGCAGCAGGCCACCGGCGAGAGCCAGGATGCTGGCGCTGCTGCGCATGAGGAGGCCTGATCTGGGGGCATGGCACTTCATTGATAACCCCGACAGGGATTGATCTGACCGAAGGTCCTTTTGCCAGCTCAGAACCTGAGCTTCAGCGGTCTTGTTCGATCAGTTCGCCAGGACAACGCTTGCTGCCCCACTTGAAGCGCACCAGCATTTGGTAGAACAGGTGGTAAAGCAGGCCGCTGGCCAGCAGCCCAGCCACCAGGAAGGTGGAGTCTTTGGCATAAACCACCGCCCAAGTGGTGCTCAGCAGACTGGCCGGCCACATCAGCACACCGGTCACCGAGTTAAGGCTCAAGGCACTCGCGCGAGGCAGCCAGAAGCCGGTGATGCGTCGACGTACCAGGCTGTGCAGATGCAGTCGGTCGGCCTGACCGGGACTGTGACGACGCTGACGCCTTCTGGCAATGCTGAAAAACAACTCAAGCACGGGATAGGCGCAGACCATGATCGGTGCCCAGCTTGATATCCCAGGGTTGCGAGCCGTCAGGGCCACGCCTATCCATCCCAGCACAAAGCCAGCGAAGTAGGCGCCGCCGTCGCCCAGAAATATTTTTCCCATGGGCCAGTTGAGCACCGCAAAGCCGAGCACGGCCGAAGCCAGCACCAAGCTCAGCAACACCAGGTCCTGATCACCGGCGCCCGCAGCTATCAGCGCCATACCTACAAACATGATGATGAGTGAGCCAGCCGACAGGCCGTTGAAGCCGTCGATCATGTTGATCGCATTGGCCATGGTGCCTATGCTCAGCGCGGTAAACAGCAAGGACACCAGGCCAAAGCTCAGCAGCCAGTCCAGTCCCCAGACACCGGTGTTGGCCACTGAGTAGCCGGTCAGGAGGCTGGCCAGTACGCCCGAGCCTATGGTGCACACCAGCCGGGTCCGAACCCCTACGGTTTTGGTGATGTCCTCAATGAAGCCCGAGCCGAAGGCTGGAACGGCAGCCAGCAGCATAGGCGTGAGCAGGGTCTGCAATTTGGCCGGCATCAGCGTCCACGCCACCAGCACGCCCACCAGCACCGGCAGACCGCCCACGCGCGGCGTTGCCTGCGTGTGAAATTTTTGAATCCCGCTGTCCTGGTCCAGGCTCAGATGGGCGTGCCAGCGCTGGGTCAGCAAAAGCGTCATGGTGACCACCAAGGACACACCGGCCGCCACCAGTGCTGGCAAGGCGCTTTCGATACCGTTTTGGAAAATCATGATCTGGAGGGCAGGACCGCTGGCTGACAGCCGCAACTTGGATAATCCAAATTTTGACGAGGTTTCGAGTTTAGCCGCAGCACAAAGTTATTGTGCGACGAGATCCGCAGATTTGCGATAACTTATGTGTTAACAGATGTCAGAGAGGCGCTGAAAATTAATGCATGAATAGTTTCGAACTGTTCTCGAAAGCTTTTCACCAGAATAAGGCCCACAGCAGCCCACCGATCAGCAGCCATTTTCCAAAGTAGTAGAGCGTCTTGTTGCTGGTTTTCACGCGCTTTGCCGCTAGCCTGACCTTGTAGATCTGGCCAAAAACCCGATTGATAACGCCCACGCTTTCGACCTCGGTGTTTTGCGAGGACGCGGCGGCCATGATGTGGCGGGCGAACAGTCGGTTAAAGGCGCGCACCGGGGCAAAGGCCAATGGCCTTTCGATGTCGCAAAACAGAATGATTCTCTGAGCCTTGGTGCTGTTTTGTGCGTGGTGGATGTAGGTCTCGTCAAACATCACCGCTTCGCCGTCTTTCCAGCTGTAGCGCTGACCGTCCACCTCGATGAAGCAGTGCGCCTTGTCTTCGGGCGTGATCAGCCCCAGGTGGTAGCGCAGCGAGCCGGCATAGGGGTCGCGGTGCCTTTGCAGGTGGGCGCCCGGCGGCAGCGATGCGAACATCGCCGCCTTGACGCTGGGCAGGCCCTTGAGCAAGGCCGCGGTTCGTGGAGCCAGCGCCTGGGCCGATGGCAAATCCTTGGCGTACCAGCTCAGGTAAAAGCGGGTCCAGCCGGTGCGAAAGAAGGAATTGAATCCGATGTCGTTGTAGGCGTTGGCGGCGCGGATTGCGCCCTCATCAGACAGGCGCAGGGCCTCTTCGCGAATTTCCTGCCAGTGCTCTTGCAGCACCTTGAGCTCAGGAAAGCTTGCGGGGTCCAGGTAGGCGGTCTTGGGTACCCGCGAGAACAGGTACATCAGCGCGTTGATGGGCGCCAGAACAATCGTGAAGTCCAGCATGCGCTTGGTCTCGAAGCGCACCTTGCCGCGCAGATGAATGTACAGCCCCGAGGCGAGGAAAGTCAGCAGCACCCAGTGGCGGGGCTCAAGGGGGGTTATGTCCATGCGCTGAATTTTAAGTGCTGTGATCAGGTCCGGCGCCGGCTCAGCGCCGCTGAAGGTAGGCGTACAGAGCCAGCAAGGGCTCCCCCTGATCCAGCCGCAGCGGCGCCTGATGGTGGCTGTGCCAGTCAAAGCCGTGGGCCTGGGCGCAGGCTTGCAAATAGCGCAGCGGGTGGGCGTAACGCAGGCTGGGCAAGAGGCGCGGCTTATCCTGCTCCTGGCCAGACTCGTCCAACTCTGCGGTGAAGGCAAGCCAGCTGTGCGCCGGCATGAGCCGGGCCAGTTGCTCAAACAGCGGCTCCAGAGCGCCGATGTAGATGAACACGTCGGCGGCCAGCACCAGCTGCCAGGGCTGTTGGCAACTGCTGAGAAACTGCGTGGCGTCGGCCTGCCGCAAGTGGTCGTAGACGCCTGTCTGCCGTGCCTGATCGATCATGCCCTGGGCCAGGTCTATGCCCCACAGCTCGCCTGCGCGCGGCCGGATCAGCGGCCCGCACAGGCCAGTACCGCAGCCCAGGTCGAGCACCCGTGCGAAATGCTCTGGGACCTGCGCCGGCAACTGTTCGATCAGATGGCTGTGGCCGCGGTATTGCAGCGGCCCCAGCAGGTGGGGCTCGAAATCATCGGCGTATTGCTCGAACAGGCTTTGCACATAGGCCCGAGGTGGCTGTGCCGGCCCGCCCTGGCCGCGCAGGGCGCTCAGGTAATAACGGTAAAGCTCATGGTCGGGCTCTATCGCCAGGGCGCGCTCGTAGCAGGTGGCCGCTTCGTCCAGTCGATGCATCTCGCGCAGCAGGCTTGCGGCCTCGCCCCAGCCCTGGGCCTGCCGCGGCGCCAAGCGCTGTACCTGCTGGTAAGCCTGTAAGGCCTCCTCAAGCTCGCCCAGGCGGTTCAGAGCCATGCCCAGGGCCACCCAGCCATCGAGCTGATCGGACTGGCTTTTTAAGCTCTCTTGCAAGGGCGCGACCGCCTCCTGCCAGCGCCCCAACTGCATGCGGGTGATGCCCAGATTGAGCAGCACCGAGGGTCGGCCTGGGGCCAGCACCAGGGCTTGCTCGAAACGGCCGTGAGCGGCTTCGAGCTGGCCGCCTTCAAACAGCTCCACACCCTGGAAGAAAAGGTCTTTGGCTTGCTGGAGATCACGCATGGCAGCTGTTGGGATGAAGGGGTATGGTTGAGAATCGACCCTATCCTTTTGGATGGGGGAGCTAGACGATGAAGAAAATCTTGTTGGTCACTGGTGGCGGCCGGGGCATCGGTGCGGCCACCGCGGCTTTGGCGGCCGAACAGGGCTGGGCTGTAGCTGTCGGCTACAGCAAGGACGAGTTCTCAGCCCAGGCGGTGGTGAACCGCATTGTCGATCATGGCGGCCAGGCCATGGCGGTGCAGGCCGATGTGGGCCAGCCCGAGCAGGTGCTGCGCATGTTCGAACACATCGACCATCACTGGGGGCCCGTCAGCGGTCTGGTCAATAACGCCGGTGTGGTCGATGTTGCCGCCCGCCTGGACGAGATGGATTGGGCCCGCTGGCGCCGCATGTTCGACATCAATGTGCTGGGCAGTTTCCTGTGCGCCCGCGAGGCGGTGCGGCGCATGAGCACCCGCCATGGGGGCTCTGGCGGCAGCATCGTCAACCTCTCTAGTGCGGCAGCCCGTCTGGGCTCACCCGGCCAGTATGTGGATTACGCCGCCGCAAAAGCGGCTATCGATGCCCTGACGGTGGGCCTGGCCAAGGAGGTGGGCGCCGAAGGCATACGGGTCAATGCGGTACGTCCTGGCCTGATCGAGACCGAGATTCACGCCTCGGGCGGCCAGCCCGACCGGGTCCGGCATCTGGTACATCAGGTACCCATGCAGCGCGGCGGTCAGGCCCAGGAGGTGGCTCAAGCCATCGTCTGGCTGCTCTCGGATGCGGCCAGCTACACCACCATGGCCTTGCTCGATGTCACCGGCGGGCGCTAGGGCTGATGGGTAGACCGTCAGATTGCCGCAAGACCCTTCCTGATAATGCCGCTCGGTTCGAGACTTCTAAAAAATAATCTGCTGGAGTAGCAGGAGACAAGCCATGTTTAAGGCCTTGCAGCTGAGCAAACAAGATGAATTGTTCACCGCCGGCGTGGTGGACATCGACGAGGCCGCCTTGCCGCCTGGCGATGTGCAGGTGCGGGTGGAACACTCCACCCTCAATTACAAGGACGGCCTGGCCATCACCCAGAAAAGCCCGGTGGTGCGCAGCTGGCCCATGGTCGCTGGCGTGGATGGTGCCGGCGTGGTTCTGTCGTCCTCCCACCCTGATTGGCAGGCCGGCGAGCGCTTCATTCACAACGGCTGGGGCCTGGGCGAGACCCGCTGGGGCTTGCTGGCCGAGCGCGCGAGCCTGCTGGGGCATTGGCTGGTCAAATTGCCGGTAGGGCTGAGTGCCCGCCAGGCCATGGCCATAGGCACAGCCGGCTACACCGCCATGCTCTGCGTCATGGCCCTGGAGGACCATGGCCTGAAGCCAGGCGATGGCGAGGTGCTGGTCACCGGCGCCACCGGCGGAGTCGGCAGCATTGCCGTGGCCCTGCTGGCCGGCCTGGGCCATACTGTGGTTGCTGCCACCGGCAAGGGCGATCAACAGGCCTATCTGCAGCAACTAGGCGCGGCCAGCGTGATCGACCGAGCCAGCTTGTCGGCCGCGGGCAAGCCGCTGCAAAAAGAACGCTGGGCGGCGGTCGTCGATGCGGTGGGCTCACACACCTTGGCCAATGCTTGCGCCCAGACCCGCTATGGCGGCGTGGTGGCCGCCTGCGGTCTGGCCCAGGGCGCGGATTTTCCAGCCACCGTCATGCCCTTCATCCTGCGCGGCATCAGCCTGATCGGCATCGACAGTGTCATGGCCCCGCTGGCAAGGCGTCAGCAGGCCTGGCAGCGCCTGGCCCGTGATCTCGATCGCGCCAAGCTCGAGAGCATGATCACTGAGATTTCCCTCGATCAGGCCGTCGACCAGGCCCAGGCCTTGATGGCCGGCCAGGTGCGCGGACGCATCGTCGTCAAGATTTGATTTGAATTCATGGAGAACTTTGATGAGCCAGCCCGCCCCGACCTACGCCGATTTCTACCGCCGCTCTGTGGAACAGCCTGACGCCTTTTGGGCCGAGCAGGCCGGCCTGATTGACTGGTTTTCGCAGCCCCAGCGGGTGTGTAACTGGGACAGGCCGCCTTTTGCCCAATGGTTCGAGGGCGGCAAGCTCAACCTGTGCCACAACGCGGTCGACCGGCACCTCAAGCACCGGGGGCAGCACAGTGCCCTGATTGCGGTGTCGACCGAGACGGGCAGCGAGCGGGTCTACAGCTTCGAGCAACTGCATGCGGAGGTGCAGCGCATGGCGGCGGCGCTGCGCGCCCTCGGCGTGGTCAAGGGTGACCGGGTGCTGATCTACATGCCCATGATTGCTGAGGCGGCTTTTGCCATGCTGGCTTGCGCCCGCATCGGCGCGATCCACTGTGTGGTCTTCGGCGGTTTTGCCAGCGGCTCGCTGGCCTCGCGTATCGAGGACGCCGAGCCCAAGCTGATTGTGAGCGCCGACGGTGGTTCGCGCGGCGGCAAGGCCATTGCCTACAAGCCTTTGCTGGACGAGGCCATCCGCCTGTCTTCACACAAGCCGCAGGCGGTGCTGCTGGCCGATCGCGGCCTGGCCCCTATGGATCTGGTGCCTGGGCGCGATCACCTGTGGGCCCAACTGCGCGAGCAGCACCTGAGCACTGAGGTGGCCTGCGAGCCCATGGACAGTACCGATATCAGCTACACCATCTACACCAGCGGCACCACCGGCAAGCCCAAGGGGGTACAGCGCGATACCGGCGGCTATGCGGTGGCGCTGGCTGCGTCTATGAAGCATATTTTTGACGGTCGAGCCGGTGAAACCTATTTCTCGACCAGCGACATCGGCTGGGTGGTCGGCCACAGCTACATCATTTACGGCCCGCTGATTGCCGGCATGGCCACCATCATGTACGAGGGTCTGCCGACGCAGGGGCTCGACGGTCAGCCCAATGGCGCGATCTGGTGGAGTCTGGTCGAAAAATACAAGGTCACCGCCATGTTTAGCGCCCCCACTGCGGTGCGTGTACTCAAGAAGCAGGACCCTGCGCTGCTCAAAAAGCACGACCTGAGCTCGCTGCGCGCCCTGTTTCTGGCCGGCGAGCCTCTGGACGAGCCTACCGCCCGCTGGATCAGCGAAGGGCTGCAGGTGCCCATCATTGACAACTACTGGCAAACCGAGTCCGGCTGGCCCATTCTCACGCTGGCCAATGCGGTCGAGCGCAAGGAGCCGCGCTTTGGCAGCCCAGGCATCGCCATGTATGGCTACAAGGTCAAGCTGCTGCATGAAGCCACGGGTGAGGAGCTGACCGAGCCCAACCAGAAAGGCGTGGTCTGCATCGAGGGGCCGACACCGCCGGGCTTCATGCAGACCGTCTGGCGCGACGACGCGCGTTACCTCAAGACCTACTGGCAAAGCGTGCCGGGCAAAATGGTCTACAGCACCTTTGACTGGGGCATACGCGATGCTGACGGCTATTTCTTCATTCTCGGTCGCACCGACGACGTGATCAACGTCGCCGGCCACCGCCTGGGCACCCGGGAGATTGAAGAGAGCATTTCTGGCCATCCGATGGTGGCCGAGGTGGCGGTGGTCGGCGTCGCTGATCAGCTCAAGGGCCAGGTGGCCATGGCCTTTGCCGTCCTCAAGGACGTCTCCCTTGCCGGTGACGCCCAGGCCAGTATGAAGCTTGAGGGCGAGATCATGAAGCGCGTCGATGGTGATTTGGGCGCCGTGGCCCGGCCGGCGCGGGTGCGCTTTGTGACCGTTTTGCCCAAGACCCGCAGCGGCAAGCTGCTGCGCCGCGCCATCCAGGCGGTCTGCGAAGGCCGCGATCCAGGCGACTTGACCACGCTGGACGATGCCTCCTCGCTGGAGCAGATCCGCCAGCGGCTGGCCAGTTGAAAGCCGGGCGGGGGGCGCCTGCCCTCCGGCGCAGTTCGTGGCTTGTAGCTTGATGACCCTAGGGTATTTCCCGGGGGATTGCTTGCTTGCGTGGGCTGATGGGCTCCTCATTCGTCATCCCCGCGTCAACATCGGCTCGCTACAATACGCTTTGCAACGTGTCTGCAACAGGTCCTTCCTAAGCCACAGTCGCATCCGCCAACCGGTTTAGCCGTGCCGCGGAAGGTGTTTTTAACCAGCTAATGTTCCCTGTAGGGGAACGGAGGTCAGCGAATCATGAGCGAGACTACGTCCGTCTACGCCGCCTATCAAGGCAATACCTATCTCTTCGGCGGCAATGCGCCCTATGTCGAAGAGATGTACGAGAACTACCTGGCCAATCCAGGCAGCGTTCCCGATAACTGGCGCGATTACTTCGACGCCCTTCAGCATGTTCCCGCTGTCGACGGCAGTCAGACCAAGGATGTGCCGCACCTGCCGGTGGTCAATGCCTTTGCCGAGCGGGCCAAGCAAGGCGGCACCCGGGTGGTCATGGCCAGCGCCGACGCCGAGATGGGCCGCAAGCGCACCGCCGTCCAGCAGTTGATTGCTGCCTACCGCAACGTGGGCCAGCGCTGGGCCGATCTGGACCCGCTCAAGCGTGCAGAGCGCCCACCGATTCCCGAGCTCGAGCCGTCTTTCTACGGCTTTACCGATGCCGATCAGGAAACGGTGTTTGACATCAGCAACACCTTCTTCGGCAAGGACCGCATGAGCCTGCGCGAGCTGATGAACGCGCTGCGCGAGACCTATTGCGGCACCCTGGGCGTGGAGTACATGTACACCACCGACATGGGGCAAAAGCGCTGGTGGCAGCAAAAACTGGAATCGTTGCGCAGCAAGCCGACTTTTGACGCCCAGAAGAAAAAGCACATCCTTGACCGGCTGACGGCAGCCGAAGGCCTGGAGCGCTATCTGCACACCAAGTACGTGGGCCAAAAGCGCTTTTCGCTCGAAGGCGGCGAGAGCTTTATTGCTGCGATGGACGAGTTGATCCAGCAGGCCGGCGCGCAGGGCGTGCAGGAAATCGTTATCGGCATGGCCCACCGTGGCCGCCTCAATGTGCTGGTCAACACCCTGGGCAAGATGCCCGGCGATCTGTTTGCCGAGTTCGACCACACCGCCCCGGAAGACCTGCCGGCCGGTGACGTGAAGTACCACCAGGGCTTTTCCTCGGATGTCACCACCCCTGGTGGCCCGGTCCACTTGAGTTTGGCGTTCAACCCTTCGCACTTGGAAATTGTCAACCCGGTGGTCGAGGGCTCGGTCAGGGCCCGCATGGACCGCAGGGGCGATCCCAAGGGCAAGCAGGTGCTGCCGGTGCTGGTGCACGGCGATGCCGCTTTTGGCGGCCAGGGCGTCAACCAGGAAACCCTGGCGCTGGCCCAGACCCGGGGCTATGCCACCGGCGGTACGGTGCACATCATCATCAACAACCAGATCGGTTTTACCACCTCCGATCCGCGCGATATGCGCTCGACCGTGTTTTGCACCGACATCGTCAAGATGGTCGAGGCCCCGGTGCTGCATGTCAACGGCGACGATCCGGAGGCAGTGGTGCTGGCCACCCAGCTGGCGCTCGAGTACCGTATGAGCTTCGGTCAGGATGTAGTGGTCGACATCACCTGCTTCAGGAAGCTCGGTCACAACGAGCAAGACACCCCCAGCCTGACCCAGCCGCTGATGTACAAGAAGATTGCCCAGCATCCGGGTACCCGCAAGCTGTATGCCGACAAGCTGGCAGCACAGGGCTTGGGAGCCTCTTTGGGCGACGACATGGTCAAAGCCTACCGGGCTGCCATGGACGCAGGCAAGCACACCGTCGATCCGGTGCTGACCAACTTCAAGAGCAAGTACGCGGTCGACTGGTCGCCCTTTCTCGGCAAGAAGTGGACCGATGCGGGCGACACCGCCATTCCCCTGGCGGAGTGGAAACGCTTGGCAGAGAAGATCACCACCATCCCGCCCTCGGTGACGCCGCACCAATTGGTCAAAAAGGTCTATGACGACCGTGCGGCCATGGGCCGGGGCGATATCAATGTGGACTGGGGCATGGGCGAGCACATGGCCTTTGCCTCGCTGGTGGCTTCGGGCTATCCGGTGCGCCTGTCGGGTGAAGACTGCGGTCGCGGCACCTTCACCCACCGCCATGCGGTGATTCACGACCAGAACCGTGAGAAGTGGGACACCGGCACCTATGTGCCGCTGGAGAACGTTGCCGACAACCAGGCGCCTTTCATGGTGATCGATTCCATCCTGTCGGAGGAGGCGGTGCTGGCCTACGAGTACGGTTACGCGTCCAACGATCCCAACACCCTGGTGATCTGGGAAGCGCAGTTTGGTGATTTTGCCAATGGCGCGCAGGTGGTGATCGACCAGTTCATCGCCTCTGGTGAGGTCAAGTGGGGCCGCGTTAACGGTATCACTTTGATGCTGCCGCACGGCTATGAAGGCCAGGGCCCCGAGCACAGCTCGGCCCGTGTCGAGCGCTTCATGCAGTTGGCGGCCGATACCAATATGCAAATCGTGCAGCCGACCACGGCCAGCCAGATCTTCCATGTGCTGCGCCGGCAGATGGTGCGCAATTTGCGCAAGCCCCTGATCATCTTCACGCCCAAGTCTCTGCTGCGCAACAAAGACGCCACCTCGCCGGTGTCCGAGTTCACCAAAGGGGGCTTCCAAACGGTGATCCCTGAAAACAAGGCCCTCAAGGCCGACAAGGTCAAGCGGGTGATCGCCTGCTCGGGCAAGGTGTATTACGACCTGGTGAAAAAGCGCGAGGACAAGGGCGCTGACGATGTGGCGATTTTGCGCGTCGAGCAGCTCTATCCCTTCCCGCACAAAGCCTTTGCCGCTGAGCTCAAGAAGTACCCGAACGCCACCGAGTTGGTCTGGTGCCAAGACGAGCCGCAAAACCAGGGCGCCTGGTTCTTCATCCAGCACAACCTGCACGAGAACATGCACGAGGGCCAGCGCCTGGGCTATGCCGGCCGCGCTGCCTCGGCCTCGCCAGCGGTGGGCTACTCGCACCTGCATCAGGACCAGCAAAAGGCGCTCATTGAAGCAGCTTTCGGCAAGCTCAAGGGCTTTGTGCTGTCCAAGTGATCCGCGTGGATCGAAACCAATAACCTAGCGTTCAAGTCATACAAAGACCCTCATATGTCAATCGTAGAAGTCAAGGTTCCGCAGCTGTCCGAATCCGTGGCCGAGGCCACTTTGCTGCAATGGAAGAAGCAGGTCGGCCAGGCGGTGGCCGTCGATGAAATCCTGATCGAGATCGAGACCGACAAGGTCGTGATGGAAGTGCCGGCCCCGGCAGCCGGCGTGCTGACCGAGGTGGTGGTGGCCGATGGCGGCACCGTGGTGGCCCTGCAGGTGATTGCCCGCATCGATACCGCTGCGGTGGCCGGTGCTGCTGCACCGGCTGCCGCCCCGGCCGCTGCAGCCCCCGCTCCCGCAGCGGCTCCCGCCGCTGCGGCGCCTGCTACAGCGACGCCTGCCATGGCCGGCGTGGCCATGCCGGCGGCTGCCAAGCTGATGGCCGATAACAACCTAGCCACAGGCTCTGTGGCTGGCTCCGGCAAGGATGGCCGCGTCACCAAGGGCGATGTGCTGGCTGCGGTGGCTGGCGGCGCCAAGCCTGCGGTGGCCGCGGCCTCGCCCATCCCGACGGGCGTGCCGACCCAGGCCCTGCCGCAGGTGGCCGGCCCCAGCGTGGACCTGGGCCAGCGCCCCGAGCAGCGCGTGCCCATGACGCGCCTGCGCGCCCGCATTGCCGAGCGCCTGCTGCAGTCGCAGGCCACCAACGCGATCCTGACGACCTTCAACGAAATCAACATGGCCCCGGTCATGGAGATGCGCAAGCGCATGCAGGAGCGCTTCGAGAAGGAGCACGGCGTCAAACTCGGTTTCATGAGCTTTTTCGTCAAGGCTGCAGTGCACGCGCTCAAGAAATTCCCGGTGCTCAACGCCTCGGTCGATGGCAACGACATCGTCTATCACGGCTACTTCGACATCGGCATCGCGGTGGGTTCGCCCCGGGGTCTGGTGGTGCCGATTTTGCGCAACGCCGATCAGATGAGCTTTGCTGATATCGAAAAGAAAATCGCCGAGTACGGACAGAAGGCCAAGGACGGCAAGCTGGGCATCGAGGAGATGACTGGCGGCACCTTCTCGATTTCCAATGGCGGCACCTTCGGCTCCATGCTGTCGACCCCTATCATCAACCCGCCGCAGTCGGCCATCCTGGGCGTACACGCCACCAAGGATCGCGCCGTGGTGGAAAACGGCCAGGTGGTGGTTCGCCCCATGAACTACTTCGCCATGTCGTATGACCACCGCATCATCGACGGCCGTGAAGCCGTGCTGGGCCTGGTGGCGATGAAGGAAGCGCTGGAAGACCCAGCTCGACTGCTGTTCGACATCTGACCGCCTCATGGCCTTCCCGTCGGGAGGCCTCGATGGGGGCTTGAGGATGGGCACCTCGGCCCCCATTTACATCTCCTCGCCGCAATCTTGCGGGTGAGGGCGCCAAGAACAAACGGAACACACCATGAGCAAACAATTCGACGTCATCGTCATCGGCGGCGGCCCTGGTGGCTACATTGCGGCCATCCGTGCAGCCCAATTGGGTATGAATGTGGCTTGTATCGACGAGTGGAAGAACGCTGCCGGCGGACCGGCACCGGGCGGGACCTGCACCAACATCGGCTGCATCCCGTCCAAGGCCTTGCTGCAATCTAGCGAGCATTTTGAGCATGCCAACAAGCATTTCGAGGAGCACGGGATCAGCACCGGCAAGGTGTCCATGGATATGGCCAAGATGCTTGCTCGCAAGGACAACGTTGTTAAGCAGAACAACGACGGCATCTTGTACCTGTTCAAGAAGAACAAGGTCACCTTCTTCCACGGCCGCGGTTCCTTCGTGAAGGCCGTAGAAGGCGGCTATGAGATCAAGGTGGCCGGCAAGACTGAAGAGAACATCACCGGCAAGCAGATCATCGTCGCCACCGGCTCGAACGCTCGCGCCTTGCCTGGCGTGCCTTTTGACGAGGAAACGGTGCTGTCCAACGACGGCGCGCTGTGCATTGAGACCATTCCTAATAAGCTCGCGCTCATAGGCTCAGGCGTGATCGGCCTGGAGATGGGCTCGGTCTGGCGCCGCCTGGGTGCAGAAGTCACCATCCTCGAAGGACTGCCCACGTTCCTGGGTGCTGTCGATGAGCAGATTGCCAAAGAGGCGAAAAAGGCTTTCGACAAGCAGGGCCTGAAGATCGAACTGGGCGTGAAGGTCGGTGAGGTCAAGGCCGGCAAGAAGGGCGTGAGCATTGCCTACACCAACGCCAAGGGCGAGGCGCAGACCCTGGAAGCCGACAAGCTGATCGTCTCCATCGGCCGTGTGCCCAACACCATA
>Ga0222712_10000507_pt1 | contig 50997 bp, 36 predicted proteins | sample C33_657DmetaG_FD_165043 | JGI IMG/M metagenome (GOLD analysis project Ga0222712, IMG submission 165043) | Estuarine water microbial communities from San Francisco Bay, California, United States - C33_657D | ecosystem: Environmental > Aquatic > Marine > Unclassified | place: USA: California... | reverse complement strand
CTTCAATTGTTTTGACCATATGTGCAGCTGCAGCAATAGTACTGGTAGTTCTTTCTGTAAATACTTCTGGTACATTAGCCGTTTGGTCAATGATTGGAGTAGGATTATTCAATTCAGTGATGTTTGCAATTATTTTCTCGCTTTCTGTTCAGGGATTAGGAAAATATACTACCAAAGCGTCTGGAATATTATCAACAGCCATTGCAGGTGGTGCAATCATCTCATTCTCTCAAGGTTATTTAAAGGATCATTCAACCTGGGCGATCGCATTTATGATTCCAGTTCTTTGTTATTTATACATTGTTTTTTTTGGTCTTAATGGCTATAAGTCAAAAACTGAAAATTTATGAAAAGAAGAAATTTTATAAGTCTTACAGGGCTTGGAGCTACCGGGTTGGCTTCAGGAGCTTTAACTTCATTCCCAACTATTTCATTCGCTGCAAGTGCTTCGGCTGAACAAAATTCCTCTGAACTATCTGCAAATGTAGTGATTGCTGGAGGAGGTGTGGGAGGCTGCGCAGCTGCTTTATCTGCTTTAAGAAACGGACTAGATGTGATCATGACTGAAGAAACTGACTGGATTGGCGGCCAGCTTACTTCGCAAGGAGTACCTCCAGATGAACATGCCTGGATCGAAACTCATGGTGCACCTAAAGCCTATCGCGATTACAGAAATTCGGTTAGAGAATATTACAAAAATAACTACCCCATCACAGATGTTGCAAAATCAAGGCCAAGACTTAATCCTGGGAATGCAACGGTTTCAGCTCTTTGCCATGAACCTCGAGTGTCGCTTGCTGTTTTGCATCAAATGCTTGCCCCTTTTATAAGTTCAGGGAGACTAACGCTATTAATTGAGCATAAGATTAGCTCAGCAGAATATTCTGGAAATAAAGTAAAAGCCCTAAGAGCTCAGAGTTTAAGATCGGGCCGAACAGTAATTTTAGTAGCTCCTTACTTTGTAGATGCTACAGAAACAGGTGAGTTACTGCCAATGACCAATACTGAATTTGTAATGGGAACCGAATCAAGAAATGAAACGCATGAATTACATGCACCATTAAAAGCCGACCCAGATAATCAGCAGGCATTTACCATGTGTTTTGCAATGGACTATGTCCCTGGATCAAATAATGTTGGTGATAAACCAGCTGAATACGATTTTTGGCGAAACCTAGTGCCTAAAATGACCCCTGCATGGCCGGGTAAATTACTAGACTTGAGTTATTCCAATCCTAAAACGCTTGAAAAGAAACCATTGGGATTAAATCCTGATGGGAGCTTAACAGATCCATATCTTAACCTTTGGAATTACCGTCGCATCCTTGCAAAAGATAATTTTACCCCAGGTGTTTTTAAAGGGGATATCTCAACGGTGAACTGGCCACAGAATGATTACACGCTGGGAAACCTGGTGGGTGTATCTCAGAAAGAGTTCAACCATCATGTAGCAAGAGGAAAACAGCTTAGCTTATCCTTATTTCACTGGCTTCAAACTGAAGCACCGCGGCCAGATGGTAAACTGGGTTGGCCTGGTCTGCGTTTACGAAAAGATATAATGGGAACAGAAGATGGCTTAGCAAAATACCCTTATATTCGTGAATCAAGGCGTATTAAGGCTGATTTTACTGTGCTCGAAGAGCATGTTGGTCAGGAAAATCGAATACAGGTTGCCGGACCAATTGCTGGTAAGATAGCAGCCGATTTTTATGACAGTGTAGGTATTGGCTATTACCATATTGATCTGCACCCCAGCAGCCGTGGAAATAATTACATCGATTTTTCATCATTACCTTTTCAGATTCCTTTAGGTTCTTTGCTTCCTATACGAATGGAAAACCTGATCCCTGCAAATAAAAACATAGGCACCACACATATCACGAATGGTTGCTACCGGCTACATCCGGTTGAATGGAGTATTGGAGAGGCGGTTGGATTATTAGTGACTTATTCTCTTAAAAAACAGGTTTTTCCAAAACAGGTTCGCGAAGGAAAAGAATTGCTTGCTGAGTTTCAAGAATTTATTGTGAAGCAAGGGGTGGAGTTGAAGTGGAAGTAGGTTATAAGTTGTAAGTTGTAGGTTGTAAGTTTTAGGTTATAAGTTGTAGGTTGTAAGTTTTAGGTTATAAGTTGTAGGTTTTAGGTTAAAAGCATAAAGCTGAAAGTTAAAAGCAGAAAGCTAAAAGCTAAAAAGTGAAAGTAAATTGTGCAATCTCATATCTCACATCTCACATCTCACATCTCACACCTCATACCTCACATCTAACTATGAAAAGAAGAGAAATTCTAAAAAGTCTCACCATCCTTCCGCTAGCTGGAGCCATAAGCGTAAAAACTGCTGAAGCTGAGTCCACGCAAAAATCAGACTGGACACCAAAAAAAGTATCTGTTCCAAGTAAATATCCTAGTTCAAGCCCATTATCGGCATGCATTCGTTCAGGGCATTTGGTTTTTGTGAGTGGCATTGGTGGCTGGTATGCAGATAGAAGAAAAGAACCTGGAGATATTCAGATACAAATCAAAAGTGCATTGGAACAGATGAAGGATTTGCTGGAACGCGCAGGAACAAATATGGGTAATGTTTTGAAAGTGCACATGACTTTGGCTGAACCCAATAAAAATATCAAAGCACTTAATGAAGTATATGGCGACTATTTTCCTGATCCAAAGCCTGTACGTTCATACAGTGGCTGTGGGGTAGATCAAATGGGAAAAGATGGAATATTAGTACAGATCGATTGTGTGGCTTATATCGATTGATTGAGATTATTATTCTAAATTTTGGTCATTATTCCTATAAAAAAAGCCCCGATTTCCATGAGATCGGGGCTTTTAATATTTAGTTAAATTGCAATTAGCTTGAAAGTGGTGGCCCTGAAGGAACAACAATTTTCTGGCGACTGCTTGGCTGAATATATTTCTTAGCACTGAACTTCGAGGTCAGGTATTCTCCGTGATGGATATTTCCAGACATAGAATCACCAGTAACTGTTCCCGAGAAAGTAAATGGAACATTGTCAGCTAATAGCTTTGATGCACTTCTGAATTTCACTTCATTACCTTCTATTGTACCTTCCAATTCGTTGGTCGTAAATGTGCTCTTGTGTGAACCTTTAAGCCAGTTGGTATCTTGTTGTTCAATAAAGAAGGTATGCTTGCTAGTTTCTCTGAAGTATTCCACTGTAACTTCCCAACGTCCTTTAATGTCTGCTGCAGGAGCTTTCATTTCAGGAGCAGGTTGGCGTTTCATAGAAAGTGCTGTAAATATACGCTCAGCAACAATTTTATCATCGCCTGGTTGCATCATAAATGCAGCAACGCTGATAGAGGTTAAATTGGCAGCAGCTGCTGCACCACGACGACCGCCGCCGCCTGCACTTAATGCAATACGAGGAGTAGTTGTTGATAGATAAGTCGCAATATCCTGTCCTGTTGCATTAAACTTTGTAGGGTCCCATGAAATATTCAGATTTGGAGTACGGTTATCTAATCCTTCTGGTTGACGGATATTAGTGGTAATACCAGCAATTGCAGAAACACGTTTGGCGATTGTTTCAAGGTAACCTGTCCAGGCAATTTCTTCCTGTGCATGGTTACGTTTTGTCCATGCTTCAACAGCAGCAAGCATTCCTATTTGTTCTTCCTTTCCAACTTTATTATCACGACCGGCACCATGGTGTGGTGCGCTTGACTGCCATGTAGCCATTAAGAATTTCTTATCTCCTAATAATAATCCGGCACTTTGCGGACCACGTATAGCCTTTCCACCGCTATAAGCAACAACTGTTGCTCCGTCGGCAAGGTGTACGTTAGGTTTTAAGGTAAGTGCTTCTGCAGCAGCATCTACAAATACAGGTACTCCTTTAGCTTTTGCTGCCTTTGAGATTGCAATAACAGAAAGTGGACCGGTATCACCTGGAAAAGTTGGCATCATATAAATCATTGCAGTACGAGAATTCATCGCGCCTTCAAGTTCCTCCTGTGTTTCAACAGTAACTATTTTAACTCCGACATTACGAACAGCATGGTCATAGGTATTACGTGAATGACCTGGGATGATTACTTCATTTTTTTCGAACCCGGTAAGATCAGGTACTCGAACAAGCTTTTCAGGATTTCCACCGGTTACGGCTGCTATTGTACCGATCTTTATTCCTCCTGCACAACCACAGGAAACAACTCCCCATTCAGCTCCTGATAATTCTGCTAGTTTTTTACCAACACCCATTGCCAGTTCATCTAACTGAACATAGTTTGATTGAGCATTGTACATCGCTTCTTTAGCTTCAGGAACTAAAGTAGATGCACCAATAATTGTGAATGTACCACGGCAGTTAATTACCGGCTCTACCCCAAGTGCACGATACACCTCAGGACCTAATAATGCTGATCCTGTTGCAGTACTAGCAAGACCTGCTCCTTCAGCAATAGCTGGAGCAGCCATTGCAGCCTGAGCGCTTCCAACAACTCCGCCGGCTAATGGCAGCAATGTTAAACCTTTAATAACGTCTCTACGTTTCATTGAATTATTTTTTTAAGTTATATTGAGATTGATTTTTACGTTTTTATTATACTTGAATAAAGAATTTTCGAATTTAACCACTTAGTCAAATAATTAAGACTAATATAAGTAGAATTCATGTTACATCTGTTTCGTAGAATTAATCGATTGAATTTTGTTATTTCTTTTGACTATTTCTATATTCTTTTACCTCCTCAACACTTACTGCTGATGCATTATTCCCAAAATTCTGCCTGATATAGGTTAGAATATTAGCAACTTCTTCATCTTTTAGGAAATTATGAGCCGGCATCAGCCCATTGTAGGGTTTATCGTTCACTACGATCTCTCCATTTAATCCCTTGAGTAAAGTATTTAATAACTTTGTTTTATCTCCAGTTACCCAATCTGTTCCGCCAAGAGGGGGGAAGCGGTTACCATCTCCTTTTCCATCATTTTGATGACAGGCAGCACAGTAGGTGTTGTATAGTTTTGCCTTTTCTGGAATCTTTCCTTTTTCTAGATTATCCTTCACTTCATCAGGAGTGCGGATATGAGAAAGGAGTTTGTGTTTTTCCATCTCTGCCAGTTGTGAAGTGCCGAAATTCTTTTTATCTCCTTTGTACATCACACGCCAGATTTTCCCTTTTTCAGTCTCACTGATATATAAAGATCCATCTGGTCCCATTGCAATTCCCATTGGCCGATATATCGCATCTCTTACGTTCACTATCGGATCTACACCGGCAAAACCATCAGCAAATACTTCCCAATCACCAGTAGGAGCACCATTCTTGAATGGAACAAATGCTACAAAGTAGCCTGCTTGTGGATAGGGTGCACGGTTTGTTGAACCATGAAATGCAATAAATGCTCCATTTCTATATCTTGCTGGAAATTGATCTCCCTGGTAAAAATAAAGGTCGTTCGGTGCCCAGTGCCCCGGAAAGCCAATTAATGGCTGTGCCAGTTCTTTTCCTTTTCCTTCTTTTTTACCATCACCTCCATATTCAGGGGTCATTAATTTCTTTTTCTGAAGCTGATCATAATAGTAATAAGGCCAGCCTGCATCATCGCCTTCCTTGAGTTTTAGGAACTCTTCTGATGGTAATACTGCACTTTGCCAGGCAGTATAAAGTTCAGGGAATAAGCGGTGTAAATTATCTCTTCCATGTTGAAGTACATATAAACTTTTATCTGTCTTATTCCAGTCCATAGCTACAATACTCCGTAAGCCAGTTGCAAATAAGGTTCCGTCTTTTTGTGTGAGCCCGATTTTATTGGCATCAAAACGCCAGATTCCGGCATGCTGCTCAAGCTCCGGGCATGGAAATATTCCTGGCTGCCCTGGTTTTCCTCCGGGCGTGTTTGCCATGTCCATACAGTTATTGGAGGGTGTGCCAAAAGGGACATACATAAATCCTTTATCATCAAATGAAACCGGCTTGGTAATATGCCAGTGTGCGCCATGTCCATGGTCATCTGTCAGTACAGTTTCCATCTCACTTTCTGGAATCAGTTTGCCGGGAGTAAGTTTGCTTCTATATATGGCCAGTGAAGAGCTATAGTATAGGTATCCTTTATGAATGCGCATACCATTTGCCAGACTGCCAACATCTTTATAATTTCCGAAATGCTGAATGATATCTGCTTTTCCGTCATTATCCGTATCCCGTAATGCTACATTGCCTCCCTTTGCTGAAAACCTTAGTTTGACATAAATATCTCCGTTGTTATTTACTGCCAAGTGTCTTGCAGGACCTATACTATCTGTTACCACAACAGCTTCAAATCCACCTGGAAGGGCAATTCCGCCATTGCCAGGATCAGAAGGGGGGAGTCCTCCTGGATTTCTCATTAGGGTATGACTGAGCATCGCTAGTGAAAGTATAGAGATTGCTCCGTAAGCGAGAGGTTTTTTAAAAAAGATAGAATTCAAATTTAGTTTCATTTTACGGGAAGCGTTTTATGCTATATTATCTTTGATTAGATTTAAAAGTAAATATGCAAAAAAAGCTTTTTTAATTCAAGAACAGGATTTGATAATTACCCATATACTTTTATTGGTCAGATTTATAATTTATTGAATTATAGATTTATAATTAATAAATTTAATTACAATTTCTTCTCAAAACAGATGCTTGTCTCCATTCCTTCATATTGTCCATAATTCGGAATAAGAATGAAGTTCGTTTTAGTGTAAAGTGATATTGCTTCTTTTTGTCTAATCCCTGTTTCAAGAATCAATCTAGTATAATTTATTTCTTTTGCCCAGTTCTGAAGTTCAGCGAGGATCATACTAGCCAGCCCTTTTCCTCTGCTTTTGATTGAAGTAAACATCCGTTTAACCTCCATGGTGTTTTCATCATATTTTTTAATTGCACCACAAGCCACAGCCTTTGAGTTTTCATAGGCTACAATTACATATCTGATTTCATCAGTTTTATTGAATTGGATATAAAATTGATGATCTTCTCCATCTGAAATGGCTAAACCGGCATCCAGTAAAATGATCAGCTCTTTAAAATCCGGATTATTTGCATCGGTTCTAAGCAATTTGATTATTGTTTTTTCAATCATACAATTGCGTCTCTGCGTCTTTGCGAGAGATTTTTTTCTAAACTTATCTTAATATTGAATTTTACACTGATAAATTATCTTATGCATAGTTGATTTTGGCTCGCAAAGACGCTAAGACGCAAAGGGGTAATAGATTAATTATGATCATTCGTATTCAATTATACAATACTGTCTCTGCGTCTCTGCGAGAGATTTTTTATAATTTCTTTGCTCCTGGCACCAAACTAGTTAGATCTCCAATTTTAACTGGTTTCCCGGTATCAATACTGTTTCTTGCTGCAATCCCTGTAAGTATTGCAAAAGCTCCATCCCTTAATCCTGCCGCCTGACGATATGGATCGCTTTGATTTGGTAAAAATATTTGCTGTTTCATCCGGTCGTCGCCACCTCCGTGTCCACCTTCTGTATTTGAAATTTTTATTAGCTCACGCTTTCCAAAATTGCTGGTAATCTGTATCTCATCAAAACCCTCTTCATCCCATGGCTGTTTTTCCTTGATCCATGCATCCATCTTTCCTTTGGTTCCATTAAATGAAATTCTGTATCCTTCATAGGGTGCATAGGCTGTTAATGAGTAACTTACTTGCACTTTATTGGCATATTTTATCTGCACTGCCATTTTATCGAATATGTCAATATCTTCTTTCCAGACGCAGCCATCACGCAAATAACCATCGTATTTTTCATTTTCAACATACAGCTTCATTAGCGTAGGGTTCTTTGTAATATCCCAATAAAAATCACATTGTTTGGTGTGCGGACAGGTGCGGCAATGGGTATGACTGAATGAATTGTTCTTTCCATAAAAATCCAGTGATCCATATGCAAAAACTTCTTCTGGATCAGAATCAATCCACCAGTTCAAGAGATCAAAATGATGAGACGCTTTATGTACCAAAAGGCTACCACCTTTTGCTCTCAATCGATGCCAGCGTCTAAAATAGTCGGCTCCATGGCTGGTATCTAAATACCAATGAAAGTCAACTGAAGTAATCTTGCCGATCTTGTTTGCACGTAATATCTCATAAATTTTTGCCCGATGGGGTGAATATCTGTAATTAAAAGTAACCCTTACTTTCTTTCCTGTACGTTTTTCAGCATCTAGAATAGCCTGGCATTTATCCTCATCAGTAGTCAACGGCTTCTCTGTGATGATATTAGCACCCATTTCCATTCCTTTGATAATAAATTCATGGTGGGTATTATCAACAGTAGTAACCATCAGAATATCAGGTTTGGTTTCGCGCATCATTTGATCGAAATCAGTAAAAGTAGGGCAGGATACACCCATGTGTGATTTTGAAAAACGCAGTCGACCTTCATTGATATCACAAAGCCCTACAAATTCAACTTCATTTCCAAATTTTTCAACTACTGATTTACCCCACATACTGAAAGCCCTGATACCCAGACCAACCATAGCAATTCTTTTTTTTGATGTTGTATGCAAAAAAGCTTCGGCTGAAGATGTTGGTAAAATAGTAGATCCGGCCAATATGGTGCCCGTTTGTAGGATAAAATTCCTTCTTTTCATAAAACAGAGATAAGTTTAATAATTCAGGAATTAAGTTAAGAATATTTAATTATAAAAATAGAATGCTGAATTGAACTTAAATTAGGATAAAATTATTGATAAAATTACTCAGCTTTCATTGCCAATTCTTTGAAATATGTTAGTATTTTATTAAAGGGTATACTTCGTTTTAGGAAAGTAAAATTGTGTTAAGAACTACAAAGGCCCCTCAGCTGCCGAGGGGCAGCTGAGGGATGACATTGGATTTCGATTGGATTTTTTATGCGTTATGCACGTGTCATCCTGAACAACGTGAAGGAACTTAGTAGCAATGAAGGCAAAATTGTGCCATCGACTGCAAAGGTACCTTACCTGCAGAAGGGCAGGATTCGGGATGACATTGAATTTTGATTGGATTTTTTTTATGCACCTTGACTGGTTATACGCTATGAACAACGTGCTCATATTACCAAGAAAAATTAGGCTTTTTTTACAAATTCTGATTTTAAAGCCATCGAACCAAATCCGTCTATTTTACAGGAAATGTTATGGTCGCCATCTGAGAGATGTATGTTTTTTATTTTTGTTCCGGCTTTTATTGGTTTGGGTGAACCTTTAACAGGAAGGTCTTTGATGACCATAACTGAATCTCCATCTTTTAACTCATTTCCATTTGAATCTAGGACTTTAAGAATATCATCTGTTTCAACGGTTGACTCTTCACTCGGTTCCCATTCATGGAAGCATTGTGAACAAATCATTCTATTTTGATCAGCATAGGTAAATTCCGATTTGCATTTTGGGCAGAGTTGAGTATCGCTCATGACTTGGTAGTTGATTCGCAAAGATAACATAAAACAGGGGGCTGTTTTTTTAAAATTTGAGCCAATCTGTATTGCTGGGCTTACATTAACCAATTAATTATATTAAGTCAATCTGGTTTATTGAATTGAAAAAATCAAGTAAAACTTAATTCCTTGTGTTTTTTAAAATAAAATCTACAATTGGCATTGGGTCTTTTAAACTATGTGGATGATGACCTATTCCCTTTTTGATAATCAATTCAATCTCGCCTCCGGCCTCTTTGTAAACTGCAGCCAGTTTATACGTATTTTCATCAATGGGTACAACCGTATCGGCATCACCGCAAACGCTTATCAGTGGAATTTTAGCTTTTGCCAGTTTAACGCAAGTATTAATAGGAATGTCTTTGAATTCTTTTACTGTTAATTCAGTCAAACCATATGCCTGCAGACATTTCAGCCAATCGTTTTTTGAGCCTTCGCCCTTACCTAGGCCCCCGGGCCAACTTCTAATGTCGCAAACAGGTGCGTCAGCATAGATGCAAAAAACTTTATCTGTATTTTCTGAAGCCCAGTTGTAGGCATCCAAACCACCTCTGCTCATTCCTTCGAGCACAGTTTTTTTATTTAAACCGAAGTTTTTGATTAGAAATGTATAAAATGCATTTAATCGCTTTACCGCTACTTTGTTACCATATAGATCAACAACATCAACATACACCAGATGAAATCCTTTGTTTAACAAGGCGATATCTGTTTGTGGTTCATGCCCCCAAAACTGTGTACGCCAGATCCAATTTTTTGCTTTATTTGACTGATTAGGAAATACAATTTTGGCATCAACACCATCAAATTTAAACTCGATGATTTCAAATCCATTCCATGTAGTTGAAATCGGAATTTTTAGAGCCAAAAGTCTTGGGGATTGCTTATTTGCTAATTTTAATCTTGATTCTAGACCAGTATTTCCAGCTGATGTGCTGGCAATAAGTATGGTTAATATCATTAAAAGCTCATAAGTTAAACTGCTAAAATATCTCATTATTGATTTTTATATTTTTTTATTCCAGTTAAAACGGGCAAAATGATGCTTAATGCTTTTGGAAATATTTAAAGAGGAAGCCTAGAAGCTATCCTCTTTTAATTGATAGCGCGCTATATAATCTTTTTAATTTTTGCTGTCAGCACACCTTTTTTAGAGGAATCATCAACTGGTTTACTATTCCTAACATTGGTGTAAATTTTATAGGTTTCTGTCCGTTCTAAATGTTTCTCTTCTATTATTTCAAATTCAGGGAAGTGTTCATTTATAAAGTTCCAGCTCATGGTTTGGGGCTCTGTTAATGTGGGTAGGGTATGAATATCGACCATTAATAGAAACAATCCATTTTTCTTCAGCGTTCTTTTTATTTCCTTGCATGCAGTTTCTAGATTATCCACATGATCCAAAGAATTGAATGAGCAAATCACATCAAAATAGTTATCAGGGAATGGGATATTTTCAACGTATGCTTTGATATAGGTCATTTTATGATCTTTTGCACCCATTTTGCTGTAATGTTCTGATAAAGGATCTAGCCCTATTCTCTCTTTTGCCATTTCTGCCCATTCTAATGAACCTCTCGGACCACAACCGATATCAAGAATAATTTTATCCTTATAAAATTCTTCGGAGAGAGCGAAATTGCTAGTGTAAAAATATTTGTAATGAGAATTATTATTCAGGTTCTTAGAAAGAAGCTTAACTATTTTCCAATAGCCCAATTCAAAAAACTCTTTTGAGGATAAAGACATAGATAAATTAGAGAATTTAATTCGTAACGCTGATCAAGATTTTTAGAAATATCTTAATCGGCATTTCAATATTGGTCAAATTTATAATCTTTTTTAGTTAAAACTAATCTTAGTTTTAGTGTCAATTACATGTCCGCCATTCAACTATATATGTATTAACTATGCAGCAACGAACTGAACGGAAATAAAAAGGCAGATCACGAAAATTCCGGATCTGCCTATACTTTTGATCTCTTTGATCTTGATTATTATTTTGCTAAAGGAGCACTCAATGCATTCAGGTCCCAAACAACCCGACCACTCCGTAAAGTTAATTCTGCTTCAAGTTTTTGTTTCCCTCTCAAGGCCATTCCACTGGCATCGATGTATCCAAAGTCTCCTTCACGTAGTCTGAATACTGCAATGTCTGCATCGCTACCAACACTCAGGTTACCTAGTTCGGTACGTTGAATTACTTTGGCAGGATTCCAGGTTGATGCTGCAATTACATCAGCCAATGGCATACCTAAAACCAGAAATTTAGAGGCCAAGTTTGCCATATCTTTGAAACCGGCATTCATACTTCCGGTGTGCAAATCAGAACTTAAAACATCTGGCTGAAAACCTTGCTCCATGGCAGGAACAGCCTGACTCCAGTTAAAACTTCCACCACCATGACCTACGTCGAAAATCAAGCCTTTTTTGCGTGCTTCCCAAACAAAAGGTTTTACTTTTTTGGTTTTTACATCAACAATTGCTTGTTTATGTTCTAGCATTTTACCGTTTTTATCATATTCCTGATCGTAACGGTATGCATGGGTTAAAATATCTCCTGGGCGTAAATGTTTTAATAATAAATCTTCAAGAGGAAGGGGAGGAAGTGCTTTTCCGAAATCCACCATTACCGGAATGCTAGCAATTTTACCCGCTTCTACTGCCTTGTCAGTTGGCTCCCAATCGTGACCAATATAATGTGCGAGTTTAATTCCAACAACAATATCCTTATTCTTTAATGCCATGGCACTAGTGAGTTTAGCATCCATATCAGTTTCATCCTGCTCATAGGCCTCAGTACCACGCATTCCCCCTCCTACAATATTCATGAATGCAAGTACGCGAGTTTTAGAATGCTCGACAATGTTCTTTCTAAATAAGTCAATGTTTTTCCATCCTGCACCACCGGCATCTACCACAGTAGTTACCCCCGCACGGAAAGTGAATCCATCTGGTGGAAGGGCATCAAGGCTATTGCTTAGGTAATTATTATCAGTGCCGTGAAATACGTGTCCGTGAATATCAAGAAGCCCCGGAGTTACATAAAGCCCGCTAACATTGACAGTCTTTTTGGCCGAACTTGTCGGAATATCAGCCGCTACCCGAAAAACTTTACCGTCTTTTACAGCTACATCCATTTTGCCATTGATTTTATTTTTGGCATCGATTACATGTCCGCCCTTAAGCAGCAGATCGATTTCTTGAGCAGATGAAACAAAAGGGCTAAATAAAACAGTCATTATCAATACTAGGCTTAAGCTAATAGAGGACATGCTTTTATTAGAAGTGTGTTGGATATTCATTTTTCGAAATTTATAGTTTTTTTAAAATTATATTATCTAGTAAGAGCTTGTGGAGAATCCCAGAGCGGTCCGCTGACACCATTCAGGTCCCAAACAATTTTGCCAGCACGGATGGTTAATTCTGCATCCAACTTTTGCGTTCCTTTTAAGGTATTTCTACGTACATCAGTAAATCCAAAATCTCCTTTTTTAAGACTAAAAACTGCAACATCAGCTTCAGAACCTATACTCAGGTTACCCAGATCAGGTCTGTTGATTACTCTGGCTGGGCTAGCAGTTGATTTTTCGATTACTTCTTCTAAAGTAAGCCCGATGTTCAGAAATTTAGACATTACATTAGCCATATCTTTCATTCCACCGTTCATACTATCAGAGTGTAGGTCGGTGCTGATTACATCCGGTTTGAACCCCTGTTTGATAGCTGGAACAGCCTGGCGCCAGAAAAATGCACCACCACCATGGCCAACATCAAATAAAATTCCTTTTTTCTGGGCATCGAAAATAAAAGGCTTAACTATTCCTTCATCATCAACTACGGTTTCACGATCTTTTGGTCCGTAAGCAAAAGTATGCGTAAATATATCGCCTGGACGAAGATGTTCTAGAAACAGAGATTTAATCGAATTAGTAGGCTGGTGTTCACCGAAATCGACCATTACAGGTACTTTAGCAAGTTTTCCTGCCTCTACAGCTCGGTCAACCTGTGTAAAATCACCCCAGTAATGAGCGGCTTTGATCCCAACTATAATTTTTGGATAAAGCTTGGTAATCATGTAGGATGTCATTTCAGGATTGAAATCAGTTTTATCCTGTTCCTCAAAACGGCCATACATTCCATTTCCAGTAATATTCAAAAGGGCAAGGATACGGGTCTGGGAGCGGTCTATGTTTTGCTCTTTGAATAGTCTGAAGTTTCTCCAGCCTGATGATCCGGCATCTACCACAGTAGTGACACCCGCTCTGAAGGTAAAGGCATCTGCAGGTACAGCAGTTTGACCATCGGCAATATAAGAACCAAGATCATTCCCCTGAAAAACATGCGCATGCATATCAATGATTCCGGGCGTAATGTATAATCCGCTAACATCAACAGTTTTTTTTGCTGTATTAGCTGGGATGTTAACAGCAACTTTTACAATTTTACCTCCTGCAATGGCAACATCCATCTTGGTATTGATCTTATTTTTCGGGTCAATAACGTGACCACCTTTTAACAGAAGATCGATTTCCTGAGCACTGACAGTAAAGCTGCCCAAGATTAAAATAAAAGTTAGTAGTGCTAAGTAGGGTTGTCCCTTTTTTGTGGTTTTCATCAAGTATGTTATTTGTAAATTATTCTCCAATATAATGCAAGATTATTAATCAAAAGAATGACATTAGAGATTTGTGTCATTAGATTCCTTGAAAACGCCATTAGAACTAATTTTATCAATGAATTCGATTTTATAACAAGTTTATTACATTTAAATGCCCAAAATAATGGCCTGCACTATAATGCTACATGATCAGTCAAATTTCAATAAAAACTAAAAATCCATGATGAATAAAATATTAATTGGCTGTGTTCTCCTGATTGCGATTTCAATGAATGTATTAAGTCAGGTTAGTGGTTTAGCCCAAGGCCTTATCTCATCTCAAGATCTCTTTAATACTTCAATGAATACTTCCATGACCAATTCAGGATCATGTTATCGTATTCCATCCTTATTAAAAGCACCTAATGGTGATCTTATTGCGGCAATAGATGAACGGAATTTATCCTGTGATGATCTTAGAACTCATAAAAATATAAATATTGTTGTACGTAAAAGCAAGGATAACGGAAAAACCTGGTCGGCAATACAAACAGTAATAGACTTTCCTTTTGGGAGTTCAGCTTCTGATCCTTCTATGATCTCAGATAATCAAACAGGTACTGTTTTCTTATTTTATAATTATATGGACCTGAATAAGGAAAAGGATATCTATTATATCCATCTGGTAAAAAGTACAGATAATGGAGAAACTTGGTCAAAGCCAGAAGATATTACTACCCAGATTAGTAAGCCTGAATGGAAGAAGGATTTTAAATTCGTCACTTCAGGAAAGGGTACGCAAACAGCATCAGGCCTATTATTGCATACCTTGGTTAATTTAAACAATGGACTTCACATTTTTGGATCTAACGATCATGGCAAGACCTGGTTTTTTAAAGACACCCCAATTCTGCCTGCTGATGAGTCAAAGATCATTGAATTGAATGATGGTAGCTGGATGGTCAATTCTCGTGTAAATAAATTAGGTATGCGTGTTGTTCATCTCTCAAAAGACGAAGGAAACACATGGGTAAGCAGAAATGAAACCAGCCTGATTGATCCGGCTTGCAATGGTTCTATTGTGCGATATCAATCAAAAAAGTATGGCAATCTTTTATTATTCTCAAATCCCAATTCAACCGATGGGCGAAAAAACCTGACCGTCAAGGTCAGTGCTGATGAAGGCAAGACATGGACTGCAGGTAAAACAATCTATGGGGGTTCAGCAGCCTATTCAGATATTGAAGTTCTAAAAAACGGGGATATAGGTCTGTTCTTTGAAAAGGAAGAATATAAGGAAAATGTATTTGTTCGCTTTTCTATGAAATGGTTAATGGGGAAATAGATTTTTTATATTTATTGTTTAGAATGTTCTTATTCAGATCATTTTGTATGAATTGAGATGATTGCTTAATTTAGTTGTGTTAATAAATATTCTTATTGTTACTTTCTATTCTTCTTCTTTTTTTTTAATTTCGATTTAAATCAAAATAATAAGTTATGGCTATTTATAAACTTCAGGTTAACGGAAAAACTCTCCAGGCTGATGTTGAAGCAGATACCCCTCTTTTATGGGTATTGCGTGATCATTTGGGATTAGTAGGAACCAAATATGGTTGCGGAATAGCACAATGCGGAGCTTGTACAGTTCATGTGAACGGTTCGGCAACACGCTCTTGTGTTTATCCGGTATCGGCCATTGGTAATTCGCAGGTAATTACTATTGAAGGTCTATCCGAAAAAGGAGATCATCCGCTTCAAAAAGCATGGGATGAGATTGATGTGGCTCAATGCGGTTATTGCCAGGCAGGTCAGATCATGACTGCAGCGGCATTGCTTAAGCAAAATCCAAAGCCTAGTATGGATGAGATTGAAGTAACCATGAATGGTAATATTTGTCGTTGTGGTGCTTATCATCGCATACGTGAAGCAGTTAAATTGGCTAGTACTAAAATTTGATCTATATGAAAAGTACAACGACAAATAGCAGGCGTAATTTTTTAAAAATGAGCGCAATAACCGGGGGTGGCCTGGTACTGGGATTCAATTGGTTTAGCGCTGAAGCCAGCGCACCTGTGGTGTTCAGTAGCGTAGTTGCTGGAGATATCAATTTTAACAGTTACTTATCAATTGCAAGTGATGGTGCTATCACCATTATGTCACCGAACCCTGAATTAGGACAAAATATTATAACATCCTTTCCGATGGTGGTGGCTGAAGAGCTTGAAGCCGATTGGAAAATGGTAAAGGTATTGCAAGCTAATCTTGACAATAAGTTTGACCGCCAGCTTACTGGTGGTAGTGGTGCAGTACCGCATTCATGGAAATTATTAAGAAATGCTGGTGCCACAGCTAAATTCATGTTAATTGAGGCTGCCGCTCAGAAATGGGCTGTTCCTGCCTCTGAATGTACTGCGGCAAATAGTTTTGTGAACCATAGCCGTAGTGGCAAAAAATTAGGTTTCGGAGAGCTTGCCGAAGCAGCTTCAAAGATTCCTGTTCCTGCAACAGTGAAGTTGAAAGATCGGAAAGACTTTAAATTGATCGGCAAATCGGTAAGGAATGTAGAAAATCTTAAAATAGTAACAGGCAAGCCTTTATTTGGTTTGGATTTTTACCGTGATGGAATGGTCTTTGCGATGATTCAACGTCCGGAGCAATTTGGAATGAAGCTTAAATCATTTGATGGTTCTATCGCTAAATCAATGCCGGGTATCATTGATGTGGTTTCTTTTAAAAACAACGTTGCGGTTGTAGGTAAATCAACTTGGCAGGTACTCAAAGCAAGAAAAATGCTAAAGATCGAATATGAAAAAGAATTCGCGCTAGAGAGTACTGAAGATCACGATAAATTATTCCTGAATTTAATGGATAATGGTCAGGCAACAGTCAGACGTAAGGATGGGGATGTGGATGCTGCATTTAAAAATGCAACCAAAGTAATTAAAGGAGAGTATCAGTGTCCATTTATTTCTCATAGTCCGATGGAACCTATGAATTTCTTTGCTCATGTTCGCCCAGATGGTGTTGAACTTGTTGGACCAACACAAACTCCAGGCAGAGCAAGGGCCGAAATTTCTAAACTATTGAACATTCCTGAAGATAAGATCACCGTGCAGATAACCCGCTTAGGTGGTGGCTTTGGAAGAAGACTGTATAACGATTTTGCACTTGAAGCGGCTGAATTGTCAAGCATTATTAAAGCTCCAGTAAAATTGATCTGGACCAAGGAAGACGACATGACAGCTGGCACTTATCGCCCTGCGGTACGTTATCGTTTTGAAGCAGCATTAGATGCATCTGGAAACCTAATTGGATATAAATTAAGAGGAGTAGGGATCAATTCAGGTAACCCAACCAGGGAACATAATTTTCCATCTGGCTCAGTTGAAAACCTATTGATTGATTCAGTTGAACATAAATCGCCGATCACAACTGGAGCCTGGCGCGCTCCGATTACCAATTTCCTTGCTTTTGCAGAGCAGGCCTTTATTGATGAAGTTGCTCAGGCAGCGGGTAAGGATCCTGTTCAATTCAGATTGGATCTTCTTGCAAAGGCAAAGAAATCACCAGTTGGTGATATCCGCTATGATATCAACAGGATGGAAGGCGTTATTAAAATGGTTGCAGAAAAGTCTGGCTGGGGTAAGAAAAAAGATGTTTCACAAGGGTTTTCAGTCTATTTCTCACACGCATCTTATGTAGCCCAGGTTGCTGATGTGGTGATGAGAGCAGGCTTGCCTGTTGTTAAAAAGATCTATGCAGTTTCTGATTGCGGGCAGGTAGTTAGTCTAAATGGAGCTAGCCATCAGGTAATGGGTGGAATAGTTGATGGGCTAGGTCATGCCATGTACAGCAAGTTAAGTTTTAGAGATGGAGCTGCTGATCAGAACAACTACAATACATATCGTTTGATCAGAATGAAGGAAGTTCCTGAAATTGAAACACATTTTGTGGATAATGGAATCGATCCTACCGGATTAGGTGAACCCGCACTTCCCCCAACTGGTGGTGCAGTGGCAAATGCCATTTTTAAGGCTACCGGTAAGCGTGTAAGGAATCAGCCTTTTATTGAAGAAGACGTTTTCAAGACAATTTCATAATTTAAAACTCTTTGTTTTTAACGCCGGCAGATCAAATCTGCCGGCTTTTTTTTGCCTTAAATTAGGGTTTGATTATTTGATTACCTTGGGTTTGTATACTAAGTAAATGGAATGGTGATGAGATTGATGAGACACATCGCCTGACCTTTCTTAGTTAGATTTATGCCAATTTCAAGCCTCAATACGACCATATTTTTCCGTAATAGCAAAACCTGTTATTAAAACCATACCTTTGCAAAATTATTTTCTGAAGGTCTGCTTCTTTATATGCAATCTTCTACTGATTATATAAAAATTGAAGCATGAGAAAAATTGTTGATTACAGAAAGATATTAGGGGTTGATAAAAACGCTGAATTGCAGGAACTGAAAACGGTTTATCGTACCCTGATGAAGAACTGGCATCCTGATAAATTCACTGACTCTGAAGAAAGTAAGTTAGAGGCTGAAGAAAAAAGCAAGACGATCATTGAAGCCTATCATTTTTTAGTCAGTATTGCATCCGAAACTCGTTTGCAAACCATTGAAGATTATAAACTCACAACTACTACTTCAGGTATTGCAGATTTTGAATACAAAAATCAGATTCTGACGGTAAGTTTTGCAGATGGTAGTATTTATGAATATTTCGATGTTCCTAAAGCTGTTTATGTCAAGTTGATTAATGCTGACTCGCCTGGTAGATTTGCCAGAAGACATATTTACGCGAATTACATCTATAGAAGCACCAGTAAATTGGTTGCTACGGCTTAATTCAATGCATGTATCATGTAAGAGTTATTTCTTGAATTGAAATAACTTAACAATGTCCATCACCTTCCATCATTTTGCGGGCATGGAATACACCCGGTAAAATAGCTTCTAATGATTCTTTAGCGCCATTAGGGCTTCCTGGAAGGGTTACAATCAGAGTTTTACCAATCGCTCCGGCTACTGAGCGGCTCATCATGGCAAGCGGGGTACGCATTTGCCCAAATGTGCGCATCGCCTCAGTAATACCATCAGCATCGCGTTCCAAAATTTCTTTCACTGCACTTACCGTATTATCACGAGGGCCAAGTCCGGTTCCTCCGGTTGTAAAAATGAACTGAATATCTTCAGCAGCCCATTCCTTGATCTGTTTCTGAATTGAATCTTTATCATCAGGAAGGATCTTGTAATGCACAATTTGACCATTAACCTGTTTTAGCATATCGCAGATCAGTAGGCCACTTTTGTCGTCACGTTCACCTTTTGCAGTAGAATCAGAACAAACTAGTACTGCGCAAGATGGAGATTCTTCAATATAACGGTTGCGATCGCTTTTGCCACCTTTCTTTTCCAAAAGCCTGACATTGCCAATCTCGAGCTTGGTATCTACGGGCTTTAGCATATCGTAAATCTCAAGTGCAGCAACAGAAACAGCGGTTAATGTTTCCATTTCTATTCCTGTGCGCCCAATAGATTTAGCTTCGCCCTGGATCACAATTCCTGTTTTGTTCAATATGTTCTCATCAAAGAGCTCAGTATGTAGTTCTCTGTTAATAAATTCAAATGTGAAATCCATGGCATCAATAGTGACCGGATGACAATGGGGAAGAAGCTGAGGGGTAAGCTTTGCCCCTAAAAAACCTGCTGCTCGGGCCACATCAAAGAGGTTCCCTTTTGGAAGTGCATTTGATTTGATCAGTTCAATGCTTTTATCTGAACAAAAAATAATGGCAACGGCCCTTGCGGTACGGAGGGTAATTTGCTTATGGCTGATATCGCGCATTGTAAGTTATAAGTAATAAGTTATAAGTTATAAGTTATAGGTTATAGGTTGTAAGTTATAGGTTGTAAGTTATAGGTTGTAAGTTATAGGTTGTAAGTTATAGGTTATAAGTTTTATTTGTCTAAGTTAAGATTTTTACGGAATGCTTCCAGTCCTCATACCTCATTCGATAGCTATTGGGTCTTCATACCTCATACTTCATACTTCATTTCTCAAATCTCATATCTCACATCTCAAATCTCACATCTTCTATCACCTTCATAGCCAAAATTTAACGTTCAGGATTTTTTATATTCAAGTATCAGAAAATTTCCTTGTTTAACTCATAGAAATCGCTTTTATCGCCATTGATTTTATAAAAAATGTGTATTTTGTTCTGCGAATGATTAGTGCTGAAGCTTTATTATTGGAATGAATAAAAAAATATGAAAATCGGTCTTTTTATACCATGTTATGTTAACCAATTATATCCCAATGCAGCTATTGCAACTCTTGAATTGCTGCAGAAATTGGGTGCGGAGGTTAGTTATCCCTCTAAACAAACCTGTTGTGGTCAGCCTATGGCAAATTCGGGCTATGAGCATCTTACTCAATCCTGTAATGATCTTTTTATAGAGAATTTCTCTGGATTTGATTATGTGGTTGCTCCTTCAGCAAGTTGCGTTTTACATATCAAAGATCATTTGCATTCACATGCTGATGAAAAAGCAGCTTCAGAGATTAGAGGGAAGATTTATGAGTTAGTTGAATTTTTAACAGATATACTTAAAATAGACACCCTGGATGCATATTTTCCTCATAAAGTAGGTATTCACCAAAGTTGTCATGGGCTTAGGGGTTTATATCTTGCTCAGATGTCTGAACTGGTAGCTCCAGATTTTTCAAAACCCAAACAACTATTAAATATGGTCAAGGGTTTAGAAATAACTGAACTTGAAAGAGCTGATGAATGTTGTGGTTTTGGCGGTTTATTCTGTATCGCGGAAGAGGCGGTTTCAGTAAAAATGGGAAAAGACCGTATTACAGATCATACTAATCACGGTGCAGAGTATATTACATCACCCGATCTTTCTTGTTTGATGCACATGGAGGGAATTCTTCAGCGCAATAACAGTAAGGTTAAGATTATTCATATAGCAGAAATATTAAACAGTTCATCCATAAAGGTATGAAAGGCACACAAGATCACGCAACATTAGCAGAAGTATTCAATAGGGATGAAGACCGTGTCGATTGGCATGATGGCGCACTTTGGTGGATCAGGCAAAAACGCGACCGTTCAGCAAATTTAACTCCTCAGTGGGAAGAGTTGAGAGAAGCTGCCTCAGCAATTAAATCAAATGTAATTTCAAATTTGCACGATTATCTCCTGCAATTTGAAGATAATCTCAAAAAAAATGGGGTCAAAGTTTATTGGGCAGCTGATGCTGAGGAGCATAATCAGATTGTTTATAAAATTTTAAGTGATAAGAATATCAATCAGATGGTTAAGAGTAAGTCTATGCTCACTGAAGAATGCCATTTGAATGAATATCTTGCCGACCGCGGAATTGATGTCATTAATTCTGATTTAGGTGAATATATTCAACAAATTGATAATGAGCCACCTAGTCATATTGTATTGCCCTGTATTCATAAAAAAAAGGAAGAGATTGGGGAGTTATTTCATGAGCATTTGGGAACAGAAAAGGGGCTTTCAGATCCTACTTTATTGACTCGTGTTGCACGTAATCATCTTCGTAATGTATTTATGACCAGGCGTGCCGCATTAACAGGTGTGAACTTTGCCGTTGCTGATACCGGTGAGTATGTGGTTTGTACCAATGAGGGCAATGCTGATATGGGAGCTCATTTATGCGAAGTTCAGATTGCTTCTATGGGATTGGAAAAGATCATTCCAGAGCGTAAACATCTTGGCGTATTCCTTAGGCTTTTAGCAAGAAGTGCCATTGGGCAGCCAATTACTATTTATTCTAGTCATTTCAGAAAACCACGCCCGGGACAAGAAATGCATTTGATTTTAGTTGATAAGGGCCGAAGTGAATTGCTTGCCCGTCCTGATTTCAGGGACTCACTAAAATGTATAAAATGCGGTAGTTGTATGAACACCTGCCCGGTATATAGAAAGAGTGGCGGTTTGAGTTATCATAACACGATATCAGGGCCGATTGGAGCCATTTTAGCACCAAATCTGGACATGAAAAAGCATGCCGATCTTCCATTTGCTTCTACCTTATGCGGATCATGCAGCAATGTTTGTCCGGTTAAGATACCAATCCATGAACAGCTTTATAAATGGCGTCAGGTAATTGTGAAAGAAGGATATTCTGCAAGTCGTAAAACATTCAGTATGAAGGCGATGGCCCTGACTTTATCTTCGCCTGAGATTTATAATACCGCCGGTAAAACTGGTCGATGGATTTTAAATCACGCACCTTTTGCCATTAATAATAAATTCAACCCATGGTATAAGCAGCGTGATATGCCCGATAGCCCGGAACAATCTTTTAGCGAATGGTATTCAAAAAATGTTAAGAAAAGCTGAAGTAATATTTTAAAAAAATGAAATTAAATGAGCAGCAGAGATAGTATACTGGCGGCAGTTTTAAAGAATCAGCCCCCTTTAACCAATCTTCCTGATATTTCTGGGTTTAAAGTTCCTGAAGAAGATGTAGTTGAAAAATACAAAAATACATTTTCAGGAATTGGAGGTTTGGTTTATAGCGCTAAAAATATAGAAGTAATTAAAAACCATATCCGGGAGAATTTTGATACCGAAAAAAGGATAGTCAGCACATTGCCTGCTTTAAGTGATGTTGCTGAGATTTGTTCTGCTTCTGTTGAACCTCAAAGCTTTGAAGATGTAGAACTTTCTATTATTGAAGCCCGTTTAGCAGTTGCCGAGAATGGTGCTGTTTGGTTAACCGAAGAGGTTATGGGGCATCGAATAATACCTTATATTTCTCAGCATCTAGCAGTTGTGGTGGATGAATCTCTGATCGTTTCAACAATGCATGAGGCTTACGCTAAAATTGCAGATGAAGCATACGGTTTTGGTGGTTTTATCGGCGGGCCGTCAAAAACCGCCGATATTGAACAGGCCCTAGTTTTGGGTGCTCATGGCCCACTGAGTATGACTGTTTATTTAATTAAGTGATTTTTTGCATACCCATATTATGAACAATAATACCATCATTATCCGTGATAACCTTAAATTAGAATACAAGGATATATATACTGCCGAAGCAATAGAGGCACTTCAAGCTCTTGCTCATTTTAATAAGTCTGTAAAAGATCTGATGGCCGAAAGGATCAACAGGAGAAACGAACGTCAGAAGAACAAATCAAGAATTACATTTCATGATCCTGAAAGTTTGATTCCAGGCACTGATATTAAAGTTCAGGATGCACGGGATGGAAAATTTGAAGGATCTGTTATACCGAAAGATTTGCAGCGACAGTGGATACAGGGAACTGGACCGGCATCAAAGCCTAATACAGGCCTGGAGAGTAGCATCAGAAATGCAGCTTATGCTCTTTTATCAGGTGCTGATGGTTGGATGTTTGATGGTGAAGATGCTTTGGGCCAAATCGCAAGCATGTCTCTTGATAATCAGCGTAATTTAAAGCTTGCAATATCCAAAGATCCCGTATTCTTAAAAGTAGCTGAACAGGTTGCTTCTGAAATGAACCGCTGGTCGGAAGGCTTTTTGGGCTATCCGATGGTAAAAGACTGGACTACACAGCTTGACTTTACCACTAAGATCTTCAGATGTCGTGGACTTCATTTGGATGATCGTCATATTCGTGATGCAGATGGTGTGGCATTGGCGGCTTCAATTGCTGACCTATGTCTCTATGTGGTTAATAATTATAGACAACTTCAGAATTCCGGTTCCTCTATTGTACTGTATCTTCCAAAAATACAAACCGCCACAGAGGCAGCTCTTTGGAATAAAATGCTCTCGGCATTGGAGGCGCATCTCAAACTTGATATAGGAACTATAAAAGTTTACCTTCTTGTAGAGCAGCTCGAAGCAACTTATCAGCTCATGGAGATTCGGGCTGTACTTGGAAAACATTTTGTGGGTTATAATACAGGCCGTTGGGATTATATCAATAGTGTTTCTGATGCAATGGCATGGGATAAGACTTTCATTAATCCAAATATTGAATCGGTAACCATGACCTATGGGTATATGCGTAATTATGAAGACCGGGTTCGGAGAGCAGTTAATACTCCTGACAACAATGGCAATTGTGCGATATGGCAGGGTGGGATGGAACCCAATATTCCGGTTGGATCACCTGATGGGGTATCAGCAAGTATGAACAAAGCTTTTGCTGGAGCTGAAAGAGAACAGAGAGAGGGAGCCAGCGGGAAATGGGTTGCGCATTGGAAAATGGTGAATATTGTTAGACCGGTCTGGGAAAAAATTGGTGAAGCCAATCAGGTGGGAAGAAAATTTCAAGCCCTAACCTATACTCAGCAGGATGCTGATGGTTTAATTTTTCTGGAGCCTGCTCCGATAACGATTAGAGGTGCTCGAAATCTGTTAAGTGTGGCTATTCAATATGGTAATGCATTTGCTCAGGGAATGCAGGCTGCAGCACTTAAAGCCGCAGATGACTTTGGAAACGATGACATTCTTTACCTGATGGAAGATATGGCCACAGGCGAGATTAGATTAAGTATTGTATGGGAGTGGGTTCATAAAGGAGCCAGATTTACTGATTCAGATATAGAGACTGGTGTAAACGCCGGAGATCTATTTAGTTTTGACCTCCTTAAAAGATTAATTGAAGAGGAATATGCAAAGCTTTTGAAGGCCGATAATAAGGATGTGTATGATGCTTCAAAAACAACTACACTTCCAATTGCCAGAGAGATCGCTGAAATTTATGTATTCAATGAATTTAAGATTCCATGGTTTATTGACTTGCTGAATATCAATCTCAATAATTCTGATTTGCAAATTGCTAAGAAAAGGATCTCGAATTATATTGAAACCTTTAAGAATGAAGGGAAACGTATAACGGAGAATCCTGATTTTGTAGTTTAGAGAATCGTTAAAGGGCTTTTAATTTATTGGTAATTTTTTAACTGAATTTTGATTATTGAATTAAATTATAATTAATGATTCGTTCTAAAGGTCTTTTTGTTCTTATCTACCTCTTTTTGATGCCCTTGTTGGGTTTTTCACAAGCCAAAAAGCCCAATATCATATTTATTTTAACCGATGATCAGCGTTGGGATGCTCTTCATTTTGCTGGAAATTCAATCATTGAAACTCCGGAAATGGATGCTTTGGCCAGATCTGGTACTTATTTCAAAAACGCATTCTCAACTACTCCTATCTGTGCAGCAAGCAGGGCTTCCATTCTTACCGGTTTGTATGAACGTACTCATGGGTATACCTTCCAAAAAACCAGGCTCCAGCAACCTTATGCTAATATTATGTATCCCAAAATATTAAAGGATAATGGCTATCGTACAGGTCTTTTTGGCAAATTGGGAGTGCTAATGGAAAACCCAAAACAATATTTTGATGAGAGTGATTTCTATGATCGGGGAGAAAGCCCGGATAGGCGAGGATATTTTTACAAGACAATAGGAAATGATACGGTACATCTTACCAGATATAGTGGTTTTCAAGCCCAGGAATTCATCAAAAATTCCCCGAAAGACAAACCATTTTGTTTATCTGTTTTTTTTAGTGCACCACATGCCCATGACCCTGCAGTGGAACAATACTTTTGGCAGTCAAAGTCAGACTATCGATACAAGGATGCTTTAATTCCATCTCCTGTGCTTTCTGACGAGAAATATTTTAACCGATTGCCATTAGAAGTACAACAGGGTTTTAACAGAACCAGGTGGAAATGGAGGTTTGATACCCCTGAAAAATACCAAAAAAGTATAAAAGGATATTATCGAATGATTAGTGAAGTAGATGATGAAATTGGGATGCTACGAAAATTATTAAAAGAAAGGGGTTTGGCAGATAATACAATCATTATCATTATGGGTGATAATGGATATTTTACCGGAGATCGGCAGCTGGCAGATAAATGGCTGATGTATGATGCCTCGATCCGTATTCCATTAATTATATACGACCCAAGAAAAAATAATCCCGCCACAATTGATGCTATGGTATTAAATATCGATGTGTCTAAATCTATTCTTGAATTTGCAGGATTGCATGCTCCTAAAAATTATCAGGGTATAAGCCTCGAACCCTTTCTTATTAAAGGAAATATACCATCAAAGAGGAAATCTATACTTATAGAACACCTTTGGAAATTACCCGAAATACCTTCTAGTGAGGGAATTCGAACAGTACATTGGAAATATTTCCGGTACAGGCTCATCAAGGCTCCTGAAGAATTGTATGACCTTGATAAAGATCCATTAGAAACAATTAATTTGGCTGGAGATATTAAATACAAAAAGGTTATCAATAAACTAAGAAAGCTGTCTGATTCAAGGTCAGAAAAATTAATCTCAGAAAAGCTTGTTCCAGATGAACTGGATATAGCTGGAATGAAGTTTTGAATTTTTAAAAATCCAATCATTTATCACTAGTTGACCATGAAAAAAATACTGTTTTTAATTAGTTTTTGTATCATTCAAATAACTGCTTTTGCTCAAATTACAGCAAGAGAAATCTTAAAACAAAAGACAGAAGCTGATTTGAAAGGAATCATCAATTCATCACCATCACTCACTGGATTGATGGCTATTGACTTAACAAGTGGAGAAACGATTGGTATCAATTCTGATCTGATTTTTACTCAAGCCAGCGCCATTAAGATCCCCATCCTAATGGAAGTTTATAAACAAGCGCATGAAAAAAAGTTTGCCTTGACAGATATTAAACCCTTACAGCAAATAAACACAGTTGCAGGATCAGGAATTCTAAATGCAATGACTGATCCGGTTAATCTGAGTATTCGGAATTATTGTATGCTGATGATAGGGCTAAGTGATAATTCGGCCACTAACATGCTAATAGAGCTTGTAGGCATGAAAAATGTAACCAATACAATGCTTTCACTTGGCTTTTCAAATACCAAATTGCAACGCAAGATGATTGACCAACCAGCCTCTTTAAGAAATGAGGAAAATATTTCTACTCCGGCAGATGCGGCTAAAATTCTTAAACTTTTGTTTGATGGAAAATTTATTGATGCGGCAACATCAAATGAAATAGTATCTATGCTTCAAAAAAATCCGATTGAGAATAGTAAAATTGCTACTGGAGTTCCAGGAAATGTAAAAATTGCATTTAAGACAGGTGGAATGGGGGGAGTTTCTACCGAATGGGCTATTGTATATCTGAAGAATAGGCCTTATGCGATAACAGTGATGGAAAATTATAAAACTTCAGCAACGCCATCTACACTAATTAGTTCAATTTCTAAGCGGATTTTTGATTATTATAGTATGATGAAGGCTACTAAATACGGGGTTTTATTGGAGAATTAATTATTGATATCCATCAATTTTTATAAGTTCTCAATTTTAATTTCTACTTGTACTTGAACCTCCGAATTTATTCATTCTCAACGTAAAGGTTAGTAAAAAGTATCTTCCTAAGCGGTTGATCTGTCGGTCAACAATAATGTTATCAAATACATCTCTTGTTATTCCTGTTTCTTGATTCAGCAGGTCATTACCCTCAAATCGTAAAGAACCAGAATTTCCTTTTAAAAAACTATATTCTGTATATAATCTAAGAATAGCAGGATTTTTAACGATCCCATTATCAAAACCTGAATTGATTGTTTTCCTGAAATCATATCCTAAAGTCAGATCTTTGAAAAAGTAATTTCTACCCCTAAGCTGAAACCTCAGAGTATTTGTTTGACGGTCACTAAAAGTTGTCTGTGAATATTCAGTTTTATTGATCGCATAAGAAGTCTCCAGTCTAAAATCTACCACCTCTTTGATATTGATTTGAAATTCAAGCTCTTGCCTGATCATATAATTCTTAGCAATATTTTTATCCATGTTGATGAAAGCCACGTTATTATTCAGGTATGCAGATCCTGAATAGGTTAGGGTATATTTTCTTTCAGCAAATGGTTTTCCATAAGAATAATCTCCCCTTAATGAATAGAAACCATCGGTATTAGTATAACTGGTTACCTGGTTAACTGTATTTGGTACCAAAACTTTTGTGGTTACAATCTTGTCTTCTGTTTTATTGTAATTTATGTTGGCACTTAAAATATGTCCCATGTTCCAATCAGATTGATTGTATTTAGCATTTAGGGTGTGTACAAATTCAGGTCTAAGATTTGGATTACCAGTAAGTGTATTCTGGAGATTGGAATTGTCTGTAATCGGCTGTAACTGAAGGAAACTTGGTTGGTTATTCCGGCCCCAATAATTAACATGTAGTGCCTGTTGCTTAGTAAATCTATAAACCATCCGGGCAGAGGGTATAAAATTGAAGGTTCGATTTTGAGTATTGATCCCTCTGGTTAAATTTTGACCTTCTAAAAGTGCAGGTTGAGCATTGAAACCTAAGGTATAGTTATATTTTTCTGCTATATACCTATAGCTAAGTCCTAAGCGGTTGGTTGTGAATTGATATTCATAATTATTACTCAGGTCAGTATTGAATTTTTGAATGCCATTAACTATATCATTGGTTGAACGGTCTGCAGTTGTACTTGAATGACTATAACTGTAATTGAATTCAATAAAAGATTTTTTCCACAATGGCTCCATGTAGGTTGCATTTGTCCAGGTAGAAAAATTGTTGTTTGTATTGGCAATTAACTGATTTTGTATTCTAGTAGAGTCAACACCAGCTTGTTTGATCAGGTAATTATTTAATACCTCCCTGTAGTTGTCTCCATTTGAATAGTTTAAGTTTGAACTAAAGCTAATATTTCTTCCTTTTTTATGAAATCGATGGTTATAATAGATATTGTTTCCCAGATTTATTGAGGATGAGTTTGTGCCAGATAAATTATTTCTGAGTGTAGTCAGGCTCGGTTGGCTTATGTCAATTACTCCCTGATTGTCTCCATCAGATGAGTATATAGACATTCTTGGCGATATTTTTAAATAGTTTAAAGTATCAGGTTTATAGGTCAGGTTACCTGAGAAATCATTGCCATAGTTATCACTTTTATTATTGGAAACAGAGTTTTCAAGACGAGTATAATTTGACAAGAAGTTCTGAGTATAGGTTTTTGTAAGCGTGGTATTTTTCCGATTATTAAAATTAAATCCGGCATCTGCAGAAAGTTTTTTGCTCCATTCATTTCGGTAATTCATACTGGCTGAATTGGTACTTGTAATGCCATTATTTGCTGCGCCCCGCATATTAATGTTGTTCACTGTGCCATCAAATGAGACTTGACGTTCGCCCTTAAAATTGTTTCCTCTAAGTATTGTATTGTATCTGTCATCGTTCCCAAGGCCACCTGCAATTCGGGCAGAATAACCCCGTTTTTTTTCTTCTAGGATCGTAATATTCAAAATCTTCTCAGGCTCGCCACTTTTTATACCTGTTAAGTTGGCATGGTCTCCATAATCATCAATTATTTGCAGGTTTTTGACAATATCTGCAGGTAAATTTTTAATCGCTGTGGCTACATCAGTTCCAAAAAAGTCTTTACCATTGATCCTGATTTTTGTAATTGGTTCTCCCTGAGTTGTAACATTGCCATCTGCATCAACTTTAACTCCAGGTAGTTTATTCAGTATTTCCTCTACGGCATCGCCTTGCCTAACAGGGAATGCAGCAGCATTGAACGTTACCGTATCTTCACTTACTTTAATGGCGGTAATACCTGTGATGACCACTTCATTAAGGGTATTCGACGACGTTTTTAGGATGATTGGAGGGATAGTAAGTGTTTTGCCTTCAGTGATTTTATACGTTTTCATGAAGGTTTCAAAACCGATGAAAGCAGCTGAAAAGTTAAATTCCGCCCATTTTACATTTTTGAAAGAAAATAAGCCATTGATGTCTGCTGATGTAGCTATACTGTCATTTACTGATTTTAATTTGATGAGAGTTCCTGTAAGTGGGATGCCCTGCGAATCAAGTACGCTTCCTTTTACGCTAAAGCCTTGAGAATAACCTTGCAAAAAAAATAAAGTTAAAATTACCCCAAGGAAAATCCTTTTCATATTATATCATTGGCTTGTTCAGGTTATTAATTAAAATAAACCATTCAAAGTCTAATTTTTAGCTATTAAAGCAACAAATATAGTCTCCACTTTTATTTTTTTCCTTGAATAATCAGTATTGTTACATTCTTTCTATACTATTCTAATACTGATTTTGAAAAAAATAGCTTTATCATAGCAAATGAACTTATATTTTATGTTTACGTACCCAATGGTTTTAAATCTAATATTTTATGATAAATAGGATAGCTAATATCAAAATAATTGTATTTTTAGTTTCAAAGACAGAATGGAATTAGGTGCAGGTTGATTATTAGCTGTCTGTAATTTTAATGAAAAAAAAATCGAAATGAAAAGGAGACAATTCATGAGTGGCTCGCTTGCTGCGGGTATTGGGAGTATGAGCCTAGGGGCTTATGGATTTGAAAAAAAATCGAATTTAAATTTTCCTCTTGAGCAAAATAGTAATGTAATTGAAATAAACCTGAGCCTTCAAAAGCTTCAGGAACGCTATCATTCAGATTTGTTCGATGATTTCATTCCCAATATGGATCAGTTCGTTATTGATCATCAGAACGGAGGGTTTATGTGTTCAGTTGACATAACCAATGGTAAGCAGGTCAATAGTAATAAAACTGCCTGGTTTGAGGGAAGAGGAATGTGGACTTATTCTTTTCTCTATAATCATTTTGGTAAAAATCCGAAATATTTGGAGGTTGCACGTAAATCTAAAGATTTCATACTAAAGCTTCAGCCTAAAGATAACAGCTTTTGGACTTCGTCTTTTAATAAGGAGGGGAATCCGCTGAGTGGTCCTGGCGATATTTACAGTAGTTTATTTGTGGCTGAAGGTCTTGCTGAATTTGCAAAAGCATCTGGTGAAAAGCAATATTTTACACTCGCCAAGAAAATAATTCTATCATGCCTTGATCGTTACGATAGTCCAGATTATGATTATTATGTGGCTTATTTAAATCCTGAAGCCCCAAAAATTTCTGCCCCTAGGGTTTTAGGACATTGGATGGTGTTTCTTAGGGCTGCAACACAAATTCTTGAAGACGGCCCAGATGCAGATATGCAAAAAGTTGCAGATCGTTGTCTTGATGCCTGTTTAAATCACCATCTTAATCCTGAGTATAAGCTATTTAATGAGGTTTTGAATCATGATATGAGCAGGCCTGCCAATTCTTTTAAAGATTTTTCTTATACTGGCCATGGAATTGAAACTTGCTGGATGCTTTTGTTTGAAGCCGCCCGAAGAAAAGACAAAGATCTATTTGCTCGAATTGCCGAAATATTTAAGAGACATGTACTTGTTGCTCATGATCAAGTTTATGGGGGCTATTTTAGAGCGCTAGATCATGTAGGAAATAACACCTGGAAAGTAGATAAAGTGCTTTGGTTGCAAGAAGAAGTGTTAATTGGTAGTTTATTTATTGCCGAGCATACAGGTGATAGCTGGGCACAGAGATGCTTTAAGGAAACGCTAGATTACGTTCAACAGAAGTTTGATGTTTCTGGCAATTTGTTTTGGAGCTCTTCTGGCGACAGGCAGTTAAAGGAATATGCGAAGTACAGGGCTGAACATTATCATCATCCCCGTCATCTGATGCTAAATCTTCTTGCGGTTAATCGTATGCTAAATCGTAATGGTCAAGTCTCAAATTTATTTGGCTAATTCTAATGATTTCAAAAAATGTGTGGTAGAAATGATTTATAATGAATAAAGAATATTCAAGAAGAGATTTTTTAAGAAAGAATTCAGTTGCTGGATTTGGAATGATTGGTGCAGTTTCATTTTGGGGAACCTTATTAAGTACTGATGCCCTTGCCAAAGACAATGAAAATGCTGCCGAAATTAATAAGATCTCAGAACTTAACCTGAAAAAGCTTCGAGACACATACATGGAAGCGCTTTTAGGGAAGTTTATTCCTAATATGGATAATTATGTAGTTGATCATGAATTAGGTGGATTTATGTGTTCAATTGATATCCGGAGCAAAAAACTTATTAGCACTACTAAACGAGCTTGGTTTGAAGGTAGGGGTATATGGATGTATTCATTTCTTTATAATAACATTGAAAAGAAACCCCGATATCTTGAAATAGCTACTAAATCAAAGAACTTCATTTTAAAATTATTGCCAAAGGATGGAACCTATTATATCTCCTCATTTACCAAAGAAGGTGTTCCGGTTGGAAAAGTTGAAGGCGACATCTATGGCAATCTATTTGTTGCTGAAGGCTTAGCTGAATATTCGAAGGCGCTTGGTGATAAACGGTATTTCGATCAGGCTAAAGATATTATTCTTAAAGCTGTAGCGCGTTATGATCGTCCGGATTTTACCTATGCTTATAAGGCAGAAAACAGACTTGCAGGTCCACGTATTTTGGGCCATTGGATGATATTACTAAGCCTTTCTACACAAATGCTGCGTCAGCATCCTGATACAGAAATCAAAGCCCTAGCCGATCGTTGTGTGGATGCAATTATGAATCACCATCTAAACCCTGACTTTAAATTACTAAATGAAGCATTGGCTCATGATATGAGTGCGCTCACTGATCCTGTAGCTTCACAGTTTGGGGATATTGGTCATGGGTGTGAAACTTTAGCCTTTGTTATGAATTACGCAGTGCTAATCAAGGATGCAAACTTGTTTAAAAATGCATCAGAAGCGTTTAAAAGACATGTTGATATAGCTTGGGATGATATTTATGGGGGTCATTTTCATGTTCTGGAAAATGTCAGTACAAATACCTGGACCTTAAACAAATTGCGCTGGTTACAGGAAGAGATACTCATAGGAGCATTGATCCTGATTGAGCATACCGGTGATGAATGGGCTTTGAATTGTTTTGCCAAGACAGAAGCCTATATTAGAGAAAAATATGTACGGCCAGAATATGCCTTTGTAATTGATAGCGGAGACAGGAAGATGGAAAATTATACTAGTGTTCGTGCTGAACATTATCATTATCCTCGGCAGCTGATGGTATCTATACTGGCTATAGACAGGATATTAAAAAGAGGAGAAAAGCCCTCTGGAATTTTTTCGTAATAAATACTGAACCTGTTTTTGCAGAATACTCCATTTTATAAAAATATATTCTCCGGAAACGGAAAAAACATAAGCTAATAATTCTCAGATGAGTAAAACAGAATATCCTGGTCAGGCATTTTACAATGCTCCTTTTGTAGTCAATTCTTTTAATGATATGCCTTATCGTACGCTGGGCAAATCTGGTCTTAAGGTGTCAAATATAGGTTTGGGTACCTGGAAAATGGGTTATCCTGAAAGCGGCGATGATTCACGCATTGATGAAAAGAATTCATTGAGTATTCTTGACAGAGCCATCGATCTGGGCGTTACCTTTTGGGATACTGCAAACCGATACAATAATGCATCAGGCAATTGTGAAAGAATTTTGGGCACATGGTTTAAAAATAACCCTGACCAACGGCGCAATGTAGTACTTGCAACAAAAATGGCCGGTACAATGGACGGTTTAAGTCCGAATCATTGTGGAATTTCAAGAGGGAATATAATGGAATCAGTTTATGCAAGTCTTGAAAGGCTTCAAATTGATCATATAGACCTGCTATATTTTCACAGATTCGATGGAATTACACCCCCAGAAGAAAGTCTTGAAGCGATTGAAGATCTCGTAAAACAAGATCTTATACGTTATTTTGCCGTTTCAAATGCCAGTGTGGATATTCTCAAAACCTATCAGACTGTTCAGTCTCAACTTTCTGTCAGAAGCCGTATCCTTGCAGTACAGAATCAGTTTGACCTGTTAGATGGCGAATCAGTAATTGATAAGGGTGTTTTGGATTATGCTTCTGAACAAGGGATCTCATTTATAGGCTGGAGCCCAATGGCAAGAGGGCTTTTAACTAATAGGTATTTAAATCCAGTTGCGGCTGGTCCTGGCGATCGCTTATTCGATGAAGGAGATCTGAAAGAAAAGACTAGTCCAGAAAATATGACTAAACTGCATGCTCTTGCCGCTATTTCAAACCAAATGGGAGTAGAACTTAGTCAGCTTGCTATGGCTTATATGTTAACAATGAAGGGAATGGGGCCAATTATTCCATCTTCTTCAAGTGTTAAGCAGCTTGAATCAAATGCGGTAGCAGGAAAGCTTATTCTTACAAATGAGCAGATTGCCAGAGTCAGAAATATTGTAAACTATTAAATAATTTACTATGGCAACTTTCAAATCTATTTTCGGTACTATTTCGTTTTTATTTTTGTTAGCCTTCACTAGTTTTTCACAGCCTAAAAATCTGAATGAGGATGTCCGCTCAGCCATGCTTCGAGCTACTAGGTTTATGGTTGAAAAGGCAAGTACTAATGGTGGATATGTTGCCCATTATTTACCTGATTTTTCGCGTCGTTGGGGAGAATTGGAAGGATATCAGACTCAGATATGGGTTCAGGATCCAGGAACAGTGAGCATGGGAAATATTTTTTTGGATGCCTACAACGCAACAGGAGATGAATATTACTATCAAGCTGCTGAGAAAGTTGCCGCTGCATTGATCTGGGGGCAGCGGTCTGAGGGTGGATGGAATTACATGATCGATTTTGCTGGCGATCGTTCTTTAAAACAATGGTACAATACAATAGGTAAAAATGCATGGGGTTTTGAAGAATATTATTATTACTATAACAATACCACTTTTGATGATTCCAATACCTCTGGGCCAGCAAATTTTCTGTTGAGGATCTATCTGCAAAAATTAGATATTCAGTATAAACCTGCTTTAGACAAAGCAATTCAGCTAATTATTGACAGTCAGTACCCTCTTGGAGGATGGCCTCAGCGATATCCTTTAAAGAACAACCATCCCAAAAATGGCAAGGAAGATTATACATCTTTTTACACATTCAACGATGAGGTAATCTCTGGTAATATTGATTTTCTTATTCAGTGTTATGCTACACTCGGCGAAGAGCGTTTTTTGGATCCAATCAGAAGAGGTATGAATTTTTATCTGATTACTCAGCAAGGAAATCCGCAGGGAGGATGGGGACAGCAATACAATATGGAACTTAAGCCCACTTATGCACGCAGTTATGAGCCAGCGGCATTAATGCCCGGATTTACGTATACCAATTCCATATTATTGTTAAAATACTATCAGTTAACGGGTGATAGTAAATTCCTTGCCCGCATTCCGGATGCAATCAAATGGCTTGAAAGTACCGTGCTGCCTCCAGATAAAAGTGAAGGAGGAACACGTACCCATGCTACATTTATCGAAATTGGGACCAATAAAGGACTTTATGCACATCGAAAAGGTAATGGCGTCAGCGAAGGTCATTATTGGGTTGATTACGACGACAAAAATCTTTTGGCGCATTATGGAGGTAAAGCCAATATAAATATTCAGCATCTGAAAGATGAGTATAAAAGAGTCAGTTCACTTGCTGCTGATGAAGTTGTTAAGAATTCACCCTTAAAAGTGAGTAAAGTAGAAGGTTTACCTCAAAAACAATTTCTAATAGGTTCAGCAATTGGAACTATCCCAAATGAATCATTAATTAATTCTGTTATTAAATCTTTGGATCAGGACCGCTGGCTAGTGAAGCATATTCAGATAAGTAGACCTTATTCTATTTCAGCAGATGGTAAGGAAATGAATACAGCTAAATTGAGTGATGAGAATGGTAAAGGAATAGTTGACGCCTCAGAGCAACACTATATTTCAACCAGGGAATATGAAAAGAATATGAGTTTATTAATAAAATATTTGAGCAAATAGTTTTCAGAGCTCAACGTATTATAACAGATATATTGAATGATTTTTTATCGAACTATTTCAGCAATTTTAAAGACCCGGTTCAGTAGTTTCTATTTTGTTCTGGCCTTGATCATGATTTTGGTTTATTCCTGTTCAAAGATCGCTACTACTTTACCTAAAGCTTCAGCAGATAATGGAGGCTTATTTTTGCCTGATAATTTTGAGGCTCTGGTTGTGGTTGACAGTATTGGTAAGGCCAGACATCTTGCAGTGAATGCGAATGGAGATATCTATGTGAAGTTGACTTATAACCGGGCAATGAAGGGATCTGGAGGTACCGTAGCTTTAAGAGATATCAATAAGGATGGACGGGCAGATTCGATCGTATATTTTGGAGATTATACGGATGTAGGCAGCTCTGCTGTAGGTGTAACCATTCACAATGGTTACCTATATACAAGTACTGTAAATCAGGTATTAAGAAATAAATTAAGTAAGGGGCAATTGGTCCCTGACAGTAAAACAGAGCTTGTACTTACTGATCTAGACCCTCATGTTGCAAAAAACTGGCATACTACCAAACCATTGGCTTTCGATAAAAAGGGATTTATGTATGTTCCTTTTGGATCACCATCAGATGCCGGACAGGATATGTCTAAATACGGACCGACCGGAATACCGGGAGGTAAAGGTTTGGATCCTTCGCCTGAACGAATCGATCATGCTGGTATCTGGCGTTTTGATGCCAATAAAATTAATCAAACACAAAAGGACGGCTATAAATTTGCTACTGGTATCCGCAGTGTGGTAGGTATGACATGGAACAATACGGATGACCATTTGTATGCTGTGATGAATGGAATTGATAATTTCCGTACCCTTTATCCCGATCTATATACGGCATGGCAAGCCGCGGTTCTTCCCTCTGAACCTTTGCTTAAAGTTACTGAAGGCTCAGATTTTGGATGGCCTTATGCTTATTATGATCAGTTACTGAAAAAGAATATGCTGCAGCCTGGATATGGTGGTGATGGTACAATAATTGGTAGAGCAGCCAACTTCGATGTGCCGGTTATTGGTTTTCCTGGACACTGGGCACCAATGGATGTAATGTTTTATCAGGGTAATCAGTTTCCAGATCGGTATAAAAAAGGTGCCTTCGTTGCTTTTCATGGTTCTACCGATCGCTCGCCCTATCCACAGGCCGGTTATATTGTTTGCTTTGTTCCTTTTGAAAACGGGCAACCTAATGGTAAAATGGAGGTGTTTGCGGATGGTTTTACCGGTGTTGATACCGTTGTGAATACGAGTGATGCAGTTTATAGGCCTATGGGGCTTTCAACGGGTCCTGATGGCTCATTATACATTTCAGAATCTAATAAAGGGAAGATTTGGAGGGTTATGTATAAAGGAGATAAAGAGAAATTTGGCGACGCGCAGCTGGCAAAGATGGAGCTTCGAAAGCAGAGGTCTTATATCAAAACACCGGATGTTGTGAAAGATAATCTGCAGCGGGGAGATCGGTTGGCTGGGAGTATTTTATATACTACTTATTGCGCAAATTGCCATCAAAGTAATGGTAAGGGCGACGATAGCAGATTTCCTCCGCTTGCCGGATCGGATTGGGTGATAGGAGATAAAACCAGGCTGGTCAATGCTATTCTAAATGGCCTTGAAGGTGAAATTAAGGTGAATGGACAAACTTGGCAAGGTTTAATGCCTGCTCATGCCAAAATACTTGATGATCATGCAATTGCATCTATATCAACTTATATACGACAAAGTTTTGGAAATAAGGCCAGTGCAGTGAGTACGCTTGAAGTTAGTAAATTAAGAAATGTAACAAAGCCATAATGAATCCTTATTCATAACAAAGGCTTAGTATAAATAATGCTACATTAGTTTAAAACAATAACAATTAAACATAAAAAATGAAATCAACCATCTTAATAGGTTCTTTGCTCGTTTTTGGATTAACGTCCTGCGGAGGCAATTTGACAAGTGAATCAAAAAAAGTTAGCTCCGAACGGAAAAATATTATGCCAGAAGGATATAACCGTGGATTGCCATTCACGCCCGGAATTCTGGTTGATGGTACACTTTATGTAGCCGGATTTAGCGGCGAAGATCCGAAGACCGGTGTTATTCCTGAACAATTTGAGACTGAAGTTAAGCAGGTACTAGACAAGATCGGTGTGATTTTAAAGGAAGCAGATATGGATTATAAAGATGTTGTTTCTGTTCAGGTATACCTTACAGATATGGAGCTTTTTGAACGTATGAATGTTGTTTATCGCACCTATTTTGATGAGCCACGTCCTACACGTTCTATTATGGGAATTAAAAGTTTGATTGGTCCTGCAAGAATTGAGATCACTGTAACTGCACGTAAATAAGCGCTCAGGCAATTGAAATTGAGCTGAGCTAAATAGCAATTGATTAATAATTAATAATTTATGAATATAAAAATAACCGATAATCCTGTCGAATTAGGGAAAGTGTCTGCAGCTGCTGCTGTAGAGGGAATAATTAATGCAATTAAAGAAAAAGGACAGGCTAATGTTATTCTTGCTACTGGTGCAAGTCAGTTTGAAACGTTAAAAAACCTGGTTGAAGATACAACTATTGATTGGTCAAAGGTGGTGATGTTTCATCTAGATGAATATATCGGCCTTCCTGAAACAGCACCTGCAAGTTTCAGGAAATACCTGAAGGAACGTTTTTTAAATTTAGTAAGTCCGCTCAAAGCTAGTTATCTGGTTAATGGTGAAACAGATCCTGAAGGGGAATGTGAGCGTTTAAATCAGATTATTACCGATCACCCAATTGATGTGGCATTTGTTGGAATTGGCGAGAACGGGCATTTAGCTTTTAATGACCCTCCTGCTGATTTTGATACGGTCTCACCTTATATTGTTGTGGATCTGGATGAAAAATGTCGTTTGCAACAGTTTAATGAAGGATGGTTTCCTTCATTGGCAGAAGTTCCAAAAAAGGCAATAAGCATGTCAATCAAACAGATATGCAAATCAAAAATGATTATCTGTTCCGTACCAGATAGCAGGAAAGCTGAGGCTGTTAAAAATACATTGGAGAATAAGGTAAGTAATAATGATCCTGCGAGTATTTTACAAACACATGCTAATTGTTTATTCATTCTGGATAAATCTTCTGCATCCTTGCTTTCAAAAAATTAGACCCATCATTATTAAATGTCATCATGAAACGTAGAGACTTGATCAAATATTTATCTGTAGCACCCTTGGCAGGCGGACTAACTACTGTTCCATTTAATCCTGTAAGTGCTGCAAGCTCTATTGTTAAGAGAGATCTGATTAAGGAATTAGGTTTAAGAACATTTATTAATGCCTATGGTGTTTATACCACCCATACTGCTTCTTTGATGGCCGATGAGGTGATGGAAGCAATAAATGGGGCTTCGAAAAAATATGTTTTGTATAATGATTTACAAGACAAAGTTGGCGAAAAGATCGCAGCCATGTGTCATGCTGAAGCCGCCATGGTTACTTCAGGTTGCTGGTCGGCATTGGTTTTGGGAACGGCCGGAATCCTCACCGGAATGGATAAGGCAAAGGTGACCAAGTTACCTGATGTTACTGATTTTGAGCGGAATGAAGTGATTTTGCAGAAAACACATAGTGGTTCTTATGACCATGCCTTAAGCAATACCGGAATAAAGAGAATTTTCGTTGAAACTGTAGAAGAATTCGAGAAGGCTATCAATTCTAAAACCGCTATGACCTGGTTCTACAATGAAGCAGCTCCATGGGGTAAAATAGGACATGATGAGTGGCTTTCTATATCAAAAAAACATAAAATTCCTGCAATGGTTGATATTGCTGCTGATGTTCCACCTGTTGAGAATCTTTGGAAATTCAATGATATGGGCTATGACGTGGTTTGTGTTTCAGGAGGAAAGGCTATCCGCGGTCCGCAGAGTGCCGGAATTTTGATGGGTAGAAAAGAAATTATTGCAGCCGCCCGTTTGAGTGCTCCTCCAGGAGGAAACAATATTGGTCGCGGAATGAAGGTTAATAAGGAAGAGGTTTTTGGTATGTATGCCGCATTAGATCGCTTCATCAATCTTGATCAAGGTAAAGAATGGCAAATGTGGGAAGATCGTGCTAATGTAATTTTAAATGCAGTAAAAAAAGTGAAAGGTGTTCAAGCAGAAATTTTTGTCCCACCAATAGCCAATGTAACCCCAACCTTAAGAATATCTTGGGACCAGTCGCTAATAAAGCTAAGCACCAAAGAGATGACTCTCAATCTTAGAAATGGTGAACCCTCTATTGAAGCCCCAAAAAGCATTAATGATGCCATGATACTGTCTGTTTGGATGATGCAGACCGGCGAGGAAAAGATTGTTGCCAAAAGATTTACTGAAGAATTAATTAAAGCATCAGTTTAAGACTTAAAGTATTTATATGAGCCTCAAAAAAATATTGTTTTTTTCAATTTTGATATCTTTCTCTGTTGCTGTTCAGGCACAATTTCCTTACCGCTTGTTGATTAAGGGAGGGCACGTAATAGATGCAAAAAATAGCATTGATGATGTGATGGATATTGCCATCCAGAATAATAAGATTGTTCGTGTTGCAAGGAATATTGATACCCTAATGGCTCAGCAGGTTATTTATGCAAAGGATATGTATGTTACTCCCGGGCTGATTGATATTCATGCCCATGTTTTTTATGGTTTTGATCCGGATAGTTATTTGAGTGGAGGAACAGTTGCAGTACTTCCTGATCAATCTACGTTTCGTTCAGGGGTAACTACAGTAGTTGATGCGGGAGGTGCCGGTTGGAGATCATTTGGGACATTCAAAAAAAATATCATTGATGTTTCAAAAACTAGAGTATTGTCTTTGCTAAATATTGTTGGAGAGGGGATGAGAGGAATAGAGAACTATGAGCAAAATGTGAGTGATATGGATGCAAGAAGAACTGCAGATACTGCCCTTGCTCATAAAAAAGATATCGTGGGGTTTAAGGTTGCCCATTTTACAGGCTCAGAATGGACCCCGGTTCAGCGAGGGGTAGATGCAGGAAAATTTGCCAATATACCTGTCATGATTGATCTAAACAGTTTGTATTTTTCAATTCAAGAGCTCTTTACAAAATATCTTCGCCCTGGAGATATTTATACCCACACCTTTATACAATCTTCAAGGGGTGTGGTTGATCCAATTGTAGATTTAAAAACCCGCAAGTTAAAACCATTTGTTCTAGAAGCTCAAAAAAAGGGAATTATATTCGATGTAGGCTTTGGCGGCGGTAGTTTCAATTTTAATCAGGCTTTACCTGCCTTAAAGGCAGGATTTTATCCAAATACGATGGGCACTGATCTTCATCAGGGCAGTGTAAATGGCGCCATGAAAGACCAAATGAACGTTTTATCTATTTTTCTTTCTATGGGTATGAAAATCCCTGAACTTATCAAAGCAAGTACCTGGACACCTGCTCAGGTAATCAAAAGAGAAGAACTTGGGAATCTATCCGAAGGTTCAGTAGCTGACATTGCGATTATAAGCATGCGTAATGGAAATTTCGGTTTCAGAGATGTTGCTGGGAATAAATATTGGGGAAAACAGAAGTTTGAATGTGAAATGACCATCAGGGATGGCAAGATTGTGTATGATTTAAATGCTATTGCAGGATTGATTCGTCAAGTAAAATAATTTGTCGTTTTTTATATATTAAGGCCTCATATTTAGGGTCAAAAAAAATATCCTAAATAATTTTGTTTATCGGGTACGTAAACGTAAATTACATTATAATAAAATATTTAATTGATTGATTTGTTTTAATACCTAATAATTCTTTTTGTTTTTTGAATTATTTAGACAATTAATCAGGATTTAAATCAAAACTGAATTATACTTTATCAATCATTAATACCCATCAATAAATAATTTCTTCTGCAGGTAAGATTAATATTAAAATAGGTTTGAGTAAAAGTGCGTTGTTTTAAATTTAAAAGAAATGAAAAACATTAACTCCGAAATCGAGAATGATAGTTTGCTTTTAATCCAACTTCATCAGGGTAATAAATCCGCTTTTAATTTTTTGTTTAATAAATATTGGGAACAAACCTATTTCAATGCTTATAAGCGATTGCATGATTCAGAGCAATCAAAAGATATCGTACAAGAAATTTTTGCTAGTATCTGGATTAACAGACATAATCCTATAATTAATTTGCCTGCCTATTTAAGTATATCGGTTAGAAATCAAGTATTTAAGCTTGCTGCAAAAAATAAAAATCTCTCTCCTTTTTTTGATTTGCTTGATAATATTCCTGTCCAAAATGAGAATGCAGATTCTAATATTTTATGGAAAGAATTTTATAGATCATATGAAGCTCTTTTATTAAAGCTTCCCCCAAAAAGGCAACAAATTTTCAGATTACGTTTTCATGATGACTTGCCAACAAAATTAATTGCCAGTCAGATGCATATTTCTCGAAAAACTGTTCAAAATCAATTAGGCAAAGCTATTGAGCAATTGAAGCTTACTCTTTTACCCTGAACCACAAACATTGAAGCACCTATAGCTATAATTGGTTTAAATTTTAGCTTTTCAATTTATCGCTCTAAATTCTGGGGTTATCTAATTCCGTAATAAATTGAATCCCAAAAAATATTTTAATATATAATGGGACATTCTTAATTAATTTGGTCTTATTGGAAAGTTTAATGCTTAAGCTTAGAATGGACAAGAAATACTTCATAGAGTTATTGAATAAATACCTACAGCAAGAAGCTACTGAGGAAGAATGCGATTTTCTTTTATCTCATTACAATCTGTTTGATCAGGAGCCTAAAATTTTGGATGCTTTAACAAATGAAAAAAGGTTTGAATTAAAGAGTGAGATCGATTATAATATCAGGAATATTATATCTACTGAGACTAATTTAATTAAGAATAATCATTCTTTAAGTCGCAAAATTTGGATTTCTATTGCATCTGTAGTTGCTATCATTTTTATTGTGTTTGCAGGTGACCTGTATTTTACAGATCAAAAACACCTTAATAAAAGCTCGGTGATTTCTAGATTTTCTAGTGTTAAAGAGAATAGATTAATTCAATTACCTGATGGGAGTACGGTGATCGTAAGCCCGGGTAGCAAACTTAATTATCCTTCAAGTTTTGATGGTTTGGCAAATAGAGAAGTTTATTTAGATGGGCAAGCGTATTTTGACGTGAAGCACAATCCATCAAAACCGTTTATTATTTACACAGGCAAGTTAAAAACGGTTGTTCTTGGAACTGCATTTGAAATAAATGCTTGGTCGGATGAGTCAGATATTAGGGTAACTGTTAGCAGGGGTAAAGTGAAAGTTCAAGATGAAAATAACAGGATACTAAAAATTATTTCTCCAAATCAGCAAATTACCTATAATACGTTGAATGAAAATATTATTCAAAAGGAAGTTAATTTACCTGAGTATTTAGCATGGAAAGATCATGATCTACTATTGAGTGATGTAACTATTTCAGAAGCATCAGCACTTTTGGAGGACCGTTTTCAGGTTAAAATTCTAATCGGAGATGACCATCTCAAATCAAAGCGATTTACTACAACTGTTTTAAAGGGAGAAAGGATTGAGACTATATTAAACAGTATTACAGAATTTAATGATGCAAAATTTACCTATGATATTGATAAATCGGAAGTCTTAATTAGTTCAAAATAGCTTAAATTGAATATAATAAATTTTATAAACGCAAATAGAGCCTATGTATAGAGTATTACCACCATAAAAAACCCTCTGAATTTCTGTTGGTGCAGATATTTCAGAGGGAGTTTGTTTTTCGACTGCTATCGGAAAACAATAGTGTTTTAAATCCTGCTTGATAATATATATCAGGCAATTTGCTAACTTTTAAAACGAAGTAAAATTATGATTTTTTTTACACTTAATGCTGAACATCAGCAAAAAAGCCTTATTTTGGATAATCTCAGGCTATTTTTTGAAAAAACATTTCTACTAATTATGCAGCTAAGACTAGCACTTTTTATTGTTTTAACTACATCCATTCAGCTATTTTCTGCCCCACCGGTAAAAAGTCAGGCTATTGATGCGGTTGAAGTCAAACTTGAGCTCAAAAATGAGTCCCTGTTAATGGCATTTCAAAAGATTGAAAAGCAGAGTCCTTTTCTATTTATGTATCGTTATTCCGATGTAAAGGATATTGATAAACTGGTAATACCCTCATCAAAAAAGTCGGTGGCGGCCTTTTTACAAGATATGCTTGCTAATACATCTCTTGATTTTAAACAGGTAAATAATCGGATCATGATTATAAATTCAGAGAAAAAGACGCTGGATCCCAGCTTAGTAGTTCTGAATGATAAATTAAATCGCGAACTTGATATTGTAGTTCGTGGCCAAGTAAAAGATGCAAAAGGAGAAACACTTCCTGGAGTAAGTGTTAAAGTTAAAGGATCTGATATCGGAGTATCTACTGATATTGATGGTCGGTATTCATTGAATGTTCCTGATAATGCAACACTCGTGTTTACTTATATTGGTTATAACACTAAAGAAGTTGTAGTAAATAATCAGACCACTTTAAATGTTAGTCTGGAACAATCATCTACATCTTTAAATGAAATTGTGGTTACTGCTTTGGGAATTAAGAGAGAAGCCAAATCTCTTACTTATGCTACCCAGGGTGTAAGTGCAAAAGAACTTACTGAAACACGCAGTTTGAATGTTATAAATTCATTACAGGGAAAAGTTGCAGGAATGTCGATTGAATTAGGCGGTTCTGGTTTAGGTACTCCATCACGTGTAATACTAAGAGGAAACCGGTCAATAAGCGGAAATAGCGGACCACTATATGTTGTTGATGGTGTTCCTTTGAGCACTGCAATATCGAATTTCAGTCCTGATAATATTGAATCTATTAACGTATTGAAAGGTCCAAATGCTGCCGCATTGTATGGAAGTGCTGCTTCAAATGGTGTTATAATAATTGAAACAAAGAAAGGAAAAGCGGGTCAGGCTCAGATCAGCGTTAATGAAACCTTTGTGACAGGACAACCCATCATGACTTTTGTGCCTCAGAATGAGTATGGCCAGGGAGTTTCAGGAGTATATAATAAAGCCGCAGAAGAAAATTGGGGACCTAAAATGACTGGTCAGATGGTAGATCACTGGTCAAGTGCCAAAGGTTTAATTGGAACACAGTATGCTTTTTCTCCTCAACCTAATAATTATAAGGACGTGCTTCAGACAACCTCCAATATGTCACACAACGTCAATGCTATTGTTGGTTCTGAAAATACCCAAACGGCATTCTCATATACAAGAGAGGATGCAAAGGGATTAATGCAAAATAATGAATTAAGAAGGGATAATGCATCAGTCAGAGTGACTAGCAAATTAAGGAAATGGCTTTCATTGGATACAAAGCTGAATTATATCCGGAATGAAGTAGATAATAACTTTGGAACTGGCGATAATGCGGCTAATAATCCATACATGAATATTTACAGGTTGCCTCGAAATATTAGGATTGGAGATCTTAGACAATTTGAATATACCGACGCAATTGGTAATAATAAACAACATTTTTGGAGCCCAGGATCTACCATTGGTAGGAATCCATATTGGTTATTGAACCGTGTTGTGAACTATACAACATCTGATCGAGTAATTGCATTAGGTTCATTAACAATTGATTTGCCTTATAAACTTAAGTTAATAGCCCGATCATCTTTTGATGGTGGATCAAGTACAAATGAAAGAAAAGCTTGGATTGATTCATACGGTGGCGGACAGGATAATTTCGGTAGCTACAGTGCGAGTATCTCGGGCCCTGGTCAAACTTGGAACCATGATGCTCTTTTATCTTATAATAGTAACATAACTAAAAACCTGAATGTTTCAGCCTTAGTTGGTGGTACATTAAGAAAAACAGATGGTTCAGGAAGTATGAGTGCCAGTACACAACAAGGACTGATTATTCCTAATTTTTTCTCTTTCGGTAATACTTCCCTGACACAAGGAGCATTTGTCCCAAGTGCTAGACAAGAGACACAATCAGTTTATTTTTCAGGAAATATTGGATGGAAGAATTTTCTTTATCTAGATGTGACTGCTCGTAATGACTGGAGTTCAACTTTACCTGCTAATAGCAGATCGTATTTTTACCCTTCAATAGGACTTTCTACTATTCTTACTGATATGATACCAGGACTTCCTGATGTAATTTCATATTCAAAGCTTAGGGGCTCTTGGGCTAAAGTAGGAAGTAGTGCTTCTCCTTATCAGTTAAGCCGCTCTACTAGTTTTGCTGGAACCGGTGGAAACTATGGTTTCATAACTTTGGGGGGTATTATACCCAATGCAAATCTTAAACCTGAAACTACTGAAGGCTATGAGATTGGTCTTGATACGCGCTTATTCAATGGCCGTTTAGGTTTGGACATTACTGCTTACAAGACCAATACTTTTGACCAGTTGTTTACAATTTCTTTACCGTCAGGATCTGGTGCTGCTGCATTTTATACTAATGGAGGTGATGTTGAAAACAAGGGTATTGAAGTTGTTTTATCAGCAACTCCGCTACAAAATGTTCGCGGGTTTACCTGGGATATAAGCGGTAATTTTGGAAAAAATAAAAACTGGGTAAATAAAATATCAGATGAACGTCCAAGTATCATTGTTGGTGGTGATTCATACATGTCTGATTTCGTGGTTGCTCAAGGGCAAGAATTTGGTAATATGTATTCAAGAGGATGGGCTAGAAATGCTCAGGGAAGCGTAATTGTTGGAGCAAATGGTCTGCCAACATTAACTCCTGGAAGATCTGTATTAGCAGGCAATTTTAATCCTGATTGGATGGGAGCTATCTCAAATAACTTAACCTATAAGAATTTTAACTTTAGCTTCTTGATTGAACACAGACAAGGCGGATCTTTTGTTTCTATCACAGATGGTCTTTTATATGGTGAAGGAACTAGCCAAGAAACTCTTGCTGGTAGAGATGGAGGATTAGTGTTCGGCGGAAATTTATTTCCAAATGAAAAAGCAGTGCTCGCTGATGGATCAACTAATACCATTGCCATTAATTCTCAAACTTTTTGGAGAACTGTAGGTGGTAGAAATACACCGATTGGTGAAGCATTTATTAGAAGTGCTACTAATACTCGGGTAAGAGAGGCTTCATTAGGTTATACTTTTCCAAAATCAATGTTAGCCAAAGTTGGATTTATATCGAACGTGAAGCTATCATTGGTGGGAAGGAATCTGTTCTTTTTACATATGAACGGTGACTGGGATCCTGAAATTCTTTCAGGAGCTGCTACATCATCTGCAGGTTACCAAACGTATGCACCACCTACTGAAAGAACCTTTGGTTTAAATTTAAAGGTTGATTTTTAGGAAATTTATAATTGATAATATTTAATTAGATATAATATTAATATCATGAAAATAACATATTATTTAAAAAGTAGTGTTGCTGCATTGGTAATCCTACTGATATTGAGTACAGTTTCTTGTACCGAAAAATTTGATGATCTGAATAAACCTAGAGGTGAGCTTACTGCTGACCAATTGGATGCTAGTATGATTGGTTTTGCCTTTGCTGAAGCCCAACATTTTGGTATGAGAGCTTGGTATCAAGGAAATAATCTTTTTGCTGGGGAGTACTCACAGTTTCAGGCCACAGTGCATCCTAACTTTACATCCTCCAATTATAATGGTCCGGCTTCTTGGGCAAACTTAATGTTAGAAGGCTTTTATTCAAATACAGCCTATGGAGCTGCTGCAAATCAATTGGATTTAGCACTCAAATCAACAACATTACTCAATCAGAAGCCAGAGAATGCACTTTGTAAGATTTGGAAAGCTCAAATATACCACCGTCAAACCGATTATTGGGGTCCAATTATCTATTCTAATTTCGGAAATGGTAAAACCAGCGTTGCATATGATTCTCAAAAGGACATTTATTATGATTTTTTTAAGATTTTAGATGAAGCAGCTGTAGATCTAAGGGCAGCAAATCCGTCATATGTTATTTTTGCTAATGGTACGGGATCTCATGATCTTGTATACGCCGGAAATGTGTTAAAGAATCTTAAATTTCTTAATTCTTTACGTCTTAGGCTTGCCATGAGGATAGTTTATGCTGATCCATCAAAGGCAAAAGCGGAGGCTGAAAAAGCTTTAAGTGCTCCCGAAGGTGTGATAATCAGTAATGCAGATAATGCTATTTCAAAGGTTAAAATTGATGGAACCAATGTGAATAAACTTAGTACAATTACTTATATCAGTGAATTTGTACTAACTTCTACTTTGGCAAGTTTAATGAATGGATATGAGGATCCAAGAATCCCTGTATATTCTCAGCCATGTTGTGGGCGCTTAACTCCGGCCAATGCTGTTTTTGGCGGTTTAGTTGGATTTAGGAATGGTTACCCAGCATCGTTAAGGAGTAAAGACCTTGATTTATCCTATTCCTATGTTGGAAAAAAATGGTTGCCTATAAATAATGGAGGTACTAATGAGCCAGATCATATCATGGAAGCTTCTGAGGTATTTTTCTTAAGGGCTGAAGGCGCTTTGAGAGGATGGAATATGGGAGGAACTGCACAAGCACTCTATAATGAAGGTATCAGGGCATCTATAAAATTCAGGACTACTGCTACAGATGCTGTAATTGATGCATACATTGTCAGTACTAAATTGCCTGCAAAACCATTGGATAAATTTGGTAAACCTGATGCGAGAAATAGTCCGCCTGTTACTGACATTCCTGTACTTTATGAGACAGCTGGAACTTTTGAAAGAAATTTGGAGCAAATTATCACTCAAAAATGGTTGTCTTTATTTCCAATTAATGACACTGAAGCATGGGCCGAACGTCGTAGAACCGGTTATCCAAAAGGATATGCCATTATACAGTCTGATAATCTAGCTCTAACAAGAACTCAATTGGCAAGAAGAATTATATATCCTTCAAATGCTTACTCAACTAACAAAGTTGCAACAGAAGCAGCAGTGGTTCTTTTAGGTGGCCCAGATACTTATGCGACCAGACTTTGGTGGGATGCTAAACCTTTGGCATCTTTTCCAGTTCCAGTTGATTAATTTTAAAATGTGTTTGTAAATGACATCGTTTTTTCAATGAATATTTTATTTACACGCGGTAATTCAAAGCACATAACAATAAGAAAAGTAGTATTTCCTTTTCTTATTGTTATGTGCTTCACCGTAATTTCTGTTTCTGCTCAGATAGTTAGTAATGGCCAATCAAATTTCAAGAGCCATAGCGGAACATCTATTATTTCTGAAAGAATTAATAATCCTGATTTTAGGGTAAAAGAAATTGAACTTGATGCCGCCGGTATTGAAAATCAGGCACAATTGATCAAACTTCAGTTTGATAGTAATAAAAAAATAATTAGACTTCAGGATACTGAACTTATTGAAGATGATGCTCCTGCTGCTGGTCTTCCTGAAGGGTATAAAACGTATACTAAAGGACCTGTTGAGTGGGTAGAAGATCTGAGGAATGGTATCGTTATTAAAAAAATCCTAGAAATTGAGAATCCTGCTGCTGCTTCTGCCAGACTTGTATTTAAGGGTATGGAGGTTAAGGGCAACAGAGAACCACTTCATTTGTCATTGAATGGTGAAAAATTTATTAGGCCTGCTTCAATTATTGCTTATCCACAAGCTCGACAATATATCGATATGGCCGGAATAGACCGATGGTTTTATGTAGATATTCCTGTTGAAAAACTTCGAAAAGGGAAAAATGAGATCCTCATGTGGACAGAGAGCGATTCAACTTCTTGGAGGGTATTGATTGCCCATATTAATGAATTTAAACGCGGCTCACTAACCCGTACAAGTCCAAATCGTTCCTTGAAAAGCAGTAACGGGGGAAAAACCTGGTCTGATACGCGACTTGGTGCTATGGATTTGATTGACGGTGAATATTCAATACGATTAAGTGTTGATCGATTTCTGTCTTCAGGCGAGTATGTTTCACCATTAATTGATCCTGTAAACGGAGATAATCCGTTAAAACGTATTTCTGCTAATCTTAAACTGACTTTTTGGCCTGATTTTGAAGAGCCATCCCAAACCAAGGCTAAAGCTTTCATTCGCTTTGGATCAAGTCCTGTTATTGGAGATGACTCCTGGACTACCTGGCAGCCAATGGAAAGAGGGCAAGAGTATTTTCTTGCTGACAAGCACTATATGCAATGGAAGGCTGAACTTTCAACAAACGACCCCCTCAAAACACCCCTAATCAGAAAATTTCGTTTTTCAGCAACATGGGAAGATCAATCCTTGAATAAAAGGACGGGCTTGCAGGCTAAGGTAATCAATAACGGAAAAATTGTGGAGCCTTCTTATAATTTTTCATATGAAGATTTAAATCATCTGGAGCTTAAAAAGTATAGAGAAGATCATCAGTTGGACAAGATCGTTAAAGGTGCAGATTCAGAATTCGAAGTAATGATGCGTTTACTAAACTGGGCCTATAGGGTACCGCTTACAAGTGATGCTTATTCTTGGAACTGGAATAACGTAACTGTAAGTCCTGTAATTGCAGAAGGTACAGGAATGCCGCAGCTCCATGGACCTTATTTTAAAGGCAGGCGAATGATTGAAATGTGCCTTTATCCTAATCAGGCTTTAATTGGGGCTTTACTTTCAATGGGCTATCAGGCAAGGCATATTAATATTCATAGTGAAGGCGAAAGTGGACATGAAGTGACTGAGGTTTGGTCAAATCAGTTAAATAAATGGATATATATGGATTCAACTCGAGATTATTATTATTTCGATCCAGAAACGGGAATTCCATTCAACCTCCTTGAAATTCATAATCTTCTTGCTGCTGAAATGCCCCGGGTGGAAACTTGGCAACGTCCTTTTGCACCAGAAATAGGCAAAGAACTTGTATCTCGGCTGAATGTCGGTCAGCGTCAGGGGAATAATCCATTTCCAATACAGGGTGGTGGCGGTACTCATATTCTGGAGATTATGGGTCATTTTCGAATTATTCCACGAAATGATTTTCTTTCTAATCCTTTGCCTGTTCCGGTTCATACTGGTGATACCATGTGGGGATGGGATGGTTTTTTAAATTGGTATGATGATGTCTTTCCAAGGCGTGATGAGTAC